>Ga0306869_1001228_pt1 | contig 9948 bp, 8 predicted proteins | sample AntRauTorckE6833_FD_190421 | JGI IMG/M metagenome (GOLD analysis project Ga0306869, IMG submission 190421) | Saline lake microbial communities from Rauer Islands, Antarctica - Metagenome Torckler E6 #833 (v2) (version 2) | ecosystem: Environmental > Aquatic > Non-marine Saline and Alkaline >... | reverse complement strand
ATCTATTTAAATCTTTGATTAAAAATATTACAACACCCTGGAAAACAGGTAATTATTTACTATTATAGATATTATTGCCGTATATTTGAATATGGAAAAAGCAATAATTATTAGTAGATGTTCAACTACCGACATTAAGCAAGATGTTACTCGCCAGAGTGATGAATTAAAAGCTAATTATGGCGGTAAATACCAAATAGTAAAAGAGTTTAGCTATTATAGAAGTGGAACCAAAAATGATGAGGTAAATGATGAAATTCTTGAATTTGCTATCAATAATGACATTAAACATATAATAGCTTCGGAAACTTCAAGAATTTCACGAAAAATTTCTTCATTCGCTTTATTCTTAGAAAAATGTAATGATTATAAAATCAATATTATTATAGACAACTATAAGCTGCACACATTATTGAATAATGGTGAGGTGAATGGAATGGTACAAACAATGCTTTCAATTGCATCAACATTCGCCATGGCAGAACTAAGGCTTACGAAAAGCCGATTGGATAGCGGTAGAGCGAAGTACGTAAAAGATGGGGGAAAGCTTGGACGTAAGCTTGGGTCTACAAAAAACTCCAAACAGTTACTAAGTGAACATTCTGATATCGTTAGGTATGTAAAACAAAAACAGTCTGTGAGAAATATTATGAAACTAACGGGCAAATCCTCTGGTACAGTGCAAAAAATCAAAAAAATAGTTTTTCAAGCTGCTTAAGAAATATTAAAAATAGAAATTATGCCATTACAAGGAGAAAGGCAAAATTATTTGTGGAGACCCAATGACAATTCTAGCACCACACGATTGCGTTACGACTTAGAAGCTGAGCATTGGTATAAATCCCTTAAAGAAGCTGAAAAGAAGGATAAATCAGTTTCTTTGGGTGAAATGTTAGAGATAATTGGATATTTTATTGATTTGGTCTTTTCTTTAGCAATTCTGATTACATATGTTATAATCTACGTTATTAAATGGCTGAGGTCAAATAAGTGACGATTCTTAAATATTCAAATCTGATAGTGGCATTTGCCATTGACGAATAACTAATGTTTAAATTTAAGTCTTTTAATATTTAGACCCACACATAATTAATAATCACAGATGTGTAAATTTAACTTGTGTGGGTTGTATAGTTGTTTATTTTTGTTGCATGCTAAAAAACTAGGACAATATTATTATGATAGCTATTTATGTAAGATTATCAATTGAAGATGATGAATCAAATTCTATAGAAAATCAAATAAGAGAAGGTAGAGACTACGCAAATCTAAATAACTATAATGAAGATAGTATTAAGATTTATAACGAAGGCTTAGGTGTTAAAGGCTCAACACCAATTGAAGAAAGACCAGCTTTAAGTAAAATGATGAATGATATTAAATCTGGACTTATTAAAATTGTTTATACTAGAAAACAATCAAGGATTTCAAGAAAATTAAGAATGTTTAATGAAATCCTTGAATCTATGATTGAATTCGATATTCAGTTGTATATGGGTGATAGAGGTTTACTAGACCTGAAATCACCTATGACAAAAATGATGCTTCAAATTATGAGTGCATTCGATGAATATGCACCAAATCAACAGTCATACGAAACTAAAAAATCATTATTAGATAACTTCAATGAAGGTAAGGTATGGGGGATTTTTCCTTATGGTTATCGAACTGATGATAATATGATGCCATATGTAGATGATTATGAAGTTAGTATAGTAAATCGAGTATTTAATGATTATTTATCTGGTAAAAGCGCACATAAAATTTCACAAGAACTAAACAAAGAAAATGTACCTTCAAAATACAGTCAGTTAAATGGTGAATTAAATACAAAAAATAAATACACCAATAAAATAAAAACCAAAAGTAAAGATTCAATTCAATGGAGCGAAAAGACAGTTAAAGATATGCTATCTAATAGCTGGTATAATGGTACTAGAACGTTTCATAAAAATGTAGAAGGTGAAACACCTAAAATTGGTGAAGTGCCCAGAATTGTTAATGAAATACTATTCAATAAAGTACAGAATGCAATTAAAGCACGAAAAGGTAAGATAAATTCAACACCAAAGTATCACTTTTTATTGAAAGGCTTGATAAGATGTGAAAAATGCCAAAGAAATTATTACGGAAGGTTCAGACCTTCGAAGAATGATAATTTTTATATGTGTAGTTCAAAGCGAAAAGCAAATTCTAATTGCGGCAATAAATCAATTCATATACCATCATTAGATTCGTTCATCATCAAACATCTATTCAAATCAAAAGACCTTTTAGGGATGATGGAATCAATAGCAAATAATAATGAAGTGTTAACCAGTATTGAATCAGAAATCAAAACATTAGAAGATGAACTCAAAACAAAAAACAGAAAAGTTAATACCTACGCCAAGCGTTTAAGTGATGAATTAAAAGATGATGAAAAAATCTTGAATATTTATAAGAATTTGACAAAACAAATTAAAAGTATTAAAGAGCTATTAATCAAACTAAAGATACAAAGAAACGATATAATCAATTTGGAAGCTTTAAATAACTATAAACAACAAATAACATATATAAATAATGAAAGTGATTTTAAAACCCTTAAAACAGCCGTAAATAATATTATTGAAAACATTAGAATTTTATCAACAGTTGATGTCAATGATGTTGATGTTTATACTATACTAATTGAGTATAAAGGATTGAATGAAGTATCTAAATTCTATACAAAACAACCCTATGATAAATGGATATTCAGCACCTTAACAACCATAGATAGGAATGATGAATTATATTCAGTTAATTCAGAATTGAGAATGGAAATGATATATCTCAAAGAAAAAGATATTAGAGAATTTAATTAAGAATAAGGTTTATGATTCTAGAATTGATAATATTTAACATACAGAAAAAGTACCAAAGAATAAAATGGCAGAGATTTACGATAGAACAGATATGATAGATAAATCAAAAATATTTTTGGATGAGGTAAAGAAAATAGATTAAGAAATCTATAGGTTTTAAAACTAATTGTACATTTAAAATTACAAAAAAAGTATATGCAAAACTTACAAACCAATCTTATAGAACTGCTTAAGGGCGAGGGCAATTTAGTAGTAGATAACAACCTTAATAAAAATAAGATTATAGAAGCAGCTTTAAAAGTAGAGCCTTTTCTTATTAGCTTATTAATAAAAAATGACACTTTTAAAAAGCACTTTTTTCAAGAGGTGGAAGACGTTTTAGTGTTTGATAAAATTAAGTTTCAAAGGTTTGTAAATAATAAATCTTTTTTACCTGATAGCTATACGGCATTTAAAAATAAAATTGGCTTAGCAATTAATGATGATGCTACAGATAATTACTTACAAACTAAAAATGATGTTGTATTAGCATGGCCTCATAAGGACTGTGTATTAGAAGGAGGGCAAACAAAAGAAGACCAAAAACGGAATGAAATATTCTGGAATGAAACTTTAGCACCTGATAACGTTGATAGATTATTAGATGCAAAGGCTTTTACTAATTTTAAAAAATATGATAAAAAAGGTGAACATAAAGTAACCGAAATTAAAGGTGACGAAAACCTAATTCTAAAAGGAAATAATCTATTGGTGATATCATCTTTATTAAAAACTCATAGAGGTAAAATAAAGCTAATCTATATTGACCCACCTTATAATACTGGTGGTAATGGTGATACATTTGAATATAATAATTCTTTTAAACGCTCAACCTGGTTAACTTTTATGAAAAATAGGTTAGAAGTTGCAAAACAGCTTTTAAAACCTGATGGAGCTTTAATAGTAGCAATAGATGAAAATGAGCAAGCGCATTTAGGTGTGCTGTTAAAAGAGCTTTTTAAAGACAAGGAAACCCATTGTATAACAATTGTTCATAATCCAAGAGGTGTTCAAGGAACGAATTTTTCTTATACTCACGAATATGCTTTTTTCGTTGTGCCAAAAGGTTTAAAAACTATAAATAATAAAATTAAAGAAGAAAAGGATATTAAATGGAGTAATCTTAGAAATTGGGGTGGTGAGAGTTTAAGAAGTGATGCTAAAAATTGTTTCTATCCAATATTAATTAATCCAGAAAATTCTGAAATTGAAAGTTTTGGAGATATATGTCCTGATGATTTCACAACAAATAAGAGGGAAATTTTGCATGAAAATTTAGTTTTAGTTTACCCTGTTGATAATGATGGAATTGAACGGAAATGGAGGTATTCTAGACAGTCTGTTGAAAATGTTAAGAAATTTTTAAGAGCAAGAATTAAAAATGGTCAATGGGATATTGAAATAGGTAAAAATTTTGAACAATACCGTACAGTTTGGATAAGTCCAAAATATGACGCTAATGAATATGGAAGTAAAATTGTAAAAGATTTAGTGCCGGACGCTAAATTCTCTTTTCCAAAATCAATCTGGAATGTTTATGACTGCATTTACGCAGTCGTTGGTGAAGATTCTAATGCAATGATATTAGACTATCACGCAGGTAGTGGTACAACTGCTCATGCAGTTTTGGAGATTAATAAATTAGATGATGGAAATCGTAAGTTTATAATGTGTGAACAGTTGGATTATGTTGAAGCTGTTACCACAAAACGAATTCAAAAGGTAATTGAGAATCAAAATTCAGATAATAATTTTGTCTTCGCAGAATTAATGGAGTATAATCAATACTTTATAAATAAAATTCAAATTGCCAAAACTAAAGAAAATATTTTGGCAATTTGGAGGGAAATGCAAGATAAAGCTTTTATTTCTTATCAATTTAATAAGGATAGCTTTAATAAGAACTTAGAAGCCTTTAAAACAGCTTCAATGGAGACTATGCAACACATTTTAATAGAAGTTTTAGATAAAAATCAGTTGTACATTAACTTTAGTGAAATAGAGGATAAAGCATTTCGTGTAAGTGAAGAAGATAAGGCCTTAAACTATTCATTTTATAATAGAAAATAATAAATAGTTTATGAGCTTATTCAATCAAGATACTATACAACGTTTAGACAAACGTATAGCTTCCAAAATAGACGATGGAGATTTATTAGTAGAGTTATCACCAATAATTAAAAACAACCTAAAATTTACACCGAGACCTTACCAAGAAGAAGCCTTTACGGCACTTAATTATTATTTAAGTAATCCACGTTTAAGAGCAAAACCGACACAGGTTTTGTTTCATATGGCTACTGGTAGTGGTAAAACGCTTGTTATGGCTGGTTCTATTTTAGAGTTGTACAAATTAGGCTATCGCAATTTTATATTCTTTGTAAATACAGATACTATTATCCGTAAAACAAAAGAGAATTTTTTAAACCCTAATAGTTCCAAATACCTTTTTAAGGAACAAATTAATATAGATGGTATTAGTGTAAATATTACAGAGGTAGAAAGTTTTGAAAGCACAAATGGAGATGATATAAGTATTTACTTTTCTACAATTCAAGGCTTGCACACAAGATTAAATGCACCAAGAGAAAATAGTATCACTTTTGATGATTTTGCAGATAAAGAAATTGTTTTAATTAGTGATGAAGCACATCACATTAATACGCTTACAAAAAAGAAATTAAACAAAGGAGAAAAGGAAAACTTCAAAAGTTGGGAATATACGGTTAGACGTATTTTAGATTCTAATCCAGAAAATGTAATGATTGAGTTCACAGCTACTCTAGAGCTAAATCATCCTGACATAGCTTCGAAATATGCAAATAAACTGTTATACGATTATTCATTAGCTAAATTCAGAGAGGATGGTTATTCAAAGGAAGTAAAAACCAATCAAGTAGATTATCAACCTATACAAAGGGCAATTGTAGCAACATTAATAAGTCAATTTAAAAAGAAAATATTTGCTTCAAATGGTATTTTAGCAAAACCAGTAGTAATGTTTAAATCTAAAACAACTGCTGAAAGTGCCGAGATGGAAAAAGCATTTATCGATGAAGTTGGAAGCTTAACAGTAAAAAAATTAGAAAGCTTAATAAAGTTAGATAATGCTATTTTAGATAAAGCAATATCATATTTTAAAGAGTTAAATATATCATTACAGGGTTTAATAGATGAGTTAAAGGAAGACTTTTCAGAGGATAAGATAATCTCTGTAAACTCTAAAAATGACACAGATGATAAGCAAATAGTAATAAATAGCCTTGAAGATAGTAATAACGAATATAGAGCAGTTTTTGCAGTAGACAAACTAAATGAAGGTTGGGATGTTTTAAATCTTTATGACATTGTTAGATTGTATGATTCGAGAGATGCAAAAGGAAATAAACCTGGTAAAACCACGATAGCAGAAGCGCAACTAATCGGTAGAGGTGCCAGATACTATCCTTTTAAATTAGAAGAAAACCAAGAGTTGGATAAGCGTAAGTACGACAATGATTTAGATAATGTAATTCGTCATTGCGAAACCTTGCATTATCATTGTTCACACAATCCTAGATATATACAGGAATTAAACTCAGCATTACGTCAATTAGGTTTGTTTCCTGAAGAAAAAATAGAAGTAGATTTATTATTAAAAGATGATTTTAAGGAAACACCTTTATATAAAAGTGGCTTTATATTCTTAAATAAAAAGGTAGAGAATAATCCTAAAACATTATTAGAGTATCAAGAACCAGATATAGTAAAAAAACATACTTATGCATTAAGAACAAACCGTTCCGCATCAACAATTATTTTAGACAATAAATCTCTTAAACAAAATACGGTTCAAGCTAATTATTCGAATAAGCATTTGTTTTCTCTTTGGGATAATAATCTAATTCAAAAAGGACTTAATAAAATTCCCTTTTATCAATTTAGTAATATTAGAAAGTTTTTTCCAAGTGTAAAATCTATGAATGATTTTATTTCAGATGAAAAGTATTTTGGAGGTATTATAATTGAGGTTACTGGGTTGAAAAAAGACACTAATAATCTGTCAGCACATCAAAAATTAGAAATTGTAATAAGTGTAGCGACCAAAATAGCCAACGAAATATCAACTAAATTTGGGGATTATAGAGGTACAAAATCATTTTATAGAGAACCCTTACGAAAGTACTTTAAAGATAAAAAATTATCTTTTTCTGTAAATACAAATACAACAGCAGAAACTGGTAAACCAACAATGCGGAATGATATACCACAAGAATATTTTGTGGATTTAAATAAAGCAGATTGGTATGCGTATAATGAGAATTATGGTACTTCAGAAGAAAAGTTTCTAGTACGGTATATTCATGATAATTTGAATGATTTGAAAGAGCGTTTTAAAGACATCTACTTATTGAGAAATGAACGCTTCTTCAAATTATACAGGTTTAGTGATGCGAAGGCTACAGAGCCAGATTTTGTGCTTTATATGAAAGATAAAAATTCAGAAGATGAGGTTGTTTATCAATTATTCATAGAACCAAAAGGTGACCATCTATTGTACAATGATGAGTGGAAGGAACAATTTTTAAAAGAGATAGAAAAAGAAGCTGTAATAGAGCTATACGAAAACCAACAATACAAGTTAATTGGTATGCCCTTCTACAATAAAGCTAATAGAGAAGATGTATTTGCTGAGAAGTTGAATGGTTTTTAAAAAGTTGTTCAATTATCTATCAATAATATTAAATCATAAAATTACAGCTTTACTTCAGTGCATTTAAACCGTTTTATTTGTTATTTTTACTATAAGTACGACACGTATTTGCTAAACACCTCCCAGGCTCATAAAGTTACTTGAAGTCGACTTAAATCCTTGATTTAGCTTTGATTTCTTAGTAAAGCCACAAAAAAAACTCCCTTACATATGGCTTTTTCGTGCTCTCCTCCATTTTGCAAACGGACTGATAAATAAATTGAGCATTATTTATCACTATTTAATATTTGTATGACAGATTTGTCACACTGTATTAATTGATATTAAAAAAAAATCCAAGAAAATTGGGTCAAAACCTTCACTTTTTGTTTTTCTGACATATATATAATAGTAACGCTCGATTAAACCCCTTGTATAAGATAATAGCGTTTTTTAAATAACTACTAAATATATAAAACAATAAAAATGAAATATGAACACATTGATAAATTTGCTGAAAGAGTTGGTAAAACTAGAAGAACAATCTATCGTTTTTATAACAGAAATAAAGATTTGCAAGAGCAGACAAAAAAAAAGAGCGGAAAAAGATTAATTCCATTAGAGCATAAAAAATATTGGAATCCTGAATTATTATTAAGTGAGAATAAAAATCTAAGTGAAGAAAATCATCAAATGAAAAATTTACTTAATTATTTAAATAAAGGGGTAAACCAATTAGGTAATAAACTTTGGACAATGGAATGGACTTACTTTATTTCAATTGATTATAAGCATGAAAGATGTAAGACGTATGCATTTTCTAAAATAAGTAAGCTTTATGATGAACTAGCAGAAGAGTTTGGAAACGAAACAGTATTGCGATTATTTTTTACTACTGAACCATTCGCTAACAGAAATAATGGTCAGCATAATCACATGATGTTATATATTGAAAATAAACAATTTAGTCATGATATAATGAATTATATAAGAGAATACTTTAAATATGACCGTGTAGACTCTCCTAAATATGAACTTGAAAAGGGTGGTATATTTTATATAATGAAAGAAGGTAGCCAAGGAATTGACTGGGATATACTAGGTAATAATTTAGAAAAAGAAGGAATTAAATATGAAAATAAAGGTTACAAAAAGACAATTTAAATTGTTATTAGATAATTTACATTTATTAAATAATAAGGGATTAAAATTTAGTGGTATTGATTTTAAAAATTTAGCTAATCAACTTAAAAGATAATACGGTTAATTTTATTAAATTGAATTTTGATTAAATTTTCGTAAATGGATAAGTATCTAAGATTTTTCATAATCATTTCGTCTGTATTATTAATTATTTCAATTCTATACCCGATTATCATATTCAACAGTTTTGGGGACTGGGTTAAAATAGGAACTTTTGGTGATAGTTTTGGTGCTTTAAATGCTTTGTTTTCGGGTCTAGCACTTACTGGTGTTATTGTTACGATTTTGATTCAAAAAACTGAGTTGAAGAATCAGAGAACTGAACTTGAATTACAAAGAGAAGAGATGGCCGAAACTAGAGAGGAGTTTCTTATAAATAGAACTACAAATATTGTTTACCAACAACTAGAGAGGTTTGAGAGGGCTTTGTTAGATTTCACTATTAATATTGAATTTGACTCTTCCTATTTAGGTGAAAATGCTATTATCGAATTAGACAAACTAAAAAAAAGCTCACCAACTTACCATCATGATTTGTTAGAGGAAGAGAATTTAGAATTAAAAAAAGTCTCATTAAGCAAAATGTCTAGGGTACATAATTATAATGAAAGTTCAATTCAAAGACTTGCATACTCCCTTTATAATTCTGTTAATGCTCTACAGGGACTTTTTTATAAATCTAGTTTAGACCCAGAACAAATAAACAATCTACGTAACACTTTTTTTAACAACATTGGCTTTATAACAATGGGTGTGATTGAAAACATTTGTTTCACACAGAATGAAAAACTTCAAGTGTTCGAAACTGAAGATTATTTAAGATTTAAGCTTGATGTTGGAAAAATGACATCTACAAATATATTTCTAGAACCTATTATTGATTTTTATCACACAAGAATTACTAAAGATAATTTTCATACGTTAAGTGAAAAATGGTTGAAAAAACAAGGGGGTGCTTATTAATGAACTCCTGAGTTGTATCAGAACTTCAACTGTATCAAAATAAATCTATAAATAGCTTGCATTGACACATTATAATGTATCTATTTAAATCTTTGATTAAAAATATTACAACACCCTGGAAACCAGGTAATTATTTACTATTATAGATATTATTGCCGTATATTTGAATATGGAAAAAGCAATAATTATTAGTAGATGTTCAACTACCGACATTAAGCAAGA
>Ga0306869_1001215_pt1 | contig 10030 bp, 12 predicted proteins | sample AntRauTorckE6833_FD_190421 | JGI IMG/M metagenome (GOLD analysis project Ga0306869, IMG submission 190421) | Saline lake microbial communities from Rauer Islands, Antarctica - Metagenome Torckler E6 #833 (v2) (version 2) | ecosystem: Environmental > Aquatic > Non-marine Saline and Alkaline >... | reverse complement strand
TTTTGCATACTTTTGCTCCTGTTGGCAAAAGTATGACGAGGGGCTTGCGTAGCAAGACTAAGAGACTTTGTTGCTCAAGCAATCGAAATACGTTGTCGCTTGCTAGTTTTTGGGTTCCGTTTTGGTGGCTCAAGATGGAACAGTAGTTTGGTTCTTTGAAAAAGAACGTGGAGCTTGATGGCTCAAAATGGAACAAAAGAAGTTTAGAAACTATAAAAAGTATAACCAGATGCTTTTCATGGCAAGCCAATCAAATATCAAATATTACGTATTACTGTGTATCCTCGTCCTTATTTTGCAAAAAACGTACTGACCGCGTTATATAAAATGTCAAAATTAGGTCGTACGTTTCTGTCTGTATACACAAATGAATACTGGTTCGTGCCACTATCCTCACCGGTGACAGTAAACGTATTGAGTGGTTGCCCGGCTTGGGCGGTGCCGATGACGTTTTGATCAACAATATTCGGAATGTCGCAAATAAAGTCGATGTTCTCCCATTTAGCCGGTGCCGGTGGCTGACCGCGCCTCTCAGATGCATTTGATGTCCCACTCCCCGTAAACGTCGCGCAGTTTGCGGACAACTGACCGCGTCGGAGCTGGTTCTCGTCTACCGTTACTGGCAACAGCCGTACAATCGGATCTTGCGGAATAGTGTTCATATGTAGTGTTAGGTAACGATTATCCTCATTCTTAAGCGTCGCTTGCCACGTAATACTGTTTTCAGAGGTGGTCTGCACTCTATCTATCTCTCGCCAATCGGCAGGAAGCTCAAAATCAAAGGCTTCTTCATTGACAAGATACGACTCCGTACCGCCCAATACCTGGGCTACGCTGTTCTCTACACCCTCCACCGGCTGGGCTTCATTAACGGAAATATCTTGATACACAAAGTACACAATGCTGGCTATTCCAACGAAAGCGACGACGAAACTAAGTATCACCAGATTTACTTGGTGTTTTCTGCGATGATGGTCGTATCGGTATAAAATGCTCATTGGGCGATTACCCTTATGCTCATTATACACATATACGCCAAAAATCGATTATAGCGCTACTCCGATTCGGTTGTAGACGCAGGACCGCTAGATGACGAAGCATTATCATCCTGTGTTTCCAGGCCTTCTGGCTGGTCATCTATGGTTAGACTACTGACATTAATAAGCTGTCCGGTGCTAGGACGATACAAAACAGCCAATTCAGCTTCAGGATAGATTAATACGACGTCACCGTTCTCTGCTCGCTCAAAAAAAGGCTGATCCTCCAGCAGCTCTTTGTCTTCAACTGTTGCTGTTGTTGGCGTCTCGTCATCCGGAAGGTCGTAGACCCGCCCAACAGCGTCGACGTACTCCTGCACACTTGCTTGCTGCGCAGAGCTTGGGTCTGTCTTAAACAGGTCAATGGTCTGATTTGCGGTCGTTAGTTCATCTTGCTTTTGCTGGTATAGCCAGAACAGATAGCCATTTGCCACTAATGAGGCGACCAGAATAAAACCTACGATAATTTTGCCGATATTGCTCTCTGAAGATATTTTTGAACTCGAATTTTTTGCCATAATACTCCGTAGTATACCCCTTATGTTATTGCCACGTCAACGAGCAAGCAAGACGGCCAGCACCAGTCCCGCAAACCCCAAGCGGTAGTACGCAAAGACCTTGAGACTGTGTCGAGCCAAAAATTGCAACAAAAACCGTATAGCAAAGACTCCGCTGACAAAGGCTGCGAACACTCCCGCCAGTAATAGGAATGAATCACCGCCGTTACTAACGGGTTGACTATCAATAACGATGGTTTTTGTAATTGCACCGAGTGTAATCGGTATGGCCAACAAAAAGGAAAAGCGAGTCGCCGCTACCCGCTTTATGCCCAGTAGCAGACCAAGGGTAATCGTCGCACCAGACCGCGAAACACCAGGTATTAAAGCGGCGGCTTGCGCAAAACCAATCGCCACCGACTGACGAACCGTAACCTCACTGATATCTGTATGTGGAGGCGTTTTACTAGCCCGATGCTCTGCATATAGCATGACTAGCCCCACCAAGGCGAGGTTGACCACAACCAGGTACGCATTTCTAAGCCCTGTCTCGACTATATCTTGCAAAAAATAGCCGATAATAGCAGCCGGTATCGTACCGTACAGCAGTATCTTGCCAAGTCGCGCTTGTTCTCCACCCTTTAAAAATCCCCGAGTCACGTCGACAATATCGCGAGCGAAATACACCAGCAAAGCTAACAATGTCCCTATGTGCAGGGCGACGTCAAACCGCAAACCGCCGCCACTAATCCCAAACAGCTCCTGGCTAAGCACCAGGTGCCCAGAACTTGATACGGGTATAAACTCTGTCAGTCCCTGCACAATGCCCAGCAATACTGCTTCGATAATACTCATATCACACTAACTCCATCGTATGTTATTGCTGTATATCTCGGTTACGGAAGACCAACCAACCAACGATCGAAAACACCAGACAGGCCAGCAGTAATACAGCAATATTTCCTGCCTGTAAGCCCTGATCGAGCATTTTTGTATTGTTGAAGTAGCGAAATGGCGACAGATAATTTGGATATTCTAGAACTGTCACCGTGGCAGCTAACGATGTCACGATATAGCCCAAAAATGCATAGACACCAGCCAAGGCTCCGGCGATACCCTTTCTGCCTGACACCGCACCAATCATGTAGGCCAACAACGCGAACACCATCCCAACCAACCACTGGGCAAACGTCGCACCCAACAAGCGAATTGCCGATGTGCCCTCGTCGATAATAGCCAGCCCCGCCCATGTTGATAGCAACATTACGATACTGAGAATCCCCAGAAGTGTGGCCCCGGCAGCCAACTTTTGCAGATACACCTTTGTTCGGCTAATAGGCTGAGCTAACAACGACTGAAGTGTGCCGTCATTTTCCTCGCCTGCCAGCAAGCCAGTAAAAAGAATGATCCCGTAAATAAACGTCAAGAATACCATTTGCATAAATACTTGGAGCTCAAGATAGCCTTCCACCCGCTGGTAGTCATTGGCCTCACCAACAATCGAACGCAGAGATTCGGGAATAGCGTCCATTTGCTCGCCAAACGCATCCTGGAATATGGGGAAAGCCAGCACGATCATGACGGTGAAAGCCGCCATCGCCACGCTCCACCACAACAAACCCCAGCGCTTTTCATACAACGTCTTGGTAAATATTGAGCTAAGCACGAGTGGCTCCTTTTTTTGTCTTTTTGGATGTTGTCGTGGCCTGCTTAGGGGACGGTACGTTGCGCGAATCAGTAGAAGAAAAATCAGTCCGTGCGCCAGGAGCATCAGTCGATACTGGACGTGTTCCAACGTCTGCTGACATGCCCTGATTCTTTGGTCTGCTCTGACGGTCAGGGCTATCCGGGCCTGTTCCAGCATCTACTAACGTGCCCTGACCGCCAGAGGAGTAGTACGTCATAAATGTGGATTCTAGGTCACTATCATCAATCGAGATATCCTCAACCCCATGTGCCACCACCACCTTCAAAAATACATTTATATCACCACGAAAAGAACCACGTAGTTTTGATTTTTTAGATTCGCTTAAAACGACACCGTCTATTTCCTCCAGTGCTATACCCAGCTTCGTATCCTTAGTATCAATCACAAAATGCTTTGGTGTCTCAAGTGCCAGCTCCTCAATCCGTTTTACTGCGACAAGCTTTCCGCTGCGAATAAATGCCATTTCATCACACAACTCCTGCACTTCGCTTAGCACATGAGACGAGATAAATGTCGTACCACCACGAGCCTTATGTTCTAAAATAAGCTTGTTAAACTCAGCCTGGATCAGGGGGTCCAAGCCACTGGTTGGCTCATCAAGTATCAACAGTTCAGGCTGATGCATCAGAGCTGCGATTAACCCTACTTTTTGTCGGTTCCCCCGAGATAAATGCTTGAATTTACGAGACAAGTCACACTGTAGGCGCTCCGCCAGCTCGGCCACGTACCCCTTATTGTAGTCACCCCGCAAACGACCAAAGTACTCTAATTGCTGCCAGCCAGTCAGTCTTTTGTCCAGAGCCATGTCGCCTGCCAGGAAGCCAACTCGTTTACGTACCTCGATGGATTCTTCTGCGGCATCAAACCCAAGGACCCGGATATGCCCGGCGGTTGGGCGAAGCAGGCCTATCATCATACTAATTGTCGTCGTTTTTCCTGCACCGTTCGGTCCCAAAAATCCGTAAACCGATCCTTTTTTAACATCAACACTGATGTCCACTGTACCGACGGAAATTCCGTACATCTTTGTAACCGAATCTAGCTCAATAACTGGTTTACTCATTAGCATTAATTGTAGCGTAGGATTCACGGAAATACGACATCAATGCATATTTCGGACTGATTAGGGGCGTCGCTAATCCGCGAGTCGGTCCTTCAGACTAGCTAGCCGAGGCATAAAGCTTTGGGCGGCACCGTCCAGGCCCAGTACTTTCATAGCCCCTATCAGTACGTACAGTTCATCTATCTTATCCTGCTCCAGCTGTCCACCGTCTTCGAGCTGGCTGAAATAGTAGTTGACCTTCTCTACTAGCCATTTTTCTTCGCCGGGTTTTATCTGATTAGTCTGAAGCTTTGCTGGTTCACTCGCCACGGCGACTTCAAGCGAACGGGCGGCGTTGTCGCGTTTTTTCAGATGACCGCGTGCAATTAAATTGTTGACGTGCAATGCCACCGTTGCAATAGAGTTGTACTGCAGGCCGCTACGAATTTCACGGTAGCTGGGGCTATAGCCGTGTTCGGATATAAATGTTTCGATAAACCGCAGGACCTCTCGTTGCTTCTTGGTGGGGCGGATGTTTTCGCTCATGTCTTTTTTGTTCGGGCGACTTTCTTTTGCTTGGTTTTAGTAGACACGGAAGAAGAACGCGCTGGCTGTTGCTTCGGTCTCCGGCGCTTTTTTGCGAATACCCAGACCTTAAACAACACATAGTTCCAAACCGTAAAGAAGCCAGCACTGACAAATTGGCCAATATAGGCCGTCACGCCGAAGATCTCGTACAGACCGCCAACAATCGCCATGTCCAGCGCAAAATTGGTCGCCATCAAGACATAGTATTTTCTAGCAGACAGATCAATCTGCTTTTTTGACATCCGTTTGGACTTAAATACCCAATACCGCTCCAAATAATAATTAACCACCACGCCTAAGCCGTATGACAATACGCGCGCCGGCCAAAACGACACACTAAAGACAACGTCCAGCACGGCAAATGCGGTATACCCACTCCAAAACTGTGCGCCACCACTCACCATATAGGCGCTGATTCGTCGAAGTTCTTTTTCCTGGCGTTTTTTAAGTTTAAACATAGTTTTATATTTGTTCTTGTAGTTTTCATTAGTATATCAGAGTAGTGCGCCGCAACGAACACGTCCGTCAGCGCTCACTTCGGTGTATACTAGTACTCAATGAAGAATAACGCCGCTGTCGCCTATGCTTTGATATTGATTGTGGGTGATTTTGTCGCGGTTACTCTGGCTTTCGTTGCTGCCTATATCATCCGCTTTGAAGTAATTGACCCTGGATTAGTGTCGCCGATTCCTGGGCGAACCTACGCCTACGCCATTATCGGAACCGTTCCGCTATGGATTATTATTCATGCTCTGATAGGCCTGTATGCCTCATCAGTATATGAGCGTCGGTTTGTCGAGCTCGGTCGACTGCTTATCGGGTCTGTCTTAGGTGTTATGGCGGCGCTGAGTTATGACTTTTTTGACGTCACGATAGAGCTATTTCCAGCTCGACTTGTTCCACTGTATGGCTTCTTGCTAACGTTCAGCTTCTTGGCAATATTCCGCGGTTTGGCACGCTGGATTCGGCGCAATCTCTTTCGTTACGGCGTGGGCGTCAGCAATGTGCTGGTAGTTGGCGATAACAACAAAACCGAACACGTCATCTCAGCCCTCTCAAACACAGCCCACACAGGCCAGCGAGTAGTCGGGACAGTCGGCTTTAAAATCCGCGGTATACCCAGCTATGACAGCTTTGAATCCGCCGTTGAAACCTCCAAAGACGCCATCCATAGCATAATTCAGACCGAACTATTCTCCAGTGCGGCCAAAAATAATCAAATATTACTATATGCACAGCAAAACCACACCGCCTATCGGTTTGTCCCGGGTAATAGCGACCTGTTTGTTGGCGACATAACCGTCGAACTATTTTCCGGTATCCCGATGATTGCCGTCTCGCAGACATCACTTACCGGCTGGGGGCGAATCTACAAACGGCTGTTTGATATTTTGTTCAGCACCGCGACACTCATCATCGCCTCGCCAATACTTTTGCTTACCGCGCTACTTATTAAGATAACGGACCCGAAAGGACCTGTTCTGTTTCGGCAGACTCGACTAACTCGCTTTAATAATGAATTTCAAGTATTGAAGTTTCGAAGCATGAAGCAAGACTTCAGTGGCATGAGCCCCGAGGAAGCTTTTAAGGCCATGGGCAAGTCAGGCCTGATAAAGAAATATCGCGACAACGGCGATTTCTTGCCGAATGACCCTCGGGTTACGGCTATTGGCCGTTTTTTGCGCATCACTAGCCTGGACGAACTACCACAGCTGGTAAATGTGCTGCGCGGAGAACTCAGTCTGGTCGGCCCCCGTGCACTGGTGCCAGAAGAACTCAGCGCCTACGCCAAGCGACACGCAATCTTGAGCGTCAAGTCCGGCATTACCGGTCTGGCACAGATATCTGGACGACGCGATATCAACTTTGATGAAAGACGCCGGCTCGACATCTACTATGTACAGAACTGGAGCTTTTGGTTGGATATCAGCATCCTGTTTCGAACCATTCGCGCCGTTTTGGCCGGCATTGGAGCCAAGTAACATTGGAAGATAGGAGATAGAAGATGGAAGATGGCACATGGTAGACAGCAGCAAAATTACATCCTTCGAGCAATTAGAAGTTTGGCAAGTATCCCGGGATTGGGCTGTACGTATATACGAATTAACAAAATTATTTCCAAGAGAGGAAGCCTTTGGTGTAACTTCTCAAGTCAGAAGATTAGTAGCATCAATTTCGGCAAACATAGCAGAAGGTTTCGGCAGGCAAACCAAAAAAAATAAACTTCATTTTTATGTAATAGCCTACGGCTCAGCGCTTGAGACTAAAAATTTTCTGTATTTGGCTCGAAAATTGAGCTATATAAACCAAGACGATCTAGATGAACTACTGGAATTAGGCACCTCCGCACAAAAGCTACTTAATGCATTCATGAGACCTCTAAAATTATGAAGAAGCTATCTTCCACCTTCGACCTTTCATCTTCCACACTATCGCAACATCGAGTTGCGATAGTGCATGATTGGCTCTATGGTGGTGGCGCAGAAAAGGTAGTACTAGAACTGCACAAACTCTACCCCGATGCACCGATTTATACTTCCTATTGCTCCGACGAATGGCGCCAGAGACTGAACGGTAGGGTTGTGACGGGCTACCTACAAAACTGGCCGTTCAACAAGCTTCGTAAGTTCCTGCCTGCCTTACGGCAACGATGGTTTAGTAGACTTGACCTGTCTGGTTTTGACGTCGTTATTTCTAGCTCCGGCAATGGTGAGGCAAAGTTTGCTCTGCCAAAAAAACAAGCCGGCGGACCAATACATATATCGTATTGTCATACGCCAACACACTTTTATTGGCGCCACTACGACCAATATATAGAAAACCCGGGTTTTCGGCCATACTGGTTGGTTCGTCTGGCACTCCGTCTATTCGTCAAGCCCTTGCGTCGTCGTGACTACGCAGCCGCCCAGAAGGTAGATTACTTTATCGCTAATTCCTCACATATCAAACGAGACATCGAGCAATTCTATAACCGCGATGCCAATGTCATCTTCCCTCCGGTTGATACAGCACGTTTTGAAAGATGCGCATCGCCTACATTGCCGGAGACCATCAATCGCAAAGAATTTGTGACACTCGGGCGACAAGTACCCTTCAAAAAAATCGATATCATCATAGAAGCCTGCAATCAGCTAAAAGTACCTCTTAACATTATTGGCAACGGCCCCGATCATGAACGGCTCAAATCTTTAGCCGGCCCGACTATTACATTCAAAACAGATGTTAGTGACGAACAACTTCCCAAGGAACTTGCCAATGCTAAAGCCTTTATCTTTGCCTCACACGAGGATTTCGGCATCGCTCCAGTCGAAGCCATGGCTGCCGGAACGCCCGTCATCGCATACAAAGCTGGCGGAGCGCTAGACTACGTCAAGCCTGGAGTAACTGGTATGTTCTTTGGTGAGCAGGACGTCAAATCAATCAAAAAAGCTATCCGCACTTTTGACCAAAAGCGCTACGACGCACGCAAAATCGGTCTTTCGACCTCCCTGTTCGATACAAAAACCTTCCGTAAAAACATCACCGAATTCGTAGAAAAGACTATCAATAATTGATAGCTGATATTTGATAATTTATACGTAGAATTGAACTCTCAAGCCGACTTGCGCGTTCGGTTCTGGCAAGAATCAGCCGGCGCCGTGGCTGATAATCCAGCTGGTTATGGCCCTGGAACGGCCGGACTTACCTCTATCCGCAACCAAGAGCAAGGCACTGTCTTGAACGAAAACTATTACCTACAGATTGCCTATGAGGTCGGGGTTATCGGTTTGCTATTGTTCTTGACCATACTAGTGATGGTAACCGTTTATCTATGGCGCCAATCAGCCCAGATTCCGGTCGCCCTTGCTTTACTAGCTAGCTTTGCCGGACTAGCGCTAACCAACGTACTAGTGCACATTTGGTCAAACGAAGCCGTCGCCTACAGCTGGTGGGGGTTAGCTGGCTTAGTTCTAAGCACGACACTTGTATCAAAAGATACTGATAGTTGATACGCAATTTTACAATTGCCAATAATGGAGCCAAAGTATTTTCCACCTTTTACCTACCTCTCTAAAAATAGGGACGGTGACAAAATAAAGTCAAAAATAGTCGCTTTAAACTAATATTTAACTTCTCTCCTCAATACGCAAGCCGGCTTGCGTATTGAACTACCGCAACTACCCACTTTTATTTGTAGATAGTAGTTGGAATATGGAAGTTGGAAGTTAGCGAGAAGAAAACAGCATTGATTAATTAGCTGTTAGTAACACAAAAAACGTTTCTTGGTTAAACATACATACTTCCTGCAGCCAGCCAAGCTCGCCAAAACAGACTTACTATTTGGCTTACTTCACTTTACGTACGGGGAATTTGGTGTGTATTAAAGAATGCTGTGAATGCTTTATGTACAGCCTGTCTTTCACCCGGCTTACTTTTTGCTACATGGCACGCAACCTTGTACAGCTCAAGCGGATCCACACTTAACCATCGTCTGTTAATGTAGAAGAATAATACAGTAAGCGTGACGGCCATTCGCTTGTTACCGTTAGAAAAGCAACGATTCTTTGTGACGAGATAAAAGAGAACTGCGGCTCTTTCTGCAAAAGTACGATGTAAATATTTATCATCAAACGTCTGAAACGGCTCAGCGAGACAACTTTCTAGCTTACCGGGAGCACGGGTAGAAAACGGTGGTATTGGTTCATCGTCTGAATTCATCAGCTCTAACGCAAGAGAGTGAGCTATATACTCAGCCTCTATAAGCGTTAAGGGCCGGATTGTCATGTTTTCGAGAGGAGGCGAAGAGTAGTCTTATACTGTTTTACTGTTTTTTTAACGCCTGCTTTTAATTCCCGCTTTTGGTGGGGTGTCAGTTCTTGTTGGTTAACTTTCGTAATCATATATACCAGTATACAACGTGCCTTCAAATAATTAATATTTGTGGTTAATTTTTGATGCACTATATTTAATATGAAAATAGTTTTACTAACTATCAACTCGTTATTTTTTAGCCCCCCCCAGGCTCACCAAAACTGATGCCTGTCTTCAGCTTATGGAGGAATCAAGCTATTTCTTTTGTTTTTGCTTCTACCTAAAGTAATACAAGCAAAAACCGCCAGAGGCGTTGAAATAGCGCCTCTATGAGGTGGAAAGACAGGCAATCATTGTTTTGGTGTTG
>Ga0306869_1001211_pt1 | contig 10057 bp, 9 predicted proteins | sample AntRauTorckE6833_FD_190421 | JGI IMG/M metagenome (GOLD analysis project Ga0306869, IMG submission 190421) | Saline lake microbial communities from Rauer Islands, Antarctica - Metagenome Torckler E6 #833 (v2) (version 2) | ecosystem: Environmental > Aquatic > Non-marine Saline and Alkaline >... | reverse complement strand
TTGAGATGAGCCTGCAAATGACGCACACAATCTCTGCCGCCGGTATTACTCCGGCTAATGGTTGGGTGGGAACACGGGGCTTCGCCACCGCCTACTGGGGGAGGAGTTGTGTTGACAGATCCACAATTATTGAAATCATTTGTAGGGTTGATTGTCCCACTAAAGTTAAATCCTCCACCGTCGGTACGAATCTCCCAATGCAGATGAGGGCCGCTGCTGGAACCTGAATTATCAGTAGTTCCTATTTGTTGTCCTGCAGAAACTCGCCCTGACACTCTGCCGTCTCGGTACATGTGCGCATAGCGGTATACACGCCCGTCATCACCGCTAAGGTCAACATAGTATCCGTAGCCACCACCTCCGGAATTTGTTCTCGGTGTTGCGGTACCACCTACCGCCGCGATAGCTGGCCTGTCAGTAACACCGATATCGATACCGGAATGCTGTCCACCGCTCCGCGGCCCATAACCGCTAGTGATGGGCGCGCCCTTGTCTACTGGGCAGGCTACTGCGCCTGCTTGCGTATAGCCGATAGTGGAAGTGAACGCTACAGCTAAACCAAACCCAGCAAGAGCAATCAATAGCGGGTACTGAAATTTGCTAGCTAGTTTAGAATTTTTTACAGCATACTGGCCAAATTGTAGTGAGTTCAATAGTTTAGTCATCAAAACATTCTCCGGCATTCCATTGCCGACTAACTCGTTCTTCATACCCTTTTAAAGCGATTGATACTACACCAGCAGTATTTGGATTTTGGCAGGTATCGACTAGGAGGTATTCCGAAGCTTTGGATCGCTCGATGACGAGATTCTTTGGGTACAAATCAGCAATGTCTCCCTTTGCGTTTCGCGTTTTCGAGCTTCGACGCGCAGCGTCCGTCAAGTTGACTCCTACAGAATTGTTTCCCTCAAGTGTCGTGTTTGCAGATTCGGCCAAGTGAATGGCGACCACGCGGTTTCTGTCTACATCTATAATCACCTCAACATCCTGGCCTGGCCCTGGGTACTCGTATTGGCTATCATTAAGCTTCACTAGGTCGTTGCCGAGTTTTCGTGACAGTCGTCTCGTAGATTCGTTAAGTCGGATTTCCTGCCCGTTGGATAAGATTACTGTGTTTTCGTCTTTGATTTGCGCTGCGTTGGCAAATAACAACGAACCTACGCCAACTATGGCAAACAAAACGATGCTCAGTGCCGCAACCTTCCTGTTTTGGCCCATACGAGCTAAGTTACGTTTAAACCCGTTAGATAAACGACCAATATTATTTTTGTGTGCAGTGTTTGGATTGTCAGCCATAGAGCCTTCGTGTTGTCTATATTACGACTTATGTTTGTCACGTTAGCATAAGCATAACGACACTGTCAATAGGTTTTAGCGGGCTCGTATTATTTTTCAGGCGTGCCTCAGCGCTTCTATATTGCTTATGTCTCTAGGCCGGAGTCGGTCTAGTCAATCAATGCAAGCACCTCTTATGATCTAGGCCGTGCACTTATCCGAAAAAAGCTTGCGCATCCGCATACATTCCCTGTGGGAAAAGAACGAATGGGGCGCGTTGATCGCCGAAAGCAGGACCACGGTTTTCGGGTAATGTTTGTTGTTTGGCAATTTCGCTATATTTTTCATACGACCAGCCTAGCTGAGCGGCTGTTTCCAGCAGACCAAAGGAATTGTTGATCAGCTCGGTGGCGCTAAGCAGTATAGCCTCGGGGCTTATGTTCCTAGTGTTATTTTCTGGGTTGGTGGCGGTAGCGCTGGATTCTTGGCTAAGGTCTACGGCGAGTACGCGCTGAAATGATTCGACATCCGCGCACGAATTATCGGATGGTTGTTGGCTCGGGGACTCGCTGTTTTCTGGAAAATTTCTAATAACAGTAAAGTCAGATCCGAAAAAATTGCGGCTTGTAGCGCAGTATTCTTCGTTGATGCCTAGATCCTTAAGAGCCTGTGCGGTATAGATGATAAATTGTTTATCTGGTGTGGTCTCGCTAAGATTGCTCGGACGAACTTTCAAATCTAGTGGGTACTTTTGCCCGTCACTGCCGAGTTCAATATCTAGTGTGATTGTTGGCCTAGTGTCGGCAATTCGTTCCGCGTATGCTTGAGACTTTTTGAGATACTCGGTTGGTAAAGGCTGTACGGCGTCATCCATAACTACAATGGTGGTTTCCGTGCCGGGGGTTGTGAATCTGCCGGTAACATGAAATGTGTGTTTTGCCAATTCCGGCGAGCCGATTCTGGCGACGAGCTCTTCTATATATTCTGGGCTCAGCGTTTCGGCAGTTTCTGTTTCGGGAGTATTCGCAGGTGGGGTGGCCGCTGCCGGCGTTTCGGCCCTGGTAGTTTTTGGTGTTTGTTTGATTGTGGTGTCGGGCTGCTGCGGTTGATCTTGAGGTTCTACCGCCTCTGTGATTGTCGGCAATGATGTCTCAGTCAGCTCAGAAATATCGGGAGTGTCATCGAATGTTTCGGATTCTAGAGTAGTTGTTGGTCTATCCACCGCAGCGTTGCTGTCCCCCGCACCCTGTGTGCAGGCACTTAGCAGCAGGCCTGCTGCTAAAAAACTGGCTTCAAGCAGTCGTGAATGCCCATTGCGTTCGGGTTGTACTGCGTTTGGTTGTTGCGCCATTGGTAGACCATTCTTTTCCATTACTGTTTGTTATGACTATAAACTAGCATAACAATTATTAGTTAAAAAGTCAAGGTCATGTTAAATCTGACTAGTATTTAAGCCTCACCCTACCGCACCAACCCCCCCTTAGAAGACCACGTAGGTCGCCCACTGTTAGTGTAAACAACAAAGTTCCCATCGTTCTGCATGGCGGCGAATGACGCGCCTTTGCCATTTGTGCCGCTTGCCCACAGTGGCGTAGATCCACGATAGACAACTAGGTTCCCGTCACCTTGCATCACCAGTCTTGCGCCGCTCCCACTTGTACGCGAACTCCAGATAGCGCGATTCCCTGAGGCGTACACTACAAGGTTTCCATCGCTCTGCATTCTTAAGACATACTGGCCGTTCTGTGAACTAAGAGACTGGTTAGTGCCTAATGTCTGGCCGTTACTGAGTCGATCGCCACCGGTTGATTGCGGTTGATTCGAAGGTGGTTGGTTTTGCTGTGGTGGGGCTGGGTTGGGGCTGCCGCTACCACCATGTAGCCGATCCCAGGTTGACGGACCGACTTTACCGTAGCCACCAAAACCCTGTTTACGCTGGAAGTCACGGACGGCATTATCAGTGTTGTTGCCCCAAAGCCCATCAATCGATAAACCATAGCCAAAGTTATTGAGATGAGCCTGCAAATGACGCACACAATCTCTGCCGCCGGTATTACTCCGGCTAATGGTTGGGTGGGAACACGGGGCTTCGCCACCGCCTACTGGGTTGGAGGTTGTGTTGACTTGCTCAATGCTAACAGTTTGGCGTCCATAATTTCTGGCGGCGGTGCAAGATGCCATCCATATATCTAATCCAGTAGCTCCAGGAGCACTACGGTCTTTGATGGTTACTATTTTACCGGAGAGTGATCCGCTCAAAATCTTGTACTGTGTGCCGAAAGGTACGCCGTTTTTCGCGGCTGCTCCATCATGCGTTCTTTCTCCGCTTGCCATAGTACCGTTAATGCAATAGGCGGTGCTGGAGACTGAGGTCGCCGCCAGTACATTGTACGTCAAGTATATACCGACAGTCGCGAAGATAACTACAAAAGCAATCCTGGTGTTTTTGTTAGCAAATATTTTTTGGATAAAGCCGCGACGAACAGAATTAGTTGATGTGGCGTATAATTTTTTATTTTTTGTCTTATTTTTTGTCTTTTTAGTTTTCATAACGAAAAACTTTCTATATTTTAATGTTAATGTTTAAGTTTATTAATATTACAATCGTTAGTGTTATGTCAAGTCTAATTTTTAACCAGATTATCAGGATGATCCGAGGTATGCCGTTCATGAGCCTAAAAAGTGCTCTCCTGCAATGGGCTATTTGTGATGTTGCCTGGTAGTGTTGCCAAAGAGCTTCTTTAAGCATATGCTGCTAATGGCTATAATTATTTATTCAAGTTTTAATAATATAAATATCTAGAAAAATAAATAAAGATGAAGTACTGGTATCAAAGTTCTGCCGCCGAGACACTGGACAAGCTGCGTGTTAAGGTTGCTGGCGGGCTGACGTCAGCAGAAGCTCATGAACGGCTTGGTACATACGGCGCTAACCGTTTGCAGGCTGATGTGCGGGTGAAGCCGTTGCAATTGTTTTTGGGTCAGTTTAAGGATGCGCTCATCATTGTTCTGTTAATCGCGGCGGGTGTATCTTTTGTTCTGGCTTTTGTTGAAAAAGGCGGCAGCATTAAAGAGTCGCTGCTGATTTTTTCGATTGTTCTGGCGATTGCTTTGGTTGGTTTTTTTAACGAATTCAAAGCCGAAAAAACAATTGAAGCACTAAGTAAGCTAGTTGGCTTCAAGGCTCGTGTGCGACGGGGCGGCAAGACCATTGAAGTAGCGGCTGATAATTTAGTACCTGGAGACATTGTGCTATTGGAAGCCGGGCAAAAAATTCCGGCCGACATTCGACTGCTCGAGGTCAATGAGTTATCGGTTAACGAAGCGAGCTTAACGGGCGAGTCGTTGCCAGTTAGCAAAAATAATCAACCGATTGTCGGTGAAGTGTCGCTTGGAGATCAAAAGTGCTTGTTGTTTGCTGGAACATATATAAGTAGTGGCAGTGGAATTGGCGTGGTGGTCGCGACCGCGCAGGAAACCGAGATTGGCAAGATTGCTGATTTGGTTAGTGGTGTGGAAGCCGAAGCTACGCCGATGCAGCAGAAGCTGGATGATTTGGGCAAAAAGCTAGGCTACTTTATCGCCGGTATTTGTGCGGTGGTGTTTGTGGTGATTTTCCTGCTGGTGCCGGAAGCGCGGGAAGCGTCATTTGTGCATCGCTTAATCTTCGCGTTTACGGCGGCCGTGGCTTTGGCGGTAGCGGCTATCCCGGAAGGTCTGGCGTTTGTGGTGCGGATTAGCTTGGCGCTGGGTGCGCGGCGGATGGCTGGAAAGAACGCGCTGGTGCGTAAACTTTCCGCCGTGGAGGCGCTGGGCTCGACGGACACGATTTGCTCGGACAAAACCGGAACGCTTACAAAGGGCGAAATGACTGTGCGGGCGTTGTACGTCGGTGGCCAGATTGGGAGCGTTAGTGGCAGCGGTTATGGCAGCGAGGGGACGGTACATTTTAGCGGTAAATCGCCGGTTGGGTTGCAGCGATTACTGGAAATCGGTGTTCTATGTAACAACGCCGTGCTGCGCGACGCGGCTATTTTGGGTGATCCGACGGAGGGCGCGTTGTTGGTTTCGGCCGCAAAGTCAAAAATATCGTCTGACGACTTAGTAGGCAAATATCCGCGCTTGAGCGAAATTCCCTTTTCTTCGGAAAGCAAACGCATGACTACCGTACATAAAAACCCCGATGGGAGCTATTTGGTAGCCGGCAAAGGCGCCGTAGAAATGACTCTGGATCGTTGTAGTCATTATCTAAACCGAGAAGGCAAACCGCAGAAAATAACAGCAGCAATCAAGCAGGAAATATTACAAGCGAACCAGGATTTTGCCTCACAGGCTTTGCGCGTCCTAGCGTTTTCCTACAAAATGTCTAAGCAGCAGCCGAAGGGTAAATCTGCCACCGAAAACAACCTGACGTTTATCGGCTTGCAGGCTATGATGGATCCTCCACGCAAAGAAGTTATAGAGGTAATTCACCGTGTTCAAGTGGAGGCTGGTATGCGAGTCGTGATGATCACTGGCGACTATATTGAAACGGCCAAAGCAATCGCCGCGGAAATCGGCATAGAGGGCGAGGCAATTTCTGGATCGGACTTAGAGAAACTCACGCAAACAGAGTTTGAGCAGCGAGTTGAAAACATTAGCGTCTACGCCCGCGTCAATCCTGAGCATAAAATCAGGATTGTCCAGGCGCTGAAAAAGCACGGCCACCAAGTGGCGATGACCGGCGACGGCGTCAACGACGCGCCGGCTATCAAGGCGGCGGACATCGGCATCGCCATGGGTATCACTGGTACCGATGTGGCCAAAGAAGCCGCTGATTTGATTCTGCTTGATGACCAATTTCTAACCATCGTCATGGCCATTGAGGAAGGCCGCGGAATATTCGACAATGTGCGGAAGTTTGTTAATTTCTTGATCAGCTGCAACATTGCCGAGGTTATCACCATTGTGCTTGGCATTTTACTGTTCAATGATTTATTGCTAACCGCCGCCCAATTATTGTTTATAAATATCGTTACTGACGGCTTGCCGGCCGTGGCGCTCGGCTCTGATCCGGCTCGCAAAAACGTCCTACAGGCCAAGCCCAAGCGTTTTCAGGAAGCCATTGTTTCGCGCCGAGTTTGGGCGGAAATTATCATCTTCGGCTCTCTCATGAGTGTCCTGCTCGTCGGCCAGTACTGGTACAACGTCGGACGCGAAGGCCGGCTGGCCGCCGTTTCTGCCGCCTTTGCTGCCATGGTTGTTTACGAGCTGGTGCGGTTGATCGATATCCGTACCGATTACAAAATCCGCTGGTTTTCCAACCCGTGGCTCAGTATCGCGCTGGCTTCCTCGTTCGCCCTGCAAATCCTGGTGCTGTACTTCCCACCACTCGCTCGCTACTTCAGCGTCGGCCCCTTGAGCGCCCACGATTGGTTTATAATGACCGTCGGCTCTATCTTATTGCTGATTGTCATGAAAGCCCTCAATCCGATCCTCGACCGACGCCTTCACAACTCCGAAACCGCATAATTATCGTTGACAATACGTAAATTTTATGTATAATTAGTGTATTGCTTTGAAAAATAAAAAGCAAAATAAAAATTACAAAACATCAAAATAACTAAAAAAAAGGAGCAAACCACATGGCAATTTTAGGATTAGGAGCCAGTGCTCAAAAAACCACTAAACAAGACCCGGCCAAAACCACGGCCAAGCAAAAGCCCGCTGCTGACGACAGCCAGGCGGACGAGGCCAAAGCCTTACTAGCCAAAATGCAGGCCAAGAAAGAAGGCGGCGATTGTCCATTCTGCTAAACCATGAGGGAAGGTGACCCCTCCTCTCATCGCGCCCGGCCTCCTGCAAGGAAGCCGGGGCTGCTACTCTCCCCAAGCTGACAAAAAGAACCTGAATTTACTTCAGGTTCTTTTTGGTTTGATAATTTTAGCTAGCTTAGCTGTAGAGGTTTTTTAATTGGGCAATGTCGTTAGGATCGATTTCGCCCTCAGTGATCTCGCCAATTTGGTTGTTGAGCATCGCGGCAATAATCTGTGGCGGAGACATGTCCGGCGGTAATAGCGTGAGCTTAGCGGCTGCAACTGCCTGCAGCATGTCATACAGTGGAACTACGCCAGCTTCGCGCAGTTTTACAGAAGTCTCGTATGAGTGCAAATCAATTGGTTCACCATTTTCTGTTACGCCAAAACATACAATGTCTTTTTCTTCGCGAAGTTTACGTACTAATTCGGCGACTGACATTTCCCCCGCCCCGGTATTGGCCGTTCCGGAATGGTAAAGAGTGAGTAGTACCGCGCGTGTATCGTGGTGATCAATATAATCCAACAGTTCTTGATGATTGGCACGGACTATATTGGCGGCGTATTCTACGGTACTATTTGGGGCAGTCTGGGCATTGCTGGCTTGCTCAAGACGAGCGATAAGTTGCCGGGCAAGGCTCTGTTGTCGATGCGTGGCCTCCACGAGAGCCGAGTCGTGTATAGATGCGTAATTCATGGTTTGATCGTTAAATGGTTCTTTTATTACTTCAGAAGCTGGAATAATTTGTCCGTGAAAGGCTACGAATACGCCACTAACTTCATTATTGGCACTGTCGAATGCAAATTCTAGATTAGTCCATGCATCTGTAGATGGGTGTGACAAGTCCTCATTAGCGCCTGTCAAAATAATCTTGGTATTTTGAGTGGCCAGGCGTTCGCCCACCTCTTTTTGTAAGTAGCGGGCAGTCTGCTCCATACTATCTGTACCATGCGTTACTACTATCGCGTTTGGTTGGCTGTCTAGTGCTTTTTCTATCTTAGCTTTAATGCTTTCCCAGTCGCTAGCGCCAATGTTTTCACTCAAGCCAGTATAAGCCACCTCTGCTGGACCTAAATCAAATCTGTCTGTAAAGCCGGGGAGCTGGTGCTCAAGTCTGCTAACCAAATCGACAACATGGCCTCCCTCCCGGTATCCTTCTGGAGTGGCTAACGAAGAAATCGTCCCTCCGGCATAAACTATCTCAATTGTACGCTTGGGCTGGGGCAAAACTTCTTTAGTGTCGTCCATAACTTAATTTTACTCCATAACTTAATTTATTTGAGAATTTAAGCGCCGGATAATCCAGGCGAAAGTTTGCTACAATAGTGGCATGTATTCTATTTTTTCGCATGGCGGGGAGGTTGAGATGGTTCAGTCGGAGCAGGTGGGGTTGATATCGGCGTTGACGCATCAGCCGACATGGCTTTCACTTTTAGTTATTTTGTTTGTGTTGTTTGGGGCGTATTCGCTTCTGGAGAAGCTGAAAGTTAAGCCGCTTAACCGGTTGTTAGTACTTTTGCCGTTGCTTATTTTGATCGCGATTGTTTATTTGCAGCATAATCCTACTGTTACGGCGGTTGTTCTATCGGTTGGTTTCGTAGCGACATTTGTGCTGGCCTTTACGCTCATGAAAGGGCAGGGCAAAGACAACAAACCTGCCGAACCAAAAGATAGCCCTTAGCTACGTTTGAAAGCCGAGAAAACAGATTGGAAGTGGTAGACTTTGGAATTTTAGCTGACAGATAGATGTGGATTAGCTCTTAGGACACAGCGGCGTTATAATTAGACATAACGATGCTGAAAAAAATAAAAAGAATTGACTATAGATCATATGTGAAGCAGCTGCAAGATGTGCGCACGTTGGGTTTAATGGTGTTTGTCTGCCTGGTGTTGCTTGTTAGTTGGAGTGGGGTGAAGGTTATCCAGCTGAATTACGAGCTAGAGAAACGAATTTCTAAATTGCAACAGGAAGTAGAAGTACTTTCGTTGGAAAACGCCAATCAAAAGCTACGTAATAAGTATTATGAGACTGACCAGTTTTTGGAGTTGGCTGCCCGTCGCCAATTCGGTCGCGGTGCACCTGGCGAGCAATTGATTCTTGTGCCGGAAGAAGTTGCTTTAGCATACACCGTTGACCGGCCGGACCAGTTAAAAGAAACAGAAGCTGAATTAGTAGCTAAGCCCGAATATCAACAAAACTTTGAAGCATGGGTACAATTCTTTCTGCATCGCACCGTAGACGACACGTTAGACGATTAGTACATTTTGAAGACGATAGCAACTCAATAAGATTTAGTGAGAAGATGCGCTGGATGTGAAGCGATCTTTAAGTCGGCCAAAACGGGTTTTAATTTCCTGGCGCCATTCGTAAGCACCGTATCCTGTTGCAGCCAAAACGGCGGCTCCTGCAAGCCACCATCGAGGGTTGCTAGCTACTGGGCCAGTTGCTACATCCTTAACATCGGTTACGCCCAACGTATTACTGCTTGAAGCGTCTAGTTTGCAACGATTAGTTTCCGGGTTTCGGATCTGGTTGGTGGCGCAAGGTTTGAGTGTGTTAGTCGCGGCGCTGCTGCGGCAACGATTGGTTGCCGGATTGCGGGTCTGGCCAGATTTGCAAGGGGTTAATGCGGATGCAGTACTAACGACTGCTCGGCAACGGTTTGTTTGTGAGCTTCTGGTTTGACCAATGCGACATGGTATCAAGCTGGTTGTGGCAGAGCGGACGGCTTTACAGCGATTGGTGGCTGGATTGCGCTCTTGGTCGGCGCGGCATGGGGTGAGCGAAGATGTCGTTGCGCGAATGAGGCGGCAGCGATTGGTGTCGGGATTACGTTCTTGATTGGCGGCACAAGGCGTAAGTCCGGAATCGTTGCTCGTGGGTGGTGCTGGCGGCGTGGGCGGCGTGGGCAGCACTAATTGGTTAGCCGCACCCGGGGTTGGCTTAAGGGTAGTTTTCCAGACGTCACCGATCAATGCCCACGTT
>Ga0306869_1001197_pt1 | contig 10107 bp, 9 predicted proteins | sample AntRauTorckE6833_FD_190421 | JGI IMG/M metagenome (GOLD analysis project Ga0306869, IMG submission 190421) | Saline lake microbial communities from Rauer Islands, Antarctica - Metagenome Torckler E6 #833 (v2) (version 2) | ecosystem: Environmental > Aquatic > Non-marine Saline and Alkaline >... | reverse complement strand
GTAACCAGTGTAGATAACACGGGCGGACCCGGCGGCACTTCCACAACTTTAATATTAGCATTGTATTTTTCGCCCACCTCCTGCACGATGGGGCGGATGCGCTTGGCAATAGCATGGCTTTGATCGCTGCGCTTCTCTTTATCCACCAGGTTTACCTGGATATCCGCTACGTTTGCCCCGTTGCGCAGATCGTAGTGCCGCACCAGTCCGTTGAAATTAATGGGAGCGTTGGTTCCGGCATACATTTGATAATCAAGAATTTCCGGTATTTCCCTGAGGCTCAGGCCCGCTTCCCGTGCCACGGCGTTGGTCCGCTCCAGAGTGGTGCCTTCCGGCATATCGATGATCAACTGAACCTCATTTTTGTTATCAAAAGGCAGCATCTTCACTTCCACCATGCGGAATACGAACAGCAGTGTAGAGGCGAATAGCAACGCGGTTACGCCACCGATAAACACCCAGCGTTTGGTCACGCTTTCCAGCAGCGGCTTCATAACACGCGAGTACCATTTATAGATACGCGTGTCTTCAAGCCGGTACTCCTTGTCAGCACCGCTCTCGTCCTTCTCCGGCTTTACGTGCGGCAGCAGTTTGTAAGCCAGCCACGGGGTGATGATCAGCGCTACAATCAGCGAAAAGATCATGGCCAGCGACGCGCCAATGGGCATGGGACTCATATACGGCCCCATTAAACCCGATACAAACGCCATCGGCAATACCGCCGAAATTACGGTAAAGGTGGCCAGGATGGTCGGGTTCCCCACCTCGTTGATCGCCGCAATTGCCGCCTGCTTAAACGGCAGCTTGCGCATCTTAAAGTGCCGGTGCATGTTTTCGGCTACAATAATGGAGTCGTCCACCACAATACCTGTTACAAATATCAGCGCAAAAAGCGTGATGCGATTCAGGGTGTAGCCGAACATATAGTAAAGGAACAGGGTCAGTGCAAAGGTAACCGGCACCGATAAAAAGACCACCAGTCCGCCCCGCCATCCCATCGCCAGCGCCACGACCACGGTTACGGCAAGTATTGCGGCCAACAAGTGTTCCAGCAGCGAAAGCACTTTCGAGGCCGCGGTCTCTCCGTAGTTACGCGTGGTCGTCACTGTAATACCCGCAGGAATGAGACTGCCATCCAGCTTATCTACTTTTTCCTGAACTTTTCCGGCTATAAACATGGCATCCGAACCCGGGCGCTTGGCCACCGAAAGCGTCACCGCGGGATAGGATTCCCCGACCTTCATTCCGGCCCTTTCCGCTTTGGCATTGCCTACCCCGTAGGAAACATATTCGGCCGGTTCCTGAGGCCCGTCGTTAACCTCGGCAATGCTCTTCAGGTAGATCGGGTCGCCGCCCTGTACATCAACAACAAGGTTGCGCACCTCTTCGGCATTGCGGAAGAAACTGCCGGTTTCTACCAGGTACTGCCTGTCATTTTTACTGAATGAACCGGAGGAAAGCTCCTGGTTGGCCGCCTGTATCTGTCCCGCTACCTTCATCGGGTCAATACCGTAGGAAGCCATCTTGTTTTTGTCGAGCATGACGCTCACCTGGCGCATCCGCCCGCCGTGGATATCGGTCTGGGCTACATTCTCGATCTTTTTAACCTCCAGTGCCAGCTCGTCAGCGACACGCCGGATCTCAAAATCGCTGTACGACTTACTCCAGAGCGTCAGCGTCATAATGGGCACGTCGTCGATAGAGCGTGACTTGATCATCGGCATGGTGGCTCCCTCCGGCAGCCGGTCTATATTTTTCATCAGTTCGTTATAAAGACGCACCAGGCTTCGCTCCACATCTTCGCCCACATAGAAGCGCGCCGAAACCATCGCCTGGCCGGGCATGGAGGTAGAATAGACATATTCCACTCCTTCTATGTTGGAGAGCACCTTCTCAAGCGGTATGGAGATGCTTTTTTCCACCTCATCCGGCGAAGCACCCGGAAATCCGACAAAAATATCGGCCATCGGCACATCAATTTGCGGCTCCTCCTCGCGGGGTGTCAAGTAGGTTCCGTAGAAGCCCAGTCCTAAAAACACCACCATCAGCAACGGCGTCAGTTTTGAGTCGATGAAGGCCTTTGCAATTTTTCCTGCTAGTCCGGTTTTCATAATATTTCTTTCCTTCTCTGCTGTTACTGTACGTTCACTTTTTGTCCTTCGCGAAGCGGGCCCTCAAAAGACGATACATATCTTTCGCCCGGCGCCAGACCGGACAGAACCTCAACCCTGTCCCCGTTTGTATCTCCTGGTCTAATCCATCGAAGTATTATTTCCGAATCACTGGTGAGCGTATACAGGCCGGTAAGCTGCCCTCGTTCTACGATAGCAGTTTTTGGCACCGTCAGCGAGGAGTCTGACGCTGAGGCGAGCCCGACTTCGGCAAACATCCCGGATTTAAGGCCGTGATTCCTGCCCAGGTCCGGTAACCTGACTTCCACCGTAAATTGGCGGCTGGCCCGGTTACCGGAAGGATTTACGCTCGAAACCACCCCTGCAAGATGCTGACGGCCGGCCGCTTTGACATCCACCGATACCTTGTCATCAAGACTAAACAGAGAAATGTTTGTCTCCGGCACCGTTATCTCCACCTTCATTCCCCTTTCCTGTTCAAAAGAAACGAGCGGCTGTCCGGGGGCCGCCATGTCGCCCTCTGAAACCCGTTTGGCGACCACATAGCCGTCGAAGGGAGCTTCCAGCACCGTATAGCCCAGCATGTCTTCAATCTCCTGCAGTTTCCCCTCTAATACTTTTACGTTTGCTTTCGCCGCCTCATATTGCGTACTCATATCATCAAATTCCTTTTGGGTGGCGCTCCCTTTTTCATGCAGCGCCTTCAGGCGGTTGTAGTTGGTTTCCGTGTTCTGCAGGGCTGAACGGGCCTGTACCAGCTTCGCCTCAACCTGGTTTTTCTGCGCCTGCAGGTTATCATCTTTGATACGTACCAGCACGTCTCCTTTCCGGGCAAAATCCCCGGCTTCCACATCCAGTTGGATAATCTTGCCCATCACTTTGGTGCTGAGGTTCACTGTATGTTCGCTTTTAACGGTTCCTGCAAAGTGGTACGAAGCCGGCATTTGACTACGTTGCGCCGTTTCTACAGCCACCGGCACAGGATTTTCAGATTCCTGCGAGGGTTCTTCCGGTGAACTGCACGCATAGGCCGAAAAAGAAAGCAGTACAACTGCCAACAGCTTGCCGGTAGCCCTGAATATTCGGTTTCTTTTCATGGTATTTATCGTTTTGATGTTCATCTTATCTCAAAAAATTTGGGGTTAGTTGGGAAGCTCCTGCTCAAGCAGCAGCTCCAGTGTGGCCAGGCTTATATTATATTGGTACAAGGCGTTAAGCCGCTGCAGGCGGACCTGCGACAGCCGGGCCTCGGCCCGGAGCAGGTCGGAGGTCGTTTCCATACCCTGCTGGTAGCGGTCGGAGCGAATACGCAGATCTTCGGTCGCCTGCTCTACGGAAGCCTCAGCAAAGTCAAACTGCTTTTGGGCTTGTTTTACCGAGCGGCGGGCCTGCTTTATTTCCATTCTGTTTTTCAGCGACTGGCTGTGGTAGGCCACTTCGGCTTTTTTCAATTCCGCCCGGGATTGCATTGCCTTGCCCGCCTTGCTAAATCCGCTGAACAGTTCCCATTTCAGAGTGGCTCCCACAAAGTAGCTTTCGCCCCGGGTGCCAAACAGCACATCATCATTAAATTCGTAGCTGCCAAAGGCGTTCAAGCTGGGCAAAAAATTAAATTTTGAGGATTTTACCATCTCCTCGGCGGCCTGAACCCGGTATTGCAGAGCTTGCAATGTTGAATTTTCCACAGCGGGATTATAAGGTATCGAACCAAGAGAAACCGAAGCCATTCGCAGGCTGTCGGTCGGCTTTATGATTACTTCTTCGCTCATTCCAAGCAGGAACCTCAGGTTCTCCTGAACCGACTGAAGCTGGTCTTTAGCCTCAGACTGCCGGCTCTCCAGGTCCCGTACCCGCACAGCCGCGGCCAGATAATCCGCTTTGCTTATCATACCCTGCCCGTATAAATCGTTGGCCTGTGTTTCGTTTTCCCGTGCGGCTTTCAGCGACGTGCCGATAACCGAAAGCCTTTCATCGGTAAGCAGCAGCTGATAATAGGTGTCTTTTACCTGAAAACGGGCATAGCTTGTAGTACCCTTTAACTGCTCCTTTGCGGCATTGAGCTGGTTTTTGATGGCACTTCGTTGGAAGAGCTTATCGGGGTTAAATATAGGCTGTTGCACCTGCAGTTTGCTGGTAAAATTCTCATACGGATCGGGAGCATTTAACCGTACTGGGTTAAAATCGGCCGTTGTTGCCGATTCCTGTTTCAGTTTAAAGCCGAAGACGTTCAGCGGATCGTTAGTGCTGACCCCCGTCTCTTCCAGTGAAATCTGGGGCAAAAAGACAGCGTTCGTCTGCCGGTATTGAGACCGGGTTATTTCAATATCGGATTCAGCCATACGAATCCGAAAGTTATCTTTCTCTGCTATTTGCAGCACTTCTTCCAGGCTCATCTCACGCATGTTTTGGGTGCCGTCATCCCTGTCTTGAGCAGCAAGAGGTTGTATTGCTGCCACCAGCAGCACAGCAAGCAGAACCGATTGGTGGAATATGGATAGAGAATTATTCATGGGGTTGATGCTATTTATAAATTCAGTCTTATCAGATTATATTTTCCACTCCGCTAACTCAACAGATCTCTTTTTCGGGCTTCATATTCTTGCTTATTAATTTCGCCCCGGGCATACCGTTCTTTCAGGATGTCCAGTGCGCTTTTAGATTGCTGATTTTGGCCGCGCCTTGCTGCTGAGGAGGAAATACCCCATCTGACCAAAGCTATTATAGCCACAATAATCAGTACCCACCATAGTATCATCATCCAGCCGCCTCCGAATCCGTTAAATCCATGCATAATTGTTTCATTATTTTAATAGTTAAGTCCCGCCCCGCTGTGTGAACAGGGACGGGAAATTACGGTTCGATTTTAGTTAGGATGTTCTTCATGGTTTCCGTTGCCGGACTTCATTCCGTCCTTGTCCATCATGTCACCCTGCATCATCATTTGCATGCACATCATGTGCTTTTTCATCATGGATTCGCCCATCATTTCTTTCATTTTGGATTGATCCATCTCGTTGCCGTCCATCATGGATTGCATCTTCTGCATATTCATATCGCTGTCCATCTTCATAGACTGCATCATCTGCTTACGCATTTGCGGATTTTGCGCCATCTGCTCCATCATCATGGAACGCATGGTGGAATCCTGCATCATTTCCATCATCTGCTGTTTCTTTTGGCTCATGTCTTTCTCGGTTTGCTGAGCAAAACCTGCGCTTGTAAGCAGCAGTAAAGAAATCATAAGTGCGAATGTTGTGGTTAGTTGTTTCATAGTAGTCACCTTTAGGTTTTTATTTATTGTTGAGGATTACATATTCTTTGAGGAATTATTTTTTGAATTCTATTCTGGGAATAGAATTACAATTGGTCAATTACCTTTTTAAGATTGCTTCGCACCTGTTCGGCAATTGGTCGGAGCTTGTCGTTGGAAACGGCCTGCATGGAAGCCACCGGGTCCACCGCCGAAACTTCTACGGTGCCGTCTTCGTGCTCTTCCACGATGACATTGCAGGGCAACATCACGCCGATTTTGTCTTCGGCCTGCAAGGCCTGATAGGCAAAGTTGGGATTACAGGCTCCCAGTATTTTGTACTTCTTAAAATCAACGTCCAGCTTCTTTTTCAGGGTTTCCTTAACGTCAATTTCCGTAAGCACTCCGAATCCTTCTTCTTTGAGAAGTTCGGTCACATCGGTTATCGCCTGTTCATATGATCGATCTGTCGTTTTTGAAGTAAAGTATTTCATAATAAGTCCTCTTTCATTTTTGTTTTTCTCCATTTTAAAAATAAGTCATTTATGATTGCATGTCAATACAAGTTGTTACTATTTGTAATATACCACCCGAACCTTAAATAAAGCTTAAATTTTTGTACTTAATCCGCTTATTTTGCTTTCCCGCCTGAAAGTAACATTTATAACTTATAAATACAGGTATGGCTATTTTGCCAACGAATCGTTATATTAACACCAAGTTGAATCCGCTAAATCAGAAAGCTTATGGAATTACAAGATGGTATACCGCTTCACAAGCAGATCAGCGACTGGCTGCGCGAACAGATCGAAGAAGGCTCGCTGAAGAAGAATGAAAAACTGCCCTCCGAGAATGAGATGAGCGATACCTTTGATGTCAGCCGCGTTACGGTACGGCGGGCCCTGCAGACGCTGGAGAATGAACAGCTTATTTACCGCTGCCAGGGACTGGGGTCGTTTGTAAGCGACCACCGGACCCACCAGTCGTTCGCGCAGTTAAAGGATTTTAACGAGGAGTTATCCGGATCCGGCTTGCAGGCCTCCTCAAAGGTGATATCTTTGGGACAGGAAAAAGTCAGTGAGGAGATCGCTTCCTTTCTGAATATTAAGGAAAATAGTATCGTAGTTAAGCTTGAGCGTGTCCGACTCGGCAACGGACAGCCCATCGCTTGTGATGTTACCTGGCTGCCCGTATTTTACGGACAGCTTATTGAAGGATTTGACCTGGAGGAGACCACCATATTTAAAATTTTAGAAAACGAATTTGAAATTCCCATAGAAAAGGGGTGCTATCGTCTGGGGGCAACGGTTGCTGATGAAACACGGTCTTCTCATCTGGAAGTAGAGGAACATACCCCCTTGTTGTTGATCAACAGAATTTCCTATACTATTGGAGACAAACCGATCTATTTTCAGAAGCGATATTACAGGAATGACAAGATCGTATTCGAGGTCCGCACCCAGAGAGGCAACTCAGACCGGAAGAGACCAGAGAATGCGCCGGTCAATGAGTTTACCGCACATATCAATGCCTGAGGCCGGTAACAATGCCAAAAAATGCATTCCCTGGGGCAAATAACTATTAACCAAGTTTTGACAACCATGAGAAATCCAGCCCAGAAATTTGTTTTGTTTTTATTACTAACAGTGTTTTTTTCCTCCTGCCATATGGGACGCTCAAACTATATGACCGACGAACAGCGCCGGCAGATTGAAACCGCCTATGACTCGCTGCAAAACGCATACAAAACATTGATGGCTGAATATGAGGCGGCCCCGGATTCCGTGCCTGCCAACCTGCAATCCCTGTATGCCCAAATGCAACAGATGCACGGACAGATGGAAGTCAACCACCGGCAGATGATGTCCGGAAGGATGGGCGGGCACATGCAGGGCAACGGCATGATGGACGAAGGAATGAGAATGCAAATGCAGGGGCACATGACCGGAGAGTGGTACCAGCAAATGATGGGCATGCATGGCCAGATGGCCGCTATGCACCAGGGAATGGGACAGCAGTCCATGGCTAAAATGCACCGGCGGCTTTCCAGTGGATTTGAAAAAATGAGAGGGATCATTCCCGGTCTGGATGAACCCACAGAAGTCCCGTTTAATGAAGAAGGAGATCCGGCGTTACTAAACGGAGAAAACCTGTACGGACAAAACTGTGCCTCCTGCCACGGCAGCGACGCGACGGGCATAGCCGGGGTGTTTCCTCCGCTGGTCAACTCAACGTGGGTGACCGATGACAAATCCGTGCCTGTTCGTATTCTCCTGCACGGTCTTTCGGGTGAAATTAAAGTGGACGGGCAAACCTATCAGGGTTCGATGCCTTCTTTCAAAGCCCGCCTGAGTGCAGCGGAAATGGCTGCCATTTTGAATTATCTTCGTAATCAAAGCAACCCCGATCTTCCTGAAATCACTCAGAAGGATGTCGTCGGGGTCGCCGAGACCTACAGCAAACGCACCCGGCCCTGGAATGCTTCCGAACTCCGGCCAAATGAATAAGAAGCACCGGAATTGACAGATGATAAAAGAAGAAACAAGCCGTAAGCAAAAAAACTGTTGGCTGTTTGCCTGCTTTGGGTGGGCCTTATTATGGGATTTGTGTATTTGGTGCAATGGATAACATCGTAATGCTAATTCTAAATTTAATTAACAAATAAGTACGAGGACTCATTATGAAAAAGAACATGGGAACATTCGACCGCCTATTCAGAACCCTGCTGGCCGTTTTGGTGGGCATATTATACTGGATGAACATTATCTCCGGTACCGTTGCTATCGTGCTGGGAATATTAGCTATAATCTTTCTGCTTACCAGTCTGGTTAGCACTTGCCCGCTGTATATGCCATTTGGGCTGTCAACCCGAAAAGAATAACCTTTTAGGTTACTGAATTCAGGATGAGAACGCAGTATCCGGCTTCTGATACGGTTTTAAAATGTATCGTTTATACGTGCCTCTTCTGGAAAGGTTTTCTGGAGATAAGTGTATAGCGAGGAAAACCTTTTTACGTCCCTTCTCTATGCAGAGCAGATATAAAATTCTTATCCTGAACGTTAGCCAACTTTTTAAACTACGACCTATGGAACGCGACCCTCAGCAAACCGAGCATACCAAAAAAAGATATAATACCACCTCCGTAGTGTATAACATTATGGAATGGCCTATTGAACACCTGTGGTATAAGAAATGGCGCAAAGAGTTATGGGAAAAAATCAGCGGTCCCAACGTGCTTGAAATAGGCGTGGGGACCGGAAAAAACATCCCCTACTATCCCAAAGATATTGAAATAAAAGGAATTGATCTTTCTTCGGGCATGCTCAAGCGGGCAAAAAAAGTGTTAGCGAAAGAAAAGTACGACCGTGTTGCCCTGCAGGAGATGGATGCCCAAGACATGGATTTTCCCGACAATCATTTTGAGGAAGTTGTTGCAACCTTTGCATTTTGTTCGGTTCCTGATCCTGTTCTTGGATTTAAAGAAGCCCTCCGCGTTACAAAACCCGGTGGCAAGCTTTACCTGCTGGAGCATATGCTGTCAAAACATAAAAGCTTTGCTTACGCTATGAAGAAACTTGACAGCCCAATACATTTCCTGAGCGGGGTTCATATTGCACGAAAAACAGTAGAAAATGTAGAGAAAGCAGGTTGGGAGATAGATCAGGTGGATGAATTAACCTCAAACGGTATATTTCGAATGATTGAAGCGACCAAGCTGCACTAATATCTCGTTTAACCCAAACCCGACAGGTTTTTAGCCTTCCTCAATCAGCGTTAGTTCAACGACGAATGTACTTCCCTGACCCGGGCCGTCGCTATACGCGCGTATCTTACCGCCGTATAATTCAACAATGGCCTTGACGAGCGGCAGCCCTAACCCGCTACCCGGCTGTTCCTGAACCTCCGATTGCGTGGCTCGGTAAAACCGTTCAAACAGATGGCTTTTCGTCTCTTCGTCAAAACCGATCCCGGAATCAGTGACACGGAGCACGGCCTTGCCACTGGATCGTTGCAGCTCTACCTCAATATTGCCGCCTTCAGGCGTATATTTCAGGGCATTTTCCAGCAGGTTGTTTATAACTTCTTCGATATAGGCCCCGCGGGCCCGAATGTAGAGTTCAGGATCAATTTGTAGGTCCATTGCAACATTCTTTTCCCGGGCCGTATCGTTGTGTTTTCCAGCCACAACTTCGGTGATACGGCTGATATCCGCCGGTTTAAGCTGGGACCGGTGAACCGACTCCACCCGGGAAAGCTGCAAAAGCAGATGTGCCATTTCGCTTATACGCTTGACCTCGGTGAGCATCCGCCCAATAGTTTCCCGGTATTCTTCATTGGAGCGCGGCTTCCTGAGCATGATTTCTGCTTCACTTCGAAGGGAAGCCAGCGGCGTCATCAGCTCATGGGACGCATCCGACGTGAATCGCTTTTCCCGCTCAAATCCTTTTTGCAGGCGATTCAACATAATATTAAAGGTTTCGGTCAAGTCCGTTAACTCATCCCGAACCTGGTAGTTAACCGGAATGCGCTTGTCCAGATCGGTTGCTGTAATTGATTTAGCCGCAGTGGTGATAGCAACCACCGGAGCTAATACCTGCCGGGAAACCAAATACCCGCCCAGGATGGAACAAGCTCCGCTAATGACTATCAATATAAATATATAACTCCTGAAGCGGTTTAGATCTTCATGGAGGGTCCACTCAAAACCGGTTAGCTCTAACCAC
>Ga0306869_1001183_pt1 | contig 10200 bp, 11 predicted proteins | sample AntRauTorckE6833_FD_190421 | JGI IMG/M metagenome (GOLD analysis project Ga0306869, IMG submission 190421) | Saline lake microbial communities from Rauer Islands, Antarctica - Metagenome Torckler E6 #833 (v2) (version 2) | ecosystem: Environmental > Aquatic > Non-marine Saline and Alkaline >... | reverse complement strand
AAGTGGGCTTATTTATTTCTGACGGTTGGTGAATAGTGTTGTTAATACTATCTTGTATGTTTTAGAATTTCAGTTATGCCTTTATCTTTTAGATAACTTGTATACTTGATATGCCGATTACTATTTTCGACATGTTTATATAAATCTTCGATCATCCTATTTTTAATCTTAATAAGAACAGTCTTATTTTTATTTTTTGATTTCGATAAATTATTATATCGATATACAAAAAAATTGATGTAATGCTGTAGATACTTCAACCTATATCCCGCATGTTTGAAAAAGTAGCGTTTCATATTGCTATGAAGAGAATCTACTAAATCAGTAGTATACTCTAAAGAATCATCTTTACGAGCATTTATTATCTGACAATCATATTGTTTCATGAATTGTACTTGCTTTGGGTTTCCATCATGAATAATTCTAAGCAGTTTGCCCATGTTCCCATTAAATAGTCTTTTAAAGTCATCTGGTTGAGCCATTGCTCTTGATGATACTTTAGCTACGCAGTATCCATTTAAATCTATCATGGTAATGATACACAGCTGATTGAAAGATAGTCCACGAATGTCTTTACCATCAGGTCTTAAAATTTTATACTGCTTTTCTCTTATGCGTACAAATGTCTCATCTATGAGTATAGTTCCACTGAGTTTTATTGAATCTTGATAGTCTTTTAGTGCATTAAACACGATATGTCTATAGTAATGAGCAGTTTTAACATCAATACCAATGTTTCTTGCTGAAACTTCAAGTGACACATCATCTATCATGTATCCAATAAATTGTTTAATGATAGACGATCCATGTTTTAAATAAGCTAGCGAGTTATATTTTGATAAACACGTCTTATGACATTGCTTGCATTTATAACGTTGGATACCTTGCTTTGTTTTCCCATGTTTAATTGTGGTTGAACCACAAAAAGGACAATAGATCTTTTTTGGCATAATGACGTTCCTGTACTACAAAAGCGAGCATTCTATCCCAAGGAACGTCGCCAAACAATTCAAAGGATAAAATACTCGCTTTTGTAGTTCCTTATTAGAATTGTTTGGCCTAAAATTATATCATGTTTTTATTTTTAAATTAAATCAATAAATAAAATTAGACCTTATGTGCTATATGAGCGTATTATCAAACTAACTCACCCACACTATTCACCAACCGTCAGATTTATTTTTTATAGTATCTGTTGAGTTGGGTCGCTATAAAGATATATTTATCAATAAGTAAATAATGAAATATAAAAATTTTAATGTAAATATATTAGTAAGGAGGAAATTGAAAATTATAATGAATATTGATGTTAGCAAAATCAGCAACTATGAATATGTTAGAAAGGAAGTATTATTTGTCAAACTTAAAAATAATGTAGAAATTATTGGAAGGGGCGCATTTTTATCTACAAAAGTATCTACAGTTAGATTTCAAAATAATTCTAATTTGAAAAAGGTTATGGCTTTTGCTTTTTATAATTGTAAGTATTTAACAAGTATTAAACTACCGTATTCAATAACTAGGATAGGTAATAGTGCTTTTGAAGGGTGTGAGTCATTAAGAGACATAAAGATACCAAAAAAAACTTTAAGTATTGGCAATAAAGCGTTTAAAAATATCGCAAAAGATGCAAAAATAATTTACTATTAATAAGGAGAAACTATGAAAAAATATCTAATTTTATTTTTTATGATTGGTTTTTTATTCGTTTTACACGGTTGCAATAATTCAAAGAACGAGGATCTATCAAAGGTAAAAGAAGCAAGAGATACTTTACTATTATCCGATAATAACCAAGTGATTGATGAAAATATTTCACTTCCAGAAGTTATATCAGGGTATTCCGAAGTAATTATAGAATGGAGTTCTGATAACATCGACTATCTTAGTCACGATGGTATCATCACTCGTCCTAAGAACAATCTAGGTGATCAAACAGTCACTATGAAAGCAACTCTATCAAAAAATGAAGCAGAGGCAACAAAAGAATTCACTATCCATATTAAAGCTTTGGAATTTGTTAATGAATACACTTCAATAAGTGAATTCTATGAATCATCAATCTTAGACGACAAATTGGTTCTTCAGGGAATTATAACTCTAATATATGATGATTACATTGTATTGACGGACAATGGTGTCAATTTGTTACTAAATCCACAAGGCATCTCTATAAACTATGAACTTGGAGATAAGGTTGAGATTGTTGGGTATCATAATAAAACTAATCAGTTGCATCTCGTAGATGATATTGAATCCTTTAAAGTAGTATCAAGCGGTAATGAAATTATTTGTGAGTCTGAAGAATATGGTATTAAAGATATTTGGGAACTTGATACAAAAGATTCAAGTAATCTAGGAAATATCTATGAAGTCACAGGAGAATTGGTTGTGAACGAGGATAATACGTTCTCACTAAATTCTTTAGAATCAGATAAGTCCTTGGACATACTACAAAATATATACGGAACTGCACTTGTTGATTTAACAGCTTTAGATAGAGAAATAGTTAAAATGGACTTGTTTTATTTAACCAAAAATACAAGTGAAAACCCTAGTATGATATTTAATAATACGGGGATTGAAGTGTTAGAACTAAACTTTCAAGAAGAATTTGACAGTGATATTGTTGAGACAATCAATGATATAGTTTCATATCAAGAAGACATTATATTAAAGTTAGAGGGGGCTAATCACACAACCTTTAGTGAATGGACATCCGATCATCCTGACTTTATAAATGACAACGGTGAATTCATAAAATCACCTGAACACATGACGGTTATTACTTTCGAAGGGAAAGCGAATTTAAGACAATATACTCAAGACGTTTCCTTTGAAGTGACCATGCCCGGTCCAAGCGAATCCATAGATTCTGCCTTAACAAACAACGATGGAGAGTTTGTGCACATTCAAGGCATTGTTACATCATTTAACCCGCACGATAAAGGATTCTTCATCCAAAATGAAACAGATGATAAGGGGCTTTTTATATTTTATGACAGTACAAATGCCAATATAGAAGTCGGAGATAGGGTAAGTATTTATGGTCAGTTAGGAAGAAATACAGGCTATAAAAATAACCAAAGAATGCTTGGTGGAGATATATTGATCACCAACGGTGAGGTATCTTCTCAAACATTTACAATAATAGAAGCCAAACCAGAAGACATCATCAACAACTATAACTACTACGATATAAACAAGCCCCTTAATCAAGAAGGTGGAACTACCGATGGATTAAGATACACGATAAAAGACGTCACTTTGAACAGTCTTGATGCCTTCAATTATGTGTATATCAACTCAGAGGAGACTAACATGGCGTTAGTATTCGATATCGAAAAAGTCGAAGGGCTAACCATTGAAGAGTATAGTGATAATTTGGCGATTGAATCCATCACATTTACTACGGAAAGAATGTATTTTGGCAATTATAGAATTGTAGATGTCATCATCAATCAATAAAGATTCTTGAAACAGATACTAAAGCTGCATCTTAGCATTGGGGGGTCTATAATCCCTAACATCTTTTTCTGTCGCATTCAAACGTTCAATTGTAGCCTTGGAAATCAAACAGTCAATCTGTATATTGTCTTTCATATGTTTGAGGCTGTTTGATTTTACAACGGGGTTAACCCCAAGTTCAAAGACATACCTTAGTGCCAGCTGTGCTGGGCTAAGGTTTTCTTTTTCAGCTAGGTTAATGAACCAATCTTCTTTAATCAACCGGCCTCTGGCAAGTGGGGAGTGACCCTGGATAATGATTCCTTGGTTCTCACAAAATGAGCGGATGCTCTTTAGTGTATGGCCTGCGAAAATTCCAAGCTGATTGATATGCGGTTTGATTTTAGCGGTACTTATTAAGCTTTTCAAATCTTCTACAGTGAAATTGGATACCCCGATTGCGCCGATGACTTCCTTATCATACATATGTTCCATTGCACGCCAGACTTCGCGGTTTTCTTTGACGTAGTCCTTGCCCTCTTCACCCCAAGGTACGGGATTATTAATGAGAAGGGCATCAAGATAATCAACGTTTAGTTTATTCATGATTCTTTCAACCACTCTTAGAGTTCCGTTATAACTTTTAACATGTGGGGGAACCTTTGAAGTGATGAATAAATCATCACGAGGAATGGCACTTTGCTTGAAGGCACGTCCGATTGCGGCTTCATTTAAATAAATCGGTGCAGTTTCAAAATGCCTGTAGCCAGCTTCAAGGGCATTTGAAATGATTGCCTCAACGTGGTCTTTATTAAGATTGTAGGTTCCAAACCCAATTTTCGGCATTAAAAAGCCGTTTGATAGTTTAACTTTTTCATTCATAAGTGTCATACGGTTACCATCCTTTACTTAGTATTTATAGTTTAACACACGCTCTAAGTCTAGGGATTTCTAACACTTTTTAAGGCTTTATTTACTAACTTGGATAGTGGAGTGAATAAAGTATTAAAAGCAGTTTATGATACTAGTCTAGAGAAATCTCTCTTACATCGTCCCAACTGCCAGGATTAATGTCACTATTAGGGTAATTCTTCAAAGTATCATCGAAGAAATTGGTAATCATGGTTTTCATGATTGTGTTTAAGTGCTCACTTTCAACGCTGCCGGTAAATCCGATATATTTTGTAAGTGGCGAATACATATAAACCATCGCAAAATCATAATGGGTAGTGCCATCTATTTGATAAAGCGGCGAAGACTCAGTACTGTTTTCAATCAATGTAGAGAGTGAGTCATTGTTATAACTTATTTCCCAAGCCCCGCTTCTTAAAAATAGTGATGGCATATCAAGGCCTTCACTTAAGAGGGGCTCTTCAAGGGGTTCAACCCATGCATCCATGCCAAGCAGTGCATCAATCCTTGCATCATTCAAGGCGACTGCGACATCCGCCCCACCGCCAGTGGAATGGCCTAGGAGGCCAATGGTTGTCAAATCCATGGCGCTGGCTATTTGCGATGAATGCTCGGTTTCATCAATTGACTCCAAAAAGTCGATGGTTGTGGTGATGTCGCCTGCATAAGTATTCACAAGCTGATTAGCATGTTCTAAAAAGTCGGGTGTGGTCTCTCTAGGGGGCAAGGCGTCTTCATCAAGATACACGGTTTCATCGCTTAATACGGTAGCGATTGAGCCGTACGTATGATCAATGCCTACGACGATGTAGCCCTGACTTGCCAGTTCTTCAGCCAAATCACTATGCACGTTCTTAAAGCCTCTCCATCCGTGTGAGAGGATGATAAGAGGATACGCATCCTCCGCCTCACTGATAGAGGCGTTTTTATAGGCGTTTGACATAATGTTTGCCGTATGGTCCAAAACGAAGAAGGGCAAGCCTATATCTCTGCTCAATGCTCTGGCAACGATTTTACCATCTTCAAGCCACGGCTCTAGTGCACCCTCTTCACTGGTTTGGGCTGGATACCAGGTTTGAATCTTAAATGATCGATAGGTGTTAACTTCTTCACCGTAGTTTTCCAATCGATTCTCGTCATTTATTATAAATGATTGCGTCCCAATCAAATAATCGCCTGTAGGTTCAGGCATCTCATACATGGGAAAGATAAGAGAAGTGGCAAGCGAAATCAATGCAAGGACCAAGAGTCCACCGAATAGGCTTTTTCTTAGCCGGTTTTTAAAAACAACATTCCGCGCAGTTTTCAGATAGACGATGACACCAGAAGTTAATAAAGCGACGTAGAGAGGAAAAAGCTGCCACCGTGTAGCTTCAAAGATTACGTGGAGGGTGAAGACCCCTATTGCGATAGAGAGTATGCTTAAAATAATTCGCCTCTTAAGGGGGCGTATAATCATTCCTATCATGATGAACGCTAGTATATAAATAAAACTTTCAAAAAAATGCATCGTCTCACCTCTTTAGTGATTAATGTATGCCTAGTGTTTAGCAATTGATTCTCCCGGTTGGGATTAAACGTAGAAAAACGCTTCAAAACCATTATAGCATTTACCTAAGGAACTGCATTAAAAAAGCTAAATAAAATTAGAAGTTATCTTATTTAACTTTACAAAAAAACGAAAAAGCGTTATATTATTAATGTGCATATGCACATAGGAGTTGAGTCGATGAAAAGATATCGTAAGAAAAGATTTGCTAGACGTTTGGACCAACCAAGAAACTACCGTCCTGAAAACGGGGATCAGAAACAGTCGATTGTCATTTCACTGGACGAGTTTGAAGCCTTGCGGCTATGTGATTATGAAGCATTGAGTCAAGTGGATGCCGCGCAGGACATGAATATCTCACGTGCAACCATCCAGCGTTTATTACAAAGCGGACGCGAGAAAATCATCAAGGCGGTTTTAATGCACCGGGGATTCAAGATCGAAAATACGATTGAACATATAAAATTAAAAGGAGAAAACAGAATGGGTATTGATACGAAAGAAGTAAAAAAGATTGCCTTTCCAACTAGTGACCGTGAACACGTGGACCAACACTTCGGGCACACGAAGGAGTTCTGCCTGTATACGGTAGAGAACAATGAAGTAAAAGACATTTCATTTATCACACCACCTCCGCACACACCGGGCGCCTTGCCGCTGTTCTTAAGGGACCGGGGTGTCGATGTTATCATTACTGGTGGCATGGGGAACCGTGCTGTGGAACTTTTCAAACATAATGCAATCGATGTGATTTTAGGGGCTCAAGGTTTGATTCAAGCGAATCTGGATGATTTCTTTGACGGTGACTTAGCGTCAACGCTCAGTCCGTGTGACCACAACCACGGGGACCATGATCATGATGGGCGCCCAAATCATGGAATGCGTTCCAATAACAGAAATGGAAGTGGAAATCATCATTAATCAAAGGAGTGGTAATTTGAAAATCGCAATTTGTGCAGATAGCAACATTTTAGATGGCATGGGCTCAAAGCGCTATGCACGGTCTGATTATTTTGCCATCTATGATGAAAAGACTTTACAGTTTACCTTTATTAAAAATGAAGCCAAGAAGGAATCAAGCGGTGCCGGCAACAAGGCGACCAAGATACTGGGTGACCACGGCGTCCACGTACTTTTAGCCCCTAAAGTCGGACCAAAAGCGTTCGATATGCTGAAAGCCTTCGACATAGAGGTGTATCAATATGAAACACCTGCGAAAATAAAGGACATCTTAGACGGATATATAAAAGGCCGTTTTCCTGAAATCACGCAAGCTAGCGCTCAAGGGCATCAATAATGAAAATTGCCATTCTGAGCGGAAAGGGAGGTACGGGGAAAACGACCCTTGCGACGAATCTATTTACCTATCTTGAGGATTATGCACTCATCGATACCGACATAGAAGAACCAAATTCCCACTTGTTCTTAGATTTTACCATTCAAGACAAAACTCCGGTTTATAAAGACTATCCCGTGGTCGATCCAAATCGTTGTACGCTTTGTGGCAAGTGCGGGGAGCATTGCAACTTCAACGCCATCATCGTCACAGCGAAAAAAGTCATTGTTTCTGAGGACTTATGTCATTCCTGTGGGTTTTGCAAGGCTGTTTGTCCCGAAAAGGCCATTACCTACGCTAAAAAGTCCATCGGAGATATCTATCATACTAAGACTTCTTCAGAAAAAGACTTTTCTTATGGCCTTCTCAATACCGGCGAAGTCAGTGGTGTAGTGTTGGTCGAAACTTTAAAATCAGAGACCTTTGCGATGCCGAATGTATTAATCGATTGCCCTCCGGGGGCGGCCTGCACCACGGCCGCGTCTATAGAAGGAGCCGATAAAGCCATCATCGTCAGTGAACCGACGCCTTTTGGGGTTAGTGATATGGATATTGTGGTGGAGCTTCTTAACAATGCCGGGATTGATTTCGGGGTTGTGATCAACAAAGCAGGGAGTGCAGATACTGAAATCTATGACTACTTGGAAAAGAACCACATTCCCTTGTATGGTGAGATTCTTTATAAGGCATCCCGTGCCAGACACTATTCTAAGGGAGAACTGTTGATTTATCATGATGAAGCCTTCAAGGAGAACATAAAAACCATCGCGGCACATGTATTAGAAGGTGAACATCATGCGTGAGATTGCAATCATAAGCGGCAAGGGGGGTACTGGTAAGACCACCTTGGCTTTATCAATAATCCCCTATTTCAAAGAACTAGTCATTGCGGATTGTGATGTGGACGCCCCGGATATGAAAATACTCCTATCCCAAAAACAAACGGAAAAGAACCTTTTTTACGGACTACAGATCCCGACATTCGATTACGATCGATGCATCGACTGCAAACTGTGCCATCAATCCTGCGCGTTCAATGCCATAAGCGAGTCGATTGAACTCATTCCAGGTAAGTGCGAAGGATGTAATTTTTGTGAATACCTCTGTCCGGTAAATGCCATCACAATGGAAAATCACGCCATAGGTCATCTCAATAAGCATCAGACTGCCTACGGACCCATGGTCGATGCTAAGTTGTTTCCCGGTCAGGAATCCAGTGGTAAACTCGTCAGTGAAGTCAGGGATAAGGCCATTGAATTAGCTAAAGACACCCATAGGGAAACCATCATCATCGATGGGTCCCCGGGCGTGGCGTGTAATGTGATCAGCACAATCACGGGCGTAGATGAAGTCTTGGTTGTCACAGAACCTACAATGAGCGGCATTCATGACCTTAAACGTGTGATAGATTTAATCAAAATTTTTAACATACCCATCCATGTCATCGTCAACAAGGCGACGATTAATGAGGCAAAGACTGAAGAAATCAAGGAATATTGTCAAGAAAACAATCTAAAAGTTTTATTAGAAATCCCTTTTGATCAAACGATAGTGAATGATATATCAAGGAAAGTTATTCCGAGTTTGGGAGAAAGCACGTTCTTCAAGTCCAAGGACTGGAAAGCGTTTGTCAAACACCTAATATGAAAAAGGAGGTGACACCATGGCGAATCAGGATCAAACAGGCCCCGACGGGCAAGGAGCAATGACCGGAAGAGGTCTTGGGGATTGTAAGAATAAAAAAACTCCACCGCAAGAAGGCAGAGGCCTAGCCAGAGGGCATGGCCGCAATCAAACCGGTCGCGGTCTAGGAAAAAGACGCGGACGAGGTTTCCCAAGAGCACATTAAACATCTACCATGTGATTAATTGTCATACCAAAGAAGCCCACCGACCGGTGGGCTTCTTTGGTTACAAGGACTTTTCAGACAATGATACGTTTTAAAAGATATTCGGATTTAGCACTTACGAAAGTAAAAATATAGTAGGTTCTTGCCATGGACGGTCAATGAAAAAACCTAAAGATTTTTAAATCCTTAGGTTCTTTTCATATTCATGGATAAATTGTAGCCTAAAATCTAAATTATTCTGAGGGCACATCAACTGGAAAACCAAGAGTTAGCCAGTCATGCATTCCACCCCGGTAGTACAATATTTTTTCTGCCGGGTAACCGGCTTCTAATAGTGCGTGGATTGCCAATGAAGACTGTGGGCATTGCGGTCCATTGCAAAAGAAAATGGTCATTTCATTTTGATTTAATTCATTTACCCTTTCCTTAACTTGCGTATAGGGAATGTTTTTTGCGCTTGGGAGGGTACTTTCACGGAAAAAATCTTCCGTTCGACCATCAACCAAAGGCAGTCCAGATTGAATGTGCTTCAGGACTTCTAATTCTCCGACGGTTTGAACTCCTTCAGCAACTTGAATTGGCTGAATTTTCCCCCAAGTGGTATCGACAATCACCATTCCATCTTGATCTGCCCCCTCAGCTGGGTGTGGTATAGTTGGGGCCCTTTTACCATAATTTTTTCGTTCAATTTCTTTTAGCATAATAGTTTCCTTATATAATATATTTAGATTGTTAAAGGTAACCTATAATCCTTTTTAACAAACATTATTTTACAAATCATTTATAGCCTAGATTCCAAATCAAAATGAAATACTACTCATTTGAACTTGACTTATGAAGAATCAAGGAAGTATTTGTATTAAGGCCGAAATATAAACCGTTCAAACATTTCAAATTTTCTATTAATCGTAAAACAACGCTTTCTAATTCGTTATACTTATTATACCAATGAATTGTAAAGAAATTATGAATTTTATTTTATTTTGTTCTTTTCAAGACAAGTGCTGATAAGTGAAAAATGCTCGTTTTTTTAATTACACTAAGTATGCCAAGTCAAACTAATCATCCTGGACCTATGCATTATAATTGTGACTAAGTAAATTAATT
>Ga0306869_1001180_pt1 | contig 10222 bp, 10 predicted proteins | sample AntRauTorckE6833_FD_190421 | JGI IMG/M metagenome (GOLD analysis project Ga0306869, IMG submission 190421) | Saline lake microbial communities from Rauer Islands, Antarctica - Metagenome Torckler E6 #833 (v2) (version 2) | ecosystem: Environmental > Aquatic > Non-marine Saline and Alkaline >... | reverse complement strand
CTACATCATTTAGATCAATCACGTTCTTTTCGCATTTTGTGGTTACTTGAAGAAATCAAACAGCCTTATCAGCTGCAACGCTATTATCGCGACTTAAGCACGCATTTAGCGCCTGATTCGTTAAAAACCATCCATCCTTTAGGGAAATCTCCAGTATTGGAATGGGATGGCAAAATTATTGCAGAGTCGGGTGCGATCGTTGAGTTATTAATTCAGAAACTTGCGCCGCATTTAGCACCCGATATGAATGAAGCTGCCTATGTAGATTATCTACAGTGGATTCATTTCTCAGAAAGCTCTGCTATGCTGCCATTTTTGTTAAAAACGTTTAATGCGATAGAAACCCAGCAGGGCACAGAGTTGGTATTTCTAGAAAATTATACTCAAGTTGAGTTCGATAAAGTATTTGGTCATTTAAATGATTATTTAAAAGATAAAGCATTTCTGGTGGGAGACCGTTTAACCGGTGCTGACTTTATGATGGGCTTTGGACTACATGCTTTAGTTCATCATATGGGACAAGGTGAAAATTATCCCCATATTCAACGTTATGTAGCAAGCTTAAGTCAACTACCTAGCTGGCAAGCCGCAGTACAAATTGAACAAGATGGTGTGAAAAGCTAAAATAGCAAGATTGATTTTTTCTCAAGGAGATTGAGAAAAAAGATGATGATTTTCTAGCCTTAAAATAAGCTGACACTTATTTTAAGTAAACGCCTAATGAGTTTCATTGGGCGTTTTCTATTTTAAAGATAGATAAGGATTCGGAATCTTTATCCTAATATCTATATAGAAGATAGTCCAATTAATAGAAAGAAATAGTGAACAAATATTTGATCTAATTTAAATTGTGTGCAATTATATTTTGTACAAATTAAATTAAGTTAAGGTAACACACATGAGTAATCTCTATTCAACTCAAGTTAAAGCAGTTGGTGGGCGTTCGGGAACTATTCGTAGCGAAGATGGTATTCTAGAGTTGAAATTGGCTTTACCAAAAGAATTAGGTGGTAAAGGTGATGCAACGAATCCTGAGCAATTATTTGCAGCTGGCTATGCTGCATGCTTTGGAAATGCAGTGATCCATGTAACTCGTAGCAATAAAGAATATAAAATCCGTGATAACGATGTAGAAGTCCTGAGCACTGTTGGAATGGTTGCTAATGGCAATGGTGGATTTGCCTTGACAGTACACTTAGATGTCACGATTTCAGGTATTTCACAAGCTGACGCAGAGAAAATAGTGGAACAAACACATCAAGTATGTCCTTATTCAAATGCTATTCGAGGTAATATACAGGTGTCTACCACTGTCTATACCAAATAAAAAGTTATGTCCAAGAATCAGCTTTGCTTAGATGAGCAACTATGTTTTCCTATTTATGCTGCATCTAATTTAATCGTAAAAGCTTATCGCCCTTTTCTTACACCTCTCGGACTTACTTATCCTCAATATTTAGTAATGTTGGTTTTGTGGGAAAAAGACTGTGTAAGTGTGGGTGATCTTGGACAAATTTTACATCTTGATAGTGGAACATTAACCCCACTATTAAAAAGAATGGAGACATCTGGTCTAATTAATCGATCACGTGATCCTAATGATGAAAGACGAGTTCTTATTTCATTAAAAGATAAAGGGCGAGACTTATCTGCTGAAGCAGAAAAGATTCCTAAAGAGCTTACCAAGAACATTGAGTTTGCTAACTTAAATCAATTACGAGATGAATTAAAAGCATTAGTTAATCTATTATCAGAAAGAATTTGAGACCTCTTTTACATCTGGTCTAAAAGCAATCTATCAGACAAGCACAGAGGACAATGCATTAAAGTCCCTAGATATCTTGTGTGATCAATGGAATCAACAATATCCAAAAATTGGCGAATCTTGACAGGAAAATTGGGAAAATATACGAACGATCTTTAGCAATCCAGCTGAAATAGGTCATGTAATTTATACGAGGAATGCGATTGAATCGTTGAATAGCGTAATCCGCCATTCAGCTAAAAAGAGAAAGATCTTCTCTTCTAATAATTCAGTGAAAAAGGTCATTTACTTAGCTGTACTAGCTCAAACCTGATCTGACAGTTACCCATTTTTTATTGTGCCCTATCTCAGAGCACTCAGTGCTGGACAAACCGTACATCAGACAGTTGAGCTAGTGAAAGCAGTCCGTCTACAGGATGACACAACTCCGATTGTTTTCATGACCTATTTAAATCCGATCATGCAATATGGTTTCGAGAAACTGGTTGTGCATACCGAAAATCTGATTGATGGGATCCTGATTCTGGATGCACCCTATGAATATCGGGAACAATTTAAACTGCGATTAACTGAAAAAACATGCATTTAATCGCAATGACCGCACCAACTACCCTTGTTGAGAGGGTGAAATAAATCTCGGCAAGCGCGACAGAATTTTTATATCATGTTGCGGAAAATGGCCTCACCGGAGGCAATTTGAATCTACCCAATCTTGAAAAAAAGATCGCTGATAGGTGATCTGAACAGTCTTGATCAGTTTTCACCTGCGGCTAAAGATCAAAATGATCTAGAATTTTTATAAGCCAACTGATAAAAAGACTCTACATGAGAAAGATTATTAGTTATTATTTGTTAAAGAAAATAGCACGATGAGTTCAATATGAATGCCTATGCAGAACATTCAGCCAATGTCTTAACAATTTATAACTTAAGCAAGAAATTCGGCCCACGTTTTGCTGTCAATCAAGCGACATGGTCTGCAACAAGCGGACAAATCATTTGCTTACTCGGACATTCCGGTTGTGGTAAAACAACCATGCTACGTTTGATTGCAGGTATGGAAACCCCAACGAGTGGCTCGATTCAGCTTGAACACAACGTTTTATGGAATGAAGAACAACATATCCCTGCAGAAGCCCGCAATATTGGTCTGGTTTTTCAGGACTATGCACTTTTTCCGCACCTGAGTGTGCTGGAAAATGTGATGTTTGGACTTAAAAAGTTCCCTAAAAAGCAGCGACAGGAAATTGCTGAACAAGCCTTAAAACATGTATCCATGCATCATCACATGCACAGTTATCCATACACCTTATCGGGTGGTGAACAACAGCGTGTTGCTCTGGCGCGTGCGTTGGCACCTAAACCTCACGTGTTACTGATGGATGAACCTTTTTCTAATCTGGACCACCGCCTACGTGATCAGATCCGCCAAAGTACCATTGATCTTTTAATACAGACAGCGACTACGACGGTGATTGTCACGCATGATCCGGAAGAGGCTTTGCAGATTGCGGACCAGATTATCCTGATGCATCAAGGGCAAATTATTCAGATCGGGACACCTAAGCAACTCTATTTGCAGCCGTCTACTCTGTTTGCGGCACGTTATTTTTCTGCTTTGAATGAAATACCGGCCCAGCGTCTGGATCAGCAAATTAAAACAATTTTTGGTCAGGTCACAGTACCTAAAAATTTGGCAGATACTAAAGAATCGATTTCCTGCTGTTTCCGTCCACATCAAGTACAGGTGAGCCGAGAACCCGTCACAGATGCAGTCACAGCGAAAGTCCTTTCATCCAGCTTTATGGGGCATGCCTATCAGTTACGTCTGCAGCTTGCCTCTGATTCAACCATCATATTGGTGCAAGTTGACCATCAGCAGCATTTTTCTGCCAATCAACAGGTCTATGTGTCAGTCGATTTAGCAGCATGTTTTTTCTTTGCATCCAGTGACGACACAAGCATTGCCATCACATCTCAGCTTGAACAAGCCGTTCAGGTTTAAACTCTGTTAAGGAAATAAGAAATGAAACCACTCTCGAAAGTTTATCTTCTTTTAACTGGTCTGGTTGCCTTCAGTGGTAGTTGGGTACATGCAGCCGAAGTCAACCTATACACCACGCGCGAACCTGTTTTAATGCAGCCTTTGTTAAAAGAGTTTAGCCAAAAAACCGGCGTGAAAGTCAATACGGTTTTTATCAAGGACGGGTTACTGGAACGGGTTAAAGCTGAAGGCCGACGCTCCCCTGCAGATGTGATGCTCACTGTCGATTTTGGCAATCTGGTGGATCTGGTTGAAAGTGGTTTGACGCAGCGCGTAGACTCCAAAATCTTGAACAAGTCCATTCCGGGTAATTTACGTGCCGCAAATGGCCACTGGTATGCCTTATCGATGCGTGCACGTGCCGTGTATGTGTCCAAAGACCGTGTTCCTCTCAGCGCGATCAGCTATGAAGATTTGGCTAACCCAAAATGGAAAGGTAAGATCTGTATTCGTTCCGGCAGCCATCCTTACAACACCGGTTTAATTGCGGCCTATATTGCCCATCATGGCGAGAAAGAAGCTGAAACATGGTTACGCGGTGTCAAAGCCAATCTGGCACGTCCTGCAAGCGGTGGTGATCGTGATGTCGCCCGCGATATTCTCGGCAAGATTTGTGACATTGGGGTAGCAAATACCTATTATGTCGGCACCATGCGCACAGGCGATGCTGAGCAACAACGTTGGGGCAATGCCATTAATGTAGTCTTACCACGCTTTAAAAATGGCGGAACACACGTCAATGTTTCAGGTGCAGTCGTCTCGAAATATGCACCTAACCGTAAAGAAGCGGTACAACTGCTTGAGTTTTTAGCCTCAGACCATGCTCAGGCGATCTATGCGAAAAGCGACTTTGAATATCCAGTGAAACCTGGAGTTAAAATTGATCCGATTATTGCAAGCTTTGGCAAACTCAAGGTGGATTCTATTCGTTTAAGTGACATTGCCCGACACCGTAAAACCGCCAATCTGTTAGTTGACAAAGTACAGTTTAACCACTAAGTCTCGTTCGACTTACAGGGAGCAATTTACGCTTCCTGTAAGATCGACTTTGTTTCCACCTCTTATCACAGCTAAATCTTCAATGCCCAACAAGAAATTTGCATTTCGTCCGTTATTTTCGCTCAGTGGACTATTGACGCTGCTCGCCTGCTTACCCGTCCTGGCTTTAGTCTGGACAGCCCTGCAAGGTAATAGTGAGATTTGGCAACATCTGATCCGCTATGTTATTCCGCCAACACTGGTCGAAACATCCGTACTTTTACTAGGTGTTGGTGTATTGACTATCCTGATTGGCACAGGCAGTGCCTGGATTGTCACAGCCTATCAGTTTCGTGGTCGAGCATTTCTGGACTGGGCACTGCTCTTACCTCTGGCCGTCCCCACTTACATTATTGCCTATAGCTATATCGACATTCTGCATCCCATTGGTCCGGTTCAAAGCCTGTTCCGAGAGGGGCTGGGATTAGACATGCAACAGTTCTGGTTCCCCAATATCCGTTCGGTATGGGGAGGAATCTTTTTATTAAGTTTTGTCCTGTATCCTTATGTCTATTTAAGCACCCGTGCCATGTTTCTCATGCAGTCAGCCAGTCTGATTGAAGTTGCACGCAGCTTGGGACTAAAGCCGAATCAGGTCTTTTTACGAGTTGCAATGCCACTCGCACGACCAGCAATTGCCGTGGGCACCAGCCTGGTGTTAATGGAAACCATTAATGACATCGGTGCAACCGAGTTTCTGGGTATTAGAACACTTACGTTATCCATTTATTCAACCTGGATCAACCAGTCTGATCTGGCCAGTGCCGCGCAGATTGCCATTTTTATGCTGATGATCATTACCTTTTTAGTGATCGTAGAAAGGTTGGGACGACGCAAACAGCGTTATATGAACTCTGCTCAACGCAGTCGCCTGATGCCCGCTCAGCCCGTTACAGGAAGCAGAGCGCTCACCTTATTCGTGCTTGGGTTGATTCCCGTTACGATCGGCTTTTTGATCCCATTTAGCCATTTGCTGGTAGAGTCTTATAAACGTATTCAATATGCGGGTTTTTCTGAATATTTATTACAAGCTTCGATCAATACCCTTACCTTGGCCAGCATCGCGACGTTTATTACTATTCTGGTAGGTTTCTTCATTGTCAGCGCTGCACGATTTAGTCGAACTACATGGTTTAGCCGAATTTCAAGTTTAGGTTATGCCATTCCGGGGACGGTACTTGCCATTGGCCTGATGCTGTCGTTAGGTGCTCTCGATCATGCCGTGGCGGATTTTTTTGAATTCCAGCTTGGCATTTCTACCGGGCTACTCTTTTTGGGGACCAGTTTTACCTTGATCTACGTCTATGCGGTGCGTTTTCTAGCGATTTCAATTGGTAGCATAGAATCCGGATATAATCGGATCCATGCGGTTCTTGATGATGCTGCATGTAATTTAGGACAGAACAAACGGGATATTTTATGGCGCGTTCATTTCCCTCTTTTACGCCCCGCGATCATCTCGGCTGCATTATTGATCTTTGTAGACTGTATGAAAGAATTACCTGCCACACTCTTATTGAGGCCACTGAATATGGAAACGCTGGCCACACAGCTCTATGCGGAAGCCTCAAGAGGCACCTATGAAGATGGCGCAATCGCAGCTTTACTGATCGTATTGGTAGGCTTGATACCGGTGATTTTACTTGCTCGTATGAGTAAAAATAGCCGATAAGAAAATATTATAATGAAATTAAAGCATCTGTAAGTATAAGAAGAACTGATTAAACGGTTCTTCTTGATCAAAAACTTAAGCATTCCACTCATCAATAAAGATGTCTGTAATCTATAAAATAAAAAATTTTCTCTAATACCATTCAATCGAAATAAGCTAATATAGTTGTATGAGTAAAATATCTGCCTATCAATTAACTGATATTGATTTCATCGCACTGTCCAAAACAGAGTCGAATCCACGCACGCGGGTTCGACTCTTAATGCTCGCCCAAATGGCAAAAGGCGTTTCTCCTCAACAGGTTGCTGAACAGTTTGGCTTTAATCCCATTACTATACGCAAGTTGCGGCGTACCTTTCAGACTCAAGGCATCAATGGCCTGTATGATCGGGAAGGTCGAGGCCGCCATAGCCCGTTGTCAATCGAGCAAAAAGAACAACTCAAAACCGAGATCGTGGCTCTCCAGCAACAACGTGGCGGTGGCCGGGTCACTGCGGTAAACATTGCCGAACTCATTCAGCAGAAATTCAACGTGGTTTACAACCCTAATAGCTTGTACAAACTGTTAAAGCAGATTGGCATGAGCTGGGTATCAGGTCGCTCTGCCCACCCAGAAAAGAACGACGCTGCTCAAGCTGAATTTAAAAAAAAATTGCCAGCAAACTCAAAGAAATCCTTCCTGCATCTGCAGATTTAGCGAAAGTTGATTTATGGTTTCAAGATGAGTCAAGAGTAGGACAGCAAGGTTCGATCAGCCGTGTTTGGCATTACCGGGGTGAACGACCACGCCTGGTTCGTCAGCAGCAATTTGAGTACAGTTATATTTATGGTGCCATTTGCCCTGCCCGAGGAGTCTGTTGTGGATTGGTTCTCCCGAGAGCAAATATCGAAGGAATGCGTCTACATTTACAGGAGATTTCAGCACAAGTTCCTGAGGGGCATCATAGCTGTTGTGATCGTTGATGGCGCTGGCTGGCATCAAACGAGTCTCAACTTGACGAATGTCAGTTTATTAAAATTACCGCCATATTCACCTGAACTGAATCCGATGGAACAGGTGTGGCAGTGGTTAAAACAACTTTATTTATCAAACCGATGCTTTAAAGATTATACCGAGATTGTTGATGCTTGCTGCATGGCTTGGAACCAGTTTGCCAAACGAACCCAACTCATCTAATCGATTGGAACTCGCAAATGGGCTGAATGTTAGGTTATTTCAATGGAGTGGTATAATAATAATCTATGATTGCTATAGCATTTATTCGAATAGCATAGTGTGATCTTAAAGATGGATGCCTTTCTTGCAGTCAGGCAATTAATAAAACAAATTTAAAAAATCAGCTTTGTACACGACAAAAAAAGATAACTCATTGAAATAATGGCATAATACTTGTTTTCTGACGACGAATATGATGACACATTTCAATGAGTTACATCTCATCTTAAACAAATATCTAAAGTGGAACAAGTCACATGCAAAATGTTTTACACTGATTATGCTTGCATTAATTGTAAAACAGACATGTAATCTTTCTTCTGCATCTAAAGCCTTACCCATCAAGTGCTTACCACAATCATTTTATCGACGTATACAACGCTTCTTTGCAGATCAGTATTTCGATTATCGTCAAATTTCTCAGTTAATTTTCAATATATTTTCATTCGATAAAGTCCAATTAACTTTGGATAGAACTAATTGGAAATGGGGAAAACGAGATATCAATATCTTGATGTTAGCCATCGTCTATCGTGGAATAGCCATACCTATTGTTTGGACATTGCTCAATAAACGTGGAAATTCAGATACAAAAGAGCGTATTGCTTTGATTCAACGCTTTATCTCTATTTTTGGTAAAGACCGTATTGTGAATGTGTTCGCAGACAGAGAATTTATCGGTGAGAAATGGTTTACATGGTTAATTGAAAATGACATTAACTTTTGTATACGTGTTAAAAAAACTTTATTGTGACCAATCACTTAGCCAAGAATCATAAAATTAGTGATTTATTTCGTCATCTTCAAGTTGGTCAAACTGAATGTCGTAAACGACGTATTTGGGTTGGTCGAGTGAAACTGTATATTAGTGCGCTACGATTAGAAGATGGAGAACTTTTACTTGTTGTTTCTCCTATGTTTAATGCTTCTGCTATTCGTGATTATGCATTACGCTGGGAAATCGAAACGTTATTTAGTTGTCTCAAAGGACGTGGATTCAATCTTGAAAATACTCGTTTAACAGACCCTAGACGAGTCAAGAAATTGATAGCAGTGCTAGCTATCGGTTTCTGTTGGTGCTATTTAACAGGTGAATGGCAACATGATCGGAAAAAAGCGATAAAAATAAAGAAGCATGGACGACTTTCAGTAAGTTTATTTCGCTACGGTTTGGACTATGTTCAAATGGCTATTCTACGTTTGATTGGTTTTGGAAAAAAAGAAGAATTTAAGAAAGTGCTAGCAATTTTAAGAAAGAAAAAGCCTGATAGGACAAGGGTCCTATGAAATTTGTCGTGTACAGAGAAAATCAGAATAAATTTTAGAAAAACAATCGATTTTATTAAGATTCATTTCTTATAAAAGATAATCATTTTTAAAATATAAGTGATAATTGTTATTATTTGTGTTGCAATTTACTTGTTTTGTAAGTTAATTTATCTGCCAATCGATTGCCACCCCGATCTTTTAAATAGAGGTAAACATGGAAAAACGTTGCTTTTTGAAAAATCCAATCGTCATGAGCGGATTATTATTCAGTAGTTTTATACCTAATTTATATGCAGCCCCTGAGCAAGAACAAAAAAGTATGGTGTTGCCTATGATTCAGGTGATTGGCTCACAGGAGGACGCTGTTTCGAAGATTCCGGGGGCAGCGGTGATAGTAGACCAAGAGCAAATTAAACAAGTTATTCCGACATCTACAGAAGATATCTTAAAACGTGTTTCCGGTGTCTATGTGAAACCTGAGGAAGAGTCTGCTGTAGTTGCCAATATTGGTATGCGAGGTATCAGTTCAGCTGATTATAAAACTTTAATTTTAGAAGATGGTGTGCCTGTAGCTCCTGGTCTATTTGTTGGAAATGGTCGTTATTACAATCCACGTGTACAGCGCATGGATAGTATTGAAGTGATGAAAGGTTCTTCAGCTTTGCGTTATGGTCCACTGAACATTGGAGGGGTGATCAATTACCAGACTAAGCAACCGAAAGATGGTGCTCTGGTTGATGTATCGGTTGGCTCTTGGGATACGTATAAAACAACAGTTGAATTAGGAGGAAGTTCTCCAAACAAAGACAGTAAGGTTGGGGCAATTTTAAGCTGGGCAAAAAGTGACGGTTTCATGGACAAGGGCTATGAAATGAAAGATGCTGTCATTAAGGCGGGCACAGCAATTGGTGATAATCAATGGTTAGGTGTGAAATTCACCCATTATGAGAATGATGCCAACATCTCTTATCGCGGGCAGTTCCTGGGCGAATATCAAAATGAGAAAGAGAGCAACCCTGCACCAGATGACTGGTTCTTAACAGAACGTAATTCTTTCGATGTTAATCACCGCTGGAATATAAATGATGATATGGAACTGCAAACATTATTTTATTGGAGTGAAATGAATCGTGATTACTGGCGTTATGATGTTGACGGAGCTGCATCAAAAGCTGCAGGTCAGTGGATATATAAAGATACATTGAATGGCAATAATCG
>Ga0306869_1001177_pt1 | contig 10240 bp, 5 predicted proteins | sample AntRauTorckE6833_FD_190421 | JGI IMG/M metagenome (GOLD analysis project Ga0306869, IMG submission 190421) | Saline lake microbial communities from Rauer Islands, Antarctica - Metagenome Torckler E6 #833 (v2) (version 2) | ecosystem: Environmental > Aquatic > Non-marine Saline and Alkaline >... | reverse complement strand
TCGTTCTCAAAGCAAGGAAACTATTTTCAACAATTTAATAAGGAGAATGGTTACCACTAAAAATATTACTCACGCTCAATTAATATGTAGCTAAATAGTGACCTCTATAAACGTTTTTTCTCCGGCCTTGCGGTCCAATCTCATCAGGTTACCCTGCTGCCACTGTGCATAGGCTATATCCGGATTTCCGGGCTCAGTGGCAGGCTGGTGGCCATCAGCAAATAATACAATTTCCCAATCACTATTGATAATCCCGCTGCGCTTATCAGTTCTTGACGGGCCCATTTCCGTTGAATTATCCTGCGTACCGCCATATATATTGTAGAATGGTTTGGAGTCATCTACAGCTATTTTGTAAAACTGAGTCACAGGCAGGTTATGCACAAACCGCCAGTTTTCCGCCAAATCAAAACTCTCATACAAACCCCCATCCGTTCCCATAAGCAAATAATCCGGATCTTCAGCACGAAAAGCAAGCGCATGATTATCAGAATGCTTGTGTGATTCTTCTAAGCGACGAAAATCCTTTCCGCCATTATCCGATACCTGCGTGCGGACATCCATCAGGTAGAGTCTGTCGAACTTATGCGGGCATGCATAAAGTTCCTGGTAGTAATGCGGCCCGGTACCCCCGGAAACCGCATCAGATTGCTTACTCCATTTTTCTCCGCGGTTAACGGTTTTATAAACTGCTCCTTCGCGCCTGTTCAGCTCGATGGCTGCATAAAGCACATCGGGTTTTTGAGGTGATATCGCCAGTCCGATTTTTCCTTTTGGACCTGAGGGGAGCCCCTTTTTCAACTCTTTCCAGGTTTCCCCACCATCTTCCGAACGGTAGAGGCCACTCTTAGGTCCTCCGCCCATATAAGCGGCAATGGTGCGATGTCTCTGCCAAGTCGCCGCGTACACTCGTTCAGGATTTCTGGAATCGATAACGATATCGGTTACTCCCATCCATTTATCGTCGCCGAGGGTTCTTTTCCAAGTTATACCACCGTCGGTGGATTTGTAAAAACCTCGTTGTCCGCCTTCCGACCACAAGGGTCCCTGAGAGGCCACATAAATAATCTCCGGTTTTTCCGGATGGACAATAATTTTGGAAATATGTCTGGACTCTTTTAAACCCATGTTTTTCCATGTCTTTCCATCATCATCACTTCGATAAACTCCATCGCCGAAGCCCACATGGCGGCCTCCGACATTTTCTCCGCTACCTGCCCAGATAGTATGCGGATTGTTGGGATCGACAGTTACACAACCAATTGAGTACACCGGCTGCTCATCAAAAATCGATTCCCAGGTTACGCCTGCATTGGTGGTTTTCCACACGCCGCCCGAACCAACGCCAACATACCAAATGTTTGGGTACTCAGGATGAATAGCAATATCGGCAATGCGTCCTGACATAAATGCCGGACCAATATTGCGCAATTTCATTTCAGAAAAAGTCTTTTTGTCTAAAAGTGAATCTTTGGTTTGAGCTGTTCCGGAATGAACAATAAATACAAAGACAAGCCCAATCAAGGTAATTGGTAATAATCTTCTCATAATTCTGTGTTTTAGTAACCACGCCAAATCTAAACAAAAAAGTCAATTTTTACTAATTATTGATGAGTCCGGGCTAAAAAGAAGCAATTTTTCAAAGTGCTCTGAGAAGAGGCCAGGTTATAAAATTGTATTCTAGCCGGATTGCACCGCCAGGATGGTGGTGTTCCTTTTCAGTAATGGACCGCCGGCATCTTGCCGGCATTGATGGCAGTGTTACCTTCTCTATCTGCCTTTGCTGCACCGCCAGGATGGCGGCGTTCCATAACCATAATACCAGCATCTCTTTTCCAGAAATCCCCTTCGTATTTCAAGCTTTTTCCTATTTTAGCAGACTTTGGAATTACCTTGCATAGACAAGAAACATTAATAATGGCTTAAGGGCTGCCATTGTGAAGAGGATAGTAGCAAGGTATGATGAATCAAAAAATGCTTCTTTTACATTATGATGAAAAACCACAATGCCATAGGTTTGATTTTGGCGGTAACCCTTTTATCGGTGATTGGCGTGCCGTCGATTGTACCTGTCTTCCCGGAGATGGCCGAAAGCCTGAATGTTTCGCGCGGAAAAATAGGGCTGATGATTACGGTTTTTACGTTGCCCGGGGCGGTGCTTGCCCCTATGCTAGGGATGATTATCGACCGCTATGGCCGCAAACGTATTTTAATTCCGGCCTTATTGTTATTCGGTGTCAGCGGCAGCGCCTGTTATTTTGCCGCCACTTTCGAAATTATGCTCACCTTCCGTTTCTTCCAGGGATTAGGAGCCGCCGGGCTGGGCATTATTAATATCACCCTCATCGGCGACATGTTTTCCGGCAACGAAAAAGTTAAAGTGATGGGATATAACAGTGGGGTGATGAGTGCAGGAATGGCCCTTTTCCCGGCTTTTGGGGGGCTGTTAGCTACCTTCCACTGGCGCTATCCTTTCTTAATCCCGCTGCTTGCGCTGATAGTAGCCCTCCTGGTATTGCGTTTTCTCGATAACCCGGAGCCACAGCAGAAGGCCCGGTTTTCGCACTACCTGCGCAATGCTTTCAAATCGGTGATATCAAAAAAAGCTATAGTACTGTTTTTGTTAACTTTTACCACCTTTCTGCTGCTTTTTGGGGTGGTGATGACCTATATGCCCATCCTGTTAAAGGACCGCTTTGGGCTTTCGAGCAGCGAAATAGGCCTGATGATATCATTTATGGCTTTAACTGCCGGCACGGTGGCTGCGTTTTTAAACCGTATTGCCAAGATTCTTTCGATGAAAGCACTGATTTCTTCCGGTCTGGTAGCTTTTCTGATTGGTTTTGCGGGGATACCATTTGTGGATAATTTCTATGTGCTGCTTTTTCTTATGCTGATAATAGGAATAGGACAGGGAATAAATATCCCTACAATTTTCAACATCCTCACCAGCATTTCCCCCCTGGAACACCGCGGGGCATTCATGTCTGTCAACAGCATGACTATCCGCGCCGGACAGACCATGGGGCCGCTGTTTGCAGGAATAATCTTCGGGCTGTGGGGCCTTTCATGGGTTTTTTGGGTGGCCGCCATCAGCGCTACATTATTTGTGATTATCCTGATGCTCTTTAGCTCTCTGCTCTCCGATCTTTAAGTGATGGCGAACCTTTCCCGGGATCGAGTTTTGGGTAACTCCACAAATCAAAAACAAAGTCCCAATGCGTATTGATTTCCATGATATCCTCAGGATGGTATGGATAATCGCTGTTACGCCACGGCGGCAGTTGTTCCAGGAAATCCCGGGTATGTGGCATCGCCTTATCAAATCCCGGCAATTCTAACTGATTGTAGATAGCCCGGAGTGTATTGTGCGGGGACTCCACAATTTGCTGATGCGACACCTCCACCAGCTGGTCAGGCCTCAGCAGTGCCGTCTGGTCAATATACCCCTGGTGTAGTTTACTGTAAAGGTGCAATACGATATCTCTTTGCTCCTTTTCGGAGACAGATTGCAATGCCACCGTGTTGATCACCTGTTTCCAGAGCTTTAAGTTGGAATAGAAGACTTCATAGGGATTGCGGTGAAGGAAAATAAATTTTGCCCCGGGATAAATATCCAGCAGGTGCTTTATCCTGCCTGTGTCTCCCGGATTTTTGATAAGCAGCCGGTTATCAGGATATTTAAGGTGCGTTTTATTTATCATAGTGTGCATGGTATCCTTCCATTGCTTCAACTCCTCTGCTGTCAGATCCTCAAAAAAGAGAAATTTATCAAAATACTTTTTATAAGATTTTGGGAAGAGGTGTGCCCAGTGATAGGTGTATTCCGATATTTCACTAATAAGCGCTGTATCCGACTCTGAGGGGGTATCCAGGTGCATGGTTTTGGTGATGTTGTCCTGCCACTGCTTTGCCGGACTAAAATAGCTCATAAACCGGGAAAGTACAGGCTTAAAAAACGCCTCGGTGGTGAGGAAATTATCCGAAAAAAAATTCATGTATTTACTTTGAAAGGCGAATTCCGGGTCGCAGCTCAGCAGCATATGCGCGTAAGTGGTGCCACTTCTCCAATGGCCTATGATAAATACCGGTGATTTATGAGGGGTGCTTTCATCCACTTTGTCCTGAAAACGCTTCTGCTCTATCAGCCGGAAGGGTTCAGACAAAAACAGCTTAAAATAAATCAATTGAGGTCATTAGATAACTGCATATTCAATGAGCTTGAATGATTTCCGGAAATTAGATGCTTCCCTTCGATGCTCCGTTTCACTTTGCATCTCCGGTCAGCATGGCGTTGTTTTTGGGGTGTACAAAGAAAAAGGGCGCGCCGACTCATATGAAATATAACAAGGTGTCGGCGCGCCCTTTTTCTCTCATAACGCATTGACAAACAGTCATTCCGATGACCGAAATTGCGCAAGTAGACGGTAAGAATTCTTACACGAATTTTTAGCGCAATTGAGGGAGGAGGAATCTAATGGCTTCAATCCCACAATGTCTAAACGAAATCTCGTACTAAAACACAGAGCTGACAAATGAGCACTTTGGCGTTGAATAATTACAGATATCCCGTGATTTTAATGAATACTACCATATGTAGTTAACTGCTGACCTCTATCACTCTTTTTATGAATTATCCGGATTAGTTGCCCTTAATAAACTTTTTGACCGTTTCATATTCGTTATTACGCATGATAATAAAGTAGACACCTTCCCGCCAGGGGGCCACGTTAACGGTATATTTGGTTCTTTGATGGCCAGAGGCGGTATTGCTTTTATACACCTCTTTTCCGTTTACATCGGTAATGCTGATGTGTACATTCCCGGAACTATTCAGTTCAATATACAGCTCCTCTTTTACAGGATTGGGATAGATGCGGCTTTGCGAAAGCGGGTTATCTGCTATGCCGGCACATGTTTCCATGGTTACCTTCAACGTATCTGTAGTGCTGCATCCGTTATCGCCTTCCACAGTTGCAATAATAAAGTTTTCGCCCAAAGCGGCACTGGTGCTGTCTACCATAAACGTATTGGAAGTGCTGCCATCCTGCCATTCATAAGAGGCAAAGCCTTCAGGAATACCCAGTTCCAATTCATGATTGATGCACAGCGTGGTGTCTGCTCCCAGCGTAAACTCCGGGGAAGGCTCCGGGTTAAGGGTAACGGAATCGGTTGCTGAGGATACGGCATCCTCAACGTAAACATAATAACTTGTTTCCTCAGCGGTAACAACAGTTAAAGTGGATTCTTCCCCCACAGGATCGCCATCGGCATTATACCACATGTAACTGAAATTGCCGGCACCTCCTGCAACTTCTGCCGTAAGAAAAACCGGATTGTTCCGGCACACCTGGGCCGGCAGGCCTGCGATGTTGAGTTCCATTTCGTCATACGGCAGCACGGTAAATTCTACCGGGATTACTTTTTCAGGATGTTCCGGATCGTTGGAGTGAATAGTAACAAAAGCAGAATGCATGCCCGGGTTTAATGTGGCGGCATCATAGGTTAGCGTGAGTCCAAAATTATCACCGGAGGCTATGGTGTCGGATAAAGTATGATAGCTGAGCCAGTTTACTTCGTCAACGCCATCGTCTACCAAATAAATAGTGTTCGCTGTTTCTGCGTAAAGCAGGTGCTCCCCGCTATGCGACAGGGCAAAGGAGATGGTGGCAGGAGCTTCAAACTGCTGCAGCACATGGTAGGTTTCTGTTTCTTCATCAAGTACCAGCTGGGCAATCACCCCGTCATTGTTTGTTATCCATAGCTTACCCTCCTGGTGTTGCTGCACCCATGTACTTTGCCAGATATCCATGTCGATATCAGTTAGGAGCACTCCTTCCTGTTCTCCTGTTTCAGGATTAAGCTTGAAAATAACCGGATCGTCTTCGTTTACGGGATTCAGTAAAAGGTGCGTTCCGTTAAAAGCCAGCGCATGATAGCTTTGCATGGGAAACGTCAGGCTGTCGCCGGTAGGGTTGCCTTCGAAATCATAGGCTTTGATTAGCCCGTTGATGCTGCCTATCCATAATTTTTCGCCGTCGGAGGTGATGCCGAAAGGCTTTTTATGAATCTGGACAGTATCTACCAGGGCATGTGCTGTGGTGTCATAAATCATTAAAGAGCGGATACCTGAATTTACCAGATAGATTTTCTCGTCAGCAAAATGCATTCCCAGCAGTCCTGTACCTGCCTCAGGAAAAGTAGTGATGATATCTCCCGGCGTGTTTGCAACGGTGTCGCCCTTGGTCAGAGAAAAGCGGATATCGCTGTCACCCGTATTGCTGAGCTCGATTTCATCGGCAACAGCATATCCCTGGTAAGCCTCAGGCTGCCTGGCGGCCTGGTCAACTTCAAGGTGGGGCAGTCCGGGAGTAGTGGCTTGCGCTATGTTAGAGAGATCTGAGAAATTGTACTGTCGGTCGGCCACCTTCAAAGCAAAATAGTAGTTTTCGTTAAAATCTAAATCGCTGATATAAAAACTCTCCGGTGTTCCTGCCGCCGAAGGGTCGGGCGTGTCTGTGGCCTGGGTTGCCTCCTCAAAATTATCTTCGGTAATAGGTTCCGCGCTGTAGCGGATGTCATACAGGTAGGGTGTTCCCAGGTTATCGGGTGTGGAAGTCCAGTGCAACCAAACGCCATTGGTGGTGGGTACTTCGGCGCTCAGGTCGGCAACCGCTTCCGGGGCTATAAAATCCTCTTCAAGCTGGAATGAGGCGATGCGTGTTTGCCAGTTGGCGGATCCGGTTTGCTCAACATATTCTGTGGTGAACCAGAAGGTTTCATTATCAACGGGATCTATCGACATTTTGGAATAGTCGCCCCAGCGGCTGGCTTCTCCTGTTTGCACTCCGGAGCCGTCGATAATGGTTTCTTCAGTAAATACCATCTCCCCTAATGGGGCGTTGGGGCCACGGCCCGTATACCGTATGGAAGGATAGGTGTTGTTGCTGGATACACTGTATCCCAGAGCTATATATCCTTCGGCATTCATGGCTACGGATCCCATCCACCGATGGTGGCTGTCAGGGGCATAGGTGCCTTGCTGGTAGAGCTGCCACCCTTCGCCGTCGTTATAATCCCTGAACTCATACCAACGGATACCGGCCAGTCCGGCGCCATCCACATCAACAGTATGGTTGGTAACCATCGTTTCATACAGTCCGAAGTTGCGGTACTGCAGCCTGAACATGAGGCGGTCGGCCAACGCTTCGAGCTTTGGAGTGTCCAGGGGCTGATGGATACACCTCCCCCGGTAGGCGGGGCATATCTCGGAGTCGAAGGAGGCCACATCTATCGTGTAGGCTTCCTCAAAGGTAGAGTTGCTGAGATCTTCCCAGTCTACTTCAAATTCCCATATCTTAATTTGATCGCTGCCTGAAAACAGATCGTCCTGGACGAAGGCGAAATAGTTTGGTGTGCCTTCAGGGGGAGGTGTCCCGTCGAAGTCGGAAGGGAGCATGCTCCACGGTTCGGAGCCTTCCTCCAGGTCAAACAATACCATACGGGCTTCAGGATCGCCCTCCAGGATAGCGTCACGCTCAAAGGCTGCGGCAGCTACGCGGTTATAGCTGCCAAACATATTAAAGGAGGCATAATAGGCGTCATTCCATACCCCTAACTTGGGGTAGTCATTGAAGGCAGGAAATTCAAAAGCATAACGGTAATATTCTCCCAAAGGATCGCCGGTAGCGGAAACGGCAATCAGTTCCCAGTATGACCCGTCATTGGTATTGATGGCAAACTGGCTCACCAGCCACCGGTCGGCCTCAGCATCATAGAGCGTGATTGGGTCGCCGTCGTTGGTGCCTGTCCAGGGCCCTATGAAGCCATCCCAAATCGTGCTGTTATCGGCAGGGCCATACAGCGAATTGCCTTCCTTGTCAAAAATCTGGAAAGAGAGGTTAATCATCTGGTAATAATGGTCAGGGCCTACGTCGCCATCGGTATCCGGTGGATAAACGCCGTTGACGTTGGGGGTGCCCTCAAAATTTTGTATCGGCTGGTTGGCACGCATTTGTCCCATACTTTTCTGCCATGACGGATCAGGGCCCACAGGCAGCGTTTCTTTACTGCGATCGATATGTTCCCGTCGGGGATCCACTTCGTTGCGGATCACATCATCTTTCCATGAACGATCCCTGACACCAGGGACAACCTTTTCCATATCTATGAGGGCAGGTGTTTTGTCGTAAAAGGCTGCCTTTTTAACAGTCATGGTCTGAGAAATGGCCAGCAGGCCGCTGAATAATAAGGTGAGTGTTAGCAGAAAGTTTTTCATAATCAGTTAGTTTTACTTTTCAACAAACGTAGTAACCGGAAGATTGTTTTTAAGGAATAATAATTATCTTTTTGACGTTAGCATAAGAACCGCTTTCCAGGCGAATATAATACAGTCCCGGCCGGAATTGACTGACGTTGATCGTTAGTGGCGTGCGTTCTTGAAAAGGATAATGTATTTTCTTTATGATTTTTCCTGTAGCATTTAATAAAAGAACCCTCGCCGGACGATGGTATTGAATGCTGACATTTTCTTTGGCAGGATTGGGAGAAATGGTGAACGATACGTCTTCCGGTGCCGTATTATGCGTGCAAACGGCAAAGAAAAGCGATATGCTGTCTGTGGCACTGCATCCAAATATATCTGTAACCGTGGCATACATGGTTTTATGACCATCGTTATGCCCCGAAGAATCCACATCTGTTACGGGCGTGGCGGGGTGGTCTCCGGGCCACCAGTGATAACTTTCTCCTTCATCAGTGGTGGCATCCAGTAAAATAGTCTCTTCCTGACACACTTCCGTGGACGGGGATGCCAGAATATCTACCTCCGGATTTTCTTTTACGCTTCCGCTGAAATATTCAGAATAATCGCTTGTGCCACAACTATTCATTGCTTTTACTCTTACTTTGTAATTGCCATGGAATTCATCATCAAGTATCAATACATTCATAGGCTCGATTGTAACGCTTTCTTCAAAATCACCTGCATTGGTGGTAAGCAGCAGCCAGATATAAGCATCGGCATTTTCAACCGGGTTGGTTTGCAGCACCACTTCCGGTTCTCCCACACAAACCAGTTCATCACCATAAGGAGCATCGGGAGTGTTCGGAGCGGTTTGAATGTCCACTATCACATCATCGGTGAAGGTATCGTTGCAGGGATCGGGCGAGGAAGCCTGCAGCGTGAGGAGCACTACTCCGTTTTCCACATCCTGATCTCCCGGAGAGTAATAGGTGTTCAGCATGTTATCGTTTTGAAAAGAGCCGTCGCCAGATGTAGTCCAAAGAATGCTTCCTGAATTATATCCGGATGCTTCTCCGGTAAGGTAAATCTGGTCATCACCGCAAGAAGAAATATTTTCTCCGGCATTCACTACCGGCTCAGCGATGACGGGAATTACGGCGGAAGCGGTATCCGGAAAAGAGCTGCAAGCTGCTGTCCCCGCTGCTATGGCCATAATGGGGGCCGCTCCTGCTTCCAAATCTCCTTCCGAAGGCTCATAAATAGCCGTAATGCCGGTGCTGTCGGGAAAAAATCCGCTCCCGGCACTGCTCCAGGCAATAGAAGAAAAATGTTGCGCTTCCGCGGATAATGCTACTGCAGCACCATAGCATGAGTTGCTGCCGCTGTTGATGGAGGCGGCCGGAGCGGGCGCGAAAGTAATATTCTGATGATCTCCGGCGGTTGTTTCACAGATCCCTTCCGACGTTGCGGAGAGGGTAAGTGTTATCGTCTCCTCTTCATAATCCTGCTCTGATGGAACGTAGGTGGTGTGGAGACTGTGGCTGTCAGAAAAAATGCCGGAACCTGATGATGTCCAGGTAAGATCGTCATAGCCGGAAGCGGAGGCGCTTGTGAGCACCACCTCCTGCCCGGCACATACGGTGGTATCATTACCGGCAGCCACCTGAGGCGGGACCGCCAGCTGCAGCGTGGTGGTGTCGGAAGCTGTTTGGTTGCAGCCCTCCGCTGGTTGTGCTTCTATCCATAAAACCACCTCTCCTGTGTTTGCATCATTAATGCCGGGCAGGTAACCTGTAGTAAGGGCGCCAGGATCCGTAAAAGTTCCGTCGCCCTGACTGTGCCACGCCACTGAAGAAAAGTAGTCGCCCGATGCGGTGAGCATTACGGTATCGTCATCACATCCTGAAGTAACACCGGGGACGGCGATTGCAGGAGGTTGGCTTATGGTGACCAGCAGGTTATCATCAATAATCCCTGACGTTTGCGACGACAGTG
>Ga0306869_1001175_pt1 | contig 10246 bp, 7 predicted proteins | sample AntRauTorckE6833_FD_190421 | JGI IMG/M metagenome (GOLD analysis project Ga0306869, IMG submission 190421) | Saline lake microbial communities from Rauer Islands, Antarctica - Metagenome Torckler E6 #833 (v2) (version 2) | ecosystem: Environmental > Aquatic > Non-marine Saline and Alkaline >... | reverse complement strand
AGTTGTAAGTAAAGGGTCAGGGCAAGATATGCACTAGGCATATTTGACAAACTTAAAAGAGTATGATTTGGTCTATATAGAGATGCAAACACATCAGGAGATAAAAATAAAAAATGACAAGAAAACGTCATTTCTTAGAACTAAGATGTTAAGTAATCGACAGATCTTAACGATTGCTCAGGATTTTTTCAAATATGTTAGTAACAATGGTTTTGGCAATTAAAAAATGGCTCTTATTCAATTAGGTTGAGGATTTAGATAAAGAATCTTTACTTCTTAATAATTCAAATGAACTTCTTCCATACATTTCTCGTTTGATTTGTTTTAATTTGTTGTTTTTCCCTTCGACTATACCATTATTCTCATTCAATAACACCGCATTGAAAATGGCATCCTGATCTTTATATAGTGTATTAATAAACGTATTTATATGTTTGAATTCCTGCAACCAGTTTGTTGCATCCATTGTTTAAATAATGGTAAACTTTTCGAAGCTAAAATGATGCGAAATTGAGTGACTGTATCTATAACGTTTTGAATTCTTTTGTTTTGTTTCAAATAGTGTTTTATTTCATTCTGTTCTGTGAATGGAAGAAAGGCATAACGATTATTAGAAATCTAAGAAACATTAGTAACAAATTAAAATTAAGTTTCGAAGACATAGACTTTTACAAAGTCGCTAATAGTAAATATGGGCCATGCAAAAGATCATCAATGAACGTATGTAATTATATTTTATCTTTAAAAGCACTAGAAATGCCCAATAAAAAAAACAATAGAAAGGATTTGTTAATCCTTTTCTATCGGCTTAGTAAAATCTAATTGGAATATAAAATTGAACCACCCTGTACAGTGGCGTGAGAGAGACTAAATAATTAATTTATTTAGTCTCTACTCGATTGGGTATTTTGTACTTTGACCACAATCATCATTTGAGTGAGGAATGCGACCATCGGAAGTGGAATGAAGTAGCCTACGTTTACGAGTGAGTATCCACCGAATCCAATGAAGACCATTAGGACATAAAAATTAAAGGGATGAATCTTTTCTATAAGTGTAAAAAGACGCACGAGACTTTGATATCCATAGGCAAGAATGCCCAGTATGCCGAAACTGCCAATCACTTGTGATAAAGTTGAATGGTACCAATACATGCCCATGGGTTGAGGGTCGTAATGTTCGGCCGTAGAGAAGCCAAGACCGGTGCCGAAGAGAGGGTAGTTTTTGAAATTGCGAATGGCCATTTCAAACATCTTGTACCTAGATTCTTCCTCGCTGACTGTGATGGTGCTTAGGATGCTTGAATAGACTTCATACATTCCAACAAAATAGCGTTCGCTGAAAAGATAAATGCCAAAGGAGAGAAGAAGAATCAAAACTCCGTCACTGAGAATCCTTTTAGGTTTTAAAAAAAACGTGAGAGAAACAAGCATCACAAAACTGAGGGAACCAAAAATCATACCACCCCTTGAGAATGTGAGCACAAGAGCGATGAACTGAAGGGATCCGAATAAAAAGTAAGGGAGCCCAAACTTGGATTTATAAGATAAATAGAACGCAAAAGGCATAGAGATAAGGAGATTGTTTGAAAGATTGTTGCTCCATTGGAAGTAGCTATCAGGACCTTGTGATTGAATCCAATCCCAGTTCAAGTAATAAAAAGAGAAGACCATCAAAATACCCATCAATCCTACACCGACCATCGTTTTCGCAAAATAAAGATGGAGGTCTTTTTTATTTGGGGTGTAGTTCACTTGAAATTGATAGATAATGACCATGAAGAACCCGAGTAAAAAGAAGTAATAAAGACTCGCACCACTAAAATTATTAAAATAATAAGGTGAAAGCGCCCCTCCAAACGTGATTGCGATTGCTACAAAAAGCGTGGTATAAAATAAACGACCCCGTATGAATTTTGGAGGATAGACAATCAAATGGATAATAAAAGACGGAACAAGGAAAGGAAGAACATACAGTATGACAGGTATAAAATAAGAAACTTCTCCGTATCTGTCAAGTGGCACTATGCCAAGAATCATCATAATGATTAAAGTGGGCACGAGATCTCTTATAAAGATCCACTGAATGGATAATATCCCTGCGAGAATATAAATAACGAGCATTTCTTGATTGGCTATAAACCCATAACTACCAATCAAAGAAATAAGTATGATATACGGATAAGAATAAAAAAAGCGGTTCATTTTTTTACTAGTTGCTTGATATAGAGTTTTCACATGTCCCGCTCCTTTCATTCAATCTAGAAGTAGTATATCACTAAGTCAGGTGTTTAACAAAAGAGTGACTTAAAAACATGCCCTAAACACTTAGTTCAATGAAGTTACCCCGCGTCTTTAACGCATGATTCACATTAGCCGTCTCCCGTGGTGCTAGTGGTTCTATAGAGACTGTAAAAACGTCCTATTTAAGCATCTTTGTAAGCAAGCCCACTTTGGGACTTGCTTACAAGAGAAAAGGCGCTGCATGCCACCCTAAGGATTTAGGGTTCGAAGCAATCTCTAGGGTTTTCGTGCATACGCTCAAGCCTTGTTCCCTCATAAAATGTATGAAGTAGAATTCAAAGGCCAAAGCAAGGTTAACATACTTTATATTTGCCACATCATCAAAATAAGTCTCATAAAAAAATCATTTTATCATGGCTTTGCTCAAAGTGCCATGTTCAATCTTCATTATGCAGTTTCCTTAATTCTATGTTTAAATAGAATGAGTAGGTAAACACACCTTTATTACTTCCATTATAAACGACAATCTAGAAATCACAATGCAAATTGTATCTGGTTAGTGTAAAGAATCCTTTGAAGCGCTTTGGGAAATGAAAACTACGTAAAAAGACTGAGAAGGCTCGCGGCGTAAACGCCTTCTAACTAGTCGATTTACTTGCCTAAGGGAAGATGCACCATATTTAAATGGCAAACCGCGTAGCGGTTATTCAACGGACGATTGGAACGCTTTAATCTGCTATTCAGTGCCTAGTCATATTGGAGACTGTTCTAGCGTATCAATGATGAAGCTATATCTTCGTATTATTCATTATTGAAGTGCAAACACGAAGGATTCTAAAGCGTCACTCCTCCTTTTGTAAGATTCGATGGTCTCAAAGGTGGACGCCCCATTCCTGCAAGCACTCTCACTAAAGTGCCGCACCGGTCTTGAATGTAGGTGAGTACCTTCGTTTGCGGCTATTGCCGCTAATTTAGCCCGCCCACATGTACTTCTTTAAATTTAAAAATGCGCTTAGCTCAGGTTGAGAAGCGTATTCACCGATTCTTTAGAAGGCGCCTGAAAAGTTCATTAACACCTTCCTTTTTCATTACCTTTTTGGGAATTCTATAGTAAAATCATCCATATTGAACCCTCTTTCTTTGAATAGGGTCTATAAACTCCATTAGACACGATTGCGGCATACTATTTTGATTCATTTTAACAAACGCTTTTACGTTATTCTACATAACACCATATAACAAAGGCCCTGTTTAATAAAAAAACCGATTCATTTCCTATAACATTGAAAGCGTTTGTGATATTATTTTAATAAAGTGGGGTAAATTTGCGATAAGAAAAAAGGAACTTCATTACAATAAAAGACATAGTGAATCATGTCTTTTTTATCTAATACAGTCTTCAGGGAGGAAATCATGCTAGTAAAAGCTAACAAGGATACATTGCTTAAGAATATTCCTTCTCTCAAACACAAGGAAATATTCGATGAGCTCATTCTATTCATCAAAGATGTTATCAAAGAAAAGGGCATTACTGATAAAATAAGGAAGAAGTATAATAGTAAAAAAATGAAAGGCACCGATAAAATATTCAAATTTAGATTAGCTAATGGGTATCGGTGTTTATACGAATATGGTAAAGAAAACCGCGTGTTTAAATCTGAACCTGAAATTATCTTGCATGGAGTAGTAGATCATGATTCTCAGGGGGTTAGAGGTAGGCAGCTTGAAAAGAATCCTTTAACTAGTGAGTCGCTAGATACATTAAATGATGAAGTAAGAGAAGAAGGTTACTTTCAAAGAAAAGATAAGGCGACGTATTTACGCTATATACCTATCAATGAAACAATCACAACCGAAGCGTTGATGTACAAAATGGAAGAAGCGGATGGACGTTTTTTATACCCGCTTGAAGGCATACAAGACGACGTACTCGATAGTCAGGGCCCTTTACTTTTGATGGGAAGTGCTGGAAGTGGGAAGACACTTGTAGAAATTTCTAAAGCCTTAAAAAACGCCCATGATAATACTTATCAACTCTACATCACTTTCACTTCAATGCTCAAGGATGTAGGTGAAGATCTCTACAAGCGATACAGCGCCATGAGTGGTCTTGAAGGAGAAACTACATTTTACGCCTTGAGTGACTTCTATCTTCAAACTTTAAACCTCGAAGAAACCAACCATATGTCCTTTGAAAAATTCCTAGAGTGGTTCAAGGAGAATAACTTTGAGGGGAAATATGATTATCTTAAAACCGTTGGTCCGATAAATCTCTGGACTGAGATCAGAGGATTGATTAAAGGATACACTAATAACTATTACCGTGACTTGGAAATTGAGAATCTCAGCCACTATGTAAAAAAAGAAACCATAAAAGAGTGGGGATATGACACACTCATAAAGAAGAAATCTGGATCTAGCAGCCGCTATCAAATACTAGATATTGAGAAACTCTACCCAGTAATCAAGAACCAAGTACCTAAGTTACATGAAGCGTTGATTGAAAAAGATTTGACCACACTTTTCATAGATAGATATACCTATCTATTTGGCATGAGTGACAAATATTCAATGTATGACCGTGAAATCAAGGAAAAGCTTTATGGATTCGTAAAAGACATCTACCAACCGTATTTAAGCGAAAATAATCTTTATGACGATAACGATCTTGCGCGGGGTTTGCGCAGGGCGATACATGAAGACGAAGTATTGCCTTACGACCACGTATTTATCGATGAAGTTCAGGATTTATCCGAACTTCAAATCCTTTCACTAGTTGAACTAGCAGATCAACCGCAAAACGTTTATATGACTGGCGATGTCTCACAAATCATCAATCCGACATTATTTGTGAAAGGGCGGGTCGGTGCAATTTACAAACAGCGTTTTGAAGGCATTGAATTGAACCAGGATTTGACCCTTAATCAAAACTTCAGAAATGGGCGCCGCATACTAGATATCGTCTCTAAACTTCTTAATATTCGTCAAGAACGTTTGGGGACTTACACAGATGATATCCGGGAAGAAAGCCGGGCGGGCGAAGAATTTTCAGGCATGCCTTTTTACATTGAACGAAACAAGGAGATGTTCATTCCCACACTTAATAGTTGGATTGGGGTTCCTAATGTTGCTATCATTGTCGCCAACGAACGCTCCAAAAAAATTCTCAAAACCGAATTGGATTTAGATATATCACTTGAAACGAATATCTTTACCGTTCAGGAAGTCAAGGGCAAGGAATTCTATAAAGCAATAATTTACAACATCACAAGTGATTACTCGGATGAGTGGCATAAAATAATGGAAGAAGATCCAACCAGAGACAAAAGCATCGTCACAAAATACATGTATTATTTTAATATTCTATATGTCGCCATGACACGTGCCAAACACAATATCTTTTTGTTTGAAGAAAAAGACACACCGATTATCAGAGACATAAAACCATTGTTCGAACATCTTAATGATTCGCTTAAAAGCCTTATGGATATTTCTAACTACGACACACGTGAAAGTCGCTACATTCAAGCTCAAAACTATTTTGATCAAGAGGACTATGAACGGGCCAAGACAGTCTACTGGCAGCTTGACGATACTGAAAAAGGAAATATCGCTAAGGCGTATTCGAACCTTCAAAAGGGACGTTTCGAAGATGGAGTCAAATATCTCTATGCTTACGCCGAGCATTATAATAAAGCGTTAAAATACACCCACAAGTTACCGGTATTCAATACCTTGTTGGGGTATAAAAGTGGGGCTTACGACTTAAATAAACTCACTAAACTCATTGAAGGCAAAAGTTTGATCAAAGCCATTAAGGCATATGAATCCGAAGAAATCTATCCGGTTATGTTAAAAGACACCATTGATCTGATTCGCGATGTACAGGTACATCGTATAGAAAAAAACATCCACACCATTAACGAAAGAAGGGGTTATAATGAATGAATCATCCGCACTTACAAACTTGGAAAATGTTGCCAATTCAATAGAAAAAACTTATGAAGAACTTCATAGTGTCATCAATCAAATCAGCGATTTAAGTGATACAATCAGCGATCTTAAAAAGAATTCTAAAGATGTAAGGGAGCGATACGCTGAAGTGCTTGACAACACAAAGCTAAATGAAGTTCAAAAAGACTATAAGAACAGTGTAAAGAGTATGGAGAAAAGCCTCGATAAAATCCAAGACGGCATCCTTTCCATTCAAACCATTAGACGAATGACTGAAGACAATTTGGCGGGAATCATAAAAAAAATGGGACATTTTGAGACCCTATTGAATACTTACAATGCAAAGTCCAAAAATTTTGAAAAGAAATTAAACACAAGCTTGGAAACATTGAAATTAAATCACAATAATGTAACCAAGAAAGCCGACCAGGCTATCAAAGCCGTTGAACTGAATCACCAAATGGACAAATACGATGAAATTATCACCCTTCAAAAACAAAACAACGACATGCTCAAAAAACTCACATCAAAGCCAAACCATAACCCTAAGAAGCAGCCTTCCCCGAAAAGAACCAACAGTTATTCAGGTAAAAGTGAAAAATAGAACGAAGATAATATAAAAAACATCCCTTCTTTAACTCTAATGTCGATGATTATAAGAAAAAGACAGTGTAAAATATTTTGTGTAAATGAATAAAAATAGGAAACCCTCAATCATGTATAATAGATTTTACAACAACCTATTCACAGAAAGAGGGCTTCCTATGAATGATTTTACAATAGAAATATAAAACTTCTTCGCTAATATAAAACTTCTTTTATTTTACATCATTTGGAGACTCTATGTTTAACCTATCCGTTTTCTATGCTAGCACCAAGGTGACTAATATGGAAAATAATCGTTTAAGAGAACATCTTCAAGAACGTATGCCAGTATTTAAAGAAGAAATCCAGGATATCATGGAAATTAATAATGAAAATTCCTTAAACCAAGCACTCAGTTTCTTGGTTTCTTTTAACATACTCAAGCGTTTTGAAAACGGAATATATTACTTGCCTAGCGAAGATCATAGATTTGCTCATTTACAACCCTCATTGAAAGATGTAGTATATAAGAAATATTTAGATAACGATAATGGAATAATGACAGGGGCTTATTTACTCTATAAGTATAAATTTACTACCCAAGTGTCTTCGTATTACGAAATTCTTTTTAATAACGTCTCTTCTAAAACTAGGTCTAAAAAAGAATATGAGGGCAAAGTCAGCGTGTCGCATCCTAAAGTTCCAATAAATAAAGAATCCATACACTATATAGAATTCATTGAACTGGTTAAATATCTGCATTTTAGTGATTTAAATGATGAGGAGAATTACGCTCAATTAAAAGAACTTCTTATCAAGATGAAGTTAGAAGAAAAAAAACTTGTGAGTTATGTTAATCATTATAATGGAAGACGATACAGTCGTTTAAGGGTATATATAAGTAAAATTATTAATAATGAAACTTCATGAGAATACATCTTTGTTTAGAAATTATATAGCGCTTTTAGTCAAGAAAAAAACGATGAAGCAATCATTGTTAAATCTAGATTATTTGTTAAAAGTATAGCCGAAGATTGAAATAGAGAGTCGGAACAGGCTTAAGTAGTAATTTAAAACTTCCGAGAATAATTATCAAAATTGAAACATTAAGAAGCTTAAAAAATGTGGACTGTTGATTTTTGAGACAAAAAGTTTTCTGTACCAATTGTTCAATTTCTTGATTCTATTGAAGACATTAAATTAAGAGCAAAAATGGTTCGAGAACTTGAACTTTTAGAAAAAGTTGGCAATGCTTTGAGAAGTACTCATACAGAGCCAATAAATGATAAAAGAGGTAGCCTGTTTGAATTGAGAGGACAACATTTTAATATTACAAAAAACTAATCTAAAAATGAACAAATTACTAATCTAAAAATGAACAAATTACTCTTTTATTATGTTAGGATTAGTGAGAATTGTGGTAGAATCATAGTATACAAGAAACCGAGGTGGTTATATGGCGTTAAAATATTTGGATAGAATAATCGATCAAGAATTAGAAGATTATTTAGATGCTTTTGGTGCGGTGCTAATTACAGGGCCCAAATGGTGTGGGAAAACAACAAGTGCATCCAAAATAGCGAATAGTATTTTGAAATTGCAGGATCCGGATAAATCACAAGGATACTTATCCACTGCACAAACCAAACCCTCCCTACTTCTTAAGGGTGATAAGCCAAGGCTTATCGATGAATGGCAAGTAGCCCCAGTCTTGTGGGATGCAGTCAGAACCTCAGTTGATGAACTAAATAAAGAGGGGCTATACATTCTGACTGGCTCAACGGTCGTTGACGAATCTCAAATCATGCATTCGGGAACCGGAAGGATTGCGAGGCTTGAGATGTATCCTATGAGTTTGTTTGAATCAAATGAATCTAGCGGGTCAATTTCGTTAAGACGATTATTTAGTGATTTAAATTATGATATAGACGGTAAAAAATCTTTGCTATCGATAGAAGATTTAGTATTTTCTGCATGCAGGGGTGGTTGGCCGTCGAGTTTGTCTAAAAAATCAAAAAAAGCGCAACTACTCATCGCTAAGTCCTATATTGATAACATTATAGAAACTGACATATCAACCATTGACGGCATAACAAGAAATCCTTTAAAGGTTCGGAATCTACTAAGGTCATATGCTAGAAACATCGGAACGACTGCTACAAATAAAACAATCATAGAAGATATCAATAAAAACGTTAGTTTTTCCGAAAACACGTTTTATGATTATGTAAATGCGTTAAGCAAATTGTATGTCATTGATGATATGCCCGCTTGGAATCCATCAATCAGATCAAAAAGCGCAATAAGAAGTCAAACGAAAAAAACCTTTATAGACCCCTCAATAATGGCTGCGATTTTGAATTTGTCACCAGAATCTTTATTACAGGATTTTAAAACGTTTGGATTCTTATTCGAGAACTTATGTTTAAGAGACTTGAAAGTATATGCGACATCCCTTGGAGGGAGACTATCGTACTATCGCGATCGTATGAACTTAGAAGTGGATTCGGTTTTACATTTAGAAGATGGTCGATATGCACTGATTGAATTCAAATTAGGGTCTAGTCAAATAGAACAAGGGGCCAAGCATCTGTTGAGAGTGGTTGAGCTAATAAGAAAAGCGAATGCTAAAAATAAAGCTTTAGAATTAAAAGAACCTGATTTGTTAATTATTATTACGGGGGGAGATATGGCTTATACAAGAAAAGACGGTGTTAAGATTATTCCGATTGGTTGCTTGAAGGATTAATGCTAAAAGTCCGTTCAAGGTTTGCTCAGGATTATCTACAAGCACGTTTGTAAAGATGTTTTCAAGAATATCATGGCGGCAACAAATACCGCTTCATCCACGCACATCCTTGATTACATCCAAACGCTCGAAAGAAAATGGAGCCGGTTCCTTTTGAAGAGAAGGAACCGCCTAAAAGGTATTGACAGCACCGTTTATTATTTATTAGTAACGGACCTATGAAGATAATTCAACTATTTATTAATAGTATTCTCTGTTTTTTATACATATTCCTATAACAATGAATCCATATTGACAATTATCAATATAGCCCGTGTATTTTTTTCTTTGTAAAAGGTAAGAAAATTATTGTTACAAATGGCATTGTAAAAAAGACTAACAAGACGCCTGAATCAGCAATTGATCTTGAATTTAAGTATAAAATTGATTTCGCAAAGAGGCGTATGAAATAAGTATAAAGAACCTATCCGAAATAGAGATATACTAATAGCAAAACAAAAAGGCGAAATTCCCTAGGGGAATAACACCTTAGTTATTATTACTGCTATTTTTACAGTGTCATTGACATTGGGTCCACTTTATTTGCCTTTTCCCTTTCACTTGTATCAAACACAAACTGAGCATGCTTTTTCTTTTCATTGGACTTTGTAGTTTCTAACGGTGTTTCTGAGTCTCGCGCGCCCTATTTCATTGGAGGGGTCGTGTTTGGTCTTAA
>Ga0306869_1001172_pt1 | contig 10278 bp, 15 predicted proteins | sample AntRauTorckE6833_FD_190421 | JGI IMG/M metagenome (GOLD analysis project Ga0306869, IMG submission 190421) | Saline lake microbial communities from Rauer Islands, Antarctica - Metagenome Torckler E6 #833 (v2) (version 2) | ecosystem: Environmental > Aquatic > Non-marine Saline and Alkaline >... | reverse complement strand
TGTCGAATGAAATCTTGACCAAAGTTACGCACATAGTGTTGATTATCCGGCTATGGAGGCCGGTCCTCCGGAGTTTCCGGCTACGGAGGCCGGTCCTCCTCCGGCTACGGAGGCCGGTCCTCCGGAGTTCGAATGAGAAAAAAGCCAATACCTACCAGTCATATTGGCTCGAACCTGGATTACACATTGATATTAAACGACAAATGAGCACTTTCGTGCCCATCTGTCCTGCTTTGCTCCGTTGGGTAGAGGACGTTCGAACCTACTGCAGAGGAACGGTGACGTACTCAACCTGATCAGTTAGTGGATCGTAACGGCCGCTTTCTTTAGGTTCACCATACGCAAAGAATGGTGGCTGACCCCATTAATCTGACCCCATTAATCCTCCGGAGTTCTCTACGAATGTATAATTATGTCTATTTGCTCCGCCTATGGGATGATGTTCGAACTAAAATTTCTTGTTAACTCTTCAAGATTAACGTCTAGTATTTCCATTTGCTTTCGAGTTTCGGCACTATTTTCACGCTCTTTTTTTGATTCCTGACTCAGTTCTTTGTAATATTCGTATAAATACTTTCTTGCCAGTATATCTTTCAATAATCCTCTGACAGTCCATTCAGAATAACGGCCTGCTGATATTTCCAGAGACTCGTCAATCTTTAAGAAATTTTCTTTTATATCATTAATTCTAGCAGCTCTCTCCTCATCAACTTTTTTTATTTTGCTAGTAATCCTAAGGAATTCAGCCCTCTGCTTATTAATTTTCTTTCTAATTGACCTGCAGTTTCTTTTTACTTCGTAAATACGCATGTTACGTAAATTATTCATGTGAGCAATGCTCACAATAACTGCCACAGGTATTAACGCCCCAACAGTAACAAGACTAGCGTGCACTACTATTTTCAAGGCAGACCATGCAGAACTTGCCACAAACTCTAATACTAAATTAATGTGTTGTGAGAATATTTCCATTCATTAATTAAATACTTATATCTACTATTTGTAAACCAGTCACACTCTCTCAGAAAAATCTTTATAAAAATTTGACAATCTACTCACTAGCGGAGTAAATAGGGTCAGCCACTATTTTGGAGATACTCCGGCGGCAGGAGTTTCGGTTGTTACATGGCCGGTATGCTTTTGGACAGATTGGTTCGCTTTGTTCCCAATCTGACTCAAAAGCTTTTCGAATCCTGACGAAAGTGACATTAAGTCACTTTCTCTGCTCGGAGCCAGAAAGACAAAATCCACCTAAAGGTGGATTTATGTCGCTGGCTCCGCTGGGTGGAGGACGTTCGAACCTATTGTGGAGAAACGGTGACGTCCTCAATCTGATCAGTTAGTGGATCGCGACGTCGGCTTTCTTTAGGTTCACCATACGCAAAGAATGGTGGCTGACCCCATTAACCCACAAGAAAGCTGGGTATTCGCGAGCGTCAAAAGCTCGTCGTGCGCCGCTCAGGCCAAAAGATACTCATCGAAGACTGGAAAGAGTAAGTTGCACAGAAATGGTGGCTGACCCCATTTATCTTTAACTGGAGCTGTTATCTTACTAGGTGTTTTTGCTTTTTTGGGTTTTATATACTTTTCACTATTCATTAACTAAACCATGAAATTAGTAGGGTCAGAAAAAAATATAGACCAAAATAACCGACAATTACCAACCCTAAAGCTTTTAGCCCATCTCCTAGGCCTTTTTCTTTATCATAGGCTTCTTGCTTTAGTTCTTTAATCTCTTCCTTTAGTTCCTGAACCTCTTCTGTCTCTTCCTCCTCTGAGAAGAGCGCATCGAGTTCATCTTGCGGAGTGGTGCTTCCAGTAGATTTTATCAATTCTCGATAATCCTTTTCTATCTCAAGGGGATTACCACAATTAGTACAGAAATGGTTATCTTCACTATTTTCTTTGCCGCAAATTACACAGAACATAAGGTTTTCAACATCGTTAGATTAAAAATTGAAGAGTAAATGAAGTAATTATTAGAATGATTGCTAACGATTGAACAATACTCTTAAATAAAAAACTTAAAATAAAACCACCAACGGATACTGGTAGTATCGACAAAAATGATATACTCATATTAATAACTATATCACTATATAATCTTTCTTTAGGTAACAAAGAGATAGGTGATCATCTCTAGTTTAAAGTTCTCCTTATTTCTTTGAAATAAGCATCTCTATTTTCTTCATAGTCTTTTGAATTTAGATCGACGGCCATCCCTCCCTGAAGGAAATGAATAAATGCCTCATCGGTATTTCCACCTGCGCGCTCAATAAAACCTCGGGCCATAGAGAATTTTCCTATAAGATTGTGCTTTTCTTCGACAGTATCCAAAAAGAGCATCGCAAAATCTTTTTTGCCTTGCTGGAAGAGAGTAACGGCTATTTGTGACCACGCATGTATATTTTCAGGATTGTACCAGAGTGCACGCTTAAAACTGTCTATTCCATCATCGTATTTCCTTAGTAAGCAGAGCGCTTGTCCACGCCAATACCACACATATACCATGTGTTCTTCTACCTCTTGTAACACAGTGTCACAGTATTGCAGACAGTCATTGTAATCACGTTTCTCTAGTGATATTTGTGCCATGTATAAAAGTGCTTGCAAGTGAAGCCTATCCTCAGTCAAGATAAGTCTGCACCTATTTATACACAGGTCATATTCTTCTGCTGAAAATAGTTTAAGTAGTTTTTCGTCAATTGGGTGGTCATTTAAGTCTATACTCATACAATCATCCTTTGTTTACGATATCTGAATTACTTTGGATATATTTCCATTTTGGAAAAAGTTTTTGCAAAAGTGCCATTACGATTAATCCAACTAACAGGAAAGTGAGTAGAGAGCCACTAAAAATTCCGTCAAAGAATTTTGATATTGAATGTTCGTAAATACTTAAAAATACCAACACTGCTATAGCAAATATAGTGATTATTGCTATATTTGCACCTGCGATTTTATCTTTATCAGTTGACTTACTACTGAATAAGCTTTTCATACCTATATAAATCAGTATTATGGGCCAAAACGCCAGAAATAGAATTCCGAATAAGGGTAGTAGTAGCCATTCAGGTATTTTTTCTAGGTATTTTTTGTACATGATTACTCAACTTTGCAATAGTCCATATATGTTTTCATTCTGAATCTTATAGCGGTAAGTTCTGATTTAGATGTTTCACTTAAAAATGCTTTTGATGCTGAGACTGAAAGTTTTGGATTGGATATTCTTACAATTTTTTCTACAGCGACTTTTTGTTCATCAGTTTTTGCCCACTCATTCATTTTCCTTACGTAACAGTCTTCAGGTGACTCGTAAATTCTCATGAAGTAAGCAGTGCCGACTAGCAAGACACCTAACAATATTGATATGGAAATTAATTTAGTTTGGCTCATAATTTGCGAAATACTTAATTTAGGAAATTTTATAGAGGGCATTTTCTCGTAACTCGTAAGGAGTTTTGAGAATAACGGTTAGTTACTCGAGCATGTATATATCCATATAAATCAATAATAGCATGGTACATATGGGCCGCTTGTCTCAAAACAGAATCGAGGGTAGATTTGTTGCTAATGAGTAACTTACTTAAAGTGGCTGGAATGCTCGGTGGTGGGGCTATTTTGGCGTCTGTAGTGGCTTCTGAGCCTTCTGATACACAACCAGTCCAAACTACACCCGCTCCAGCGACAATCGAGCGCATAATTACTCCCACAACTAATACTGAGGCCAATCCCACAATTAGAATCGTTCCCACCTCAAACCCTACTGTATCGCCAACTCCTAAACCTCCAACTAAACTCAAGCCTGTGACTTCTAGTTGTCACCCGAGTTACTCAGGTTGCCTCAAACAAAACGCTGGAGACTATGACTGCTCTGGAGGTTCTGGCAACGGTCCAAACTACACAGGCCGAGTCCGAGTATATGGCTCTGACCCATTTGGATTAGATCGAGACAATGATGGTTGGGGTTGTGAGTAAATTTATCTGCATAGCCGAACCGTCAATATAATTTTATTGCATTCGGATCGTATACACCATTACCATAGCTGAGTTTGTAGATAGATGAGCTGAGAGTCTAGGTATAGATACTGAGATTCAAGATAGTCAGTTTCAGACTCCAGCTCATCCACTCTCTTATCTAGTTTATTTACAGTGTATTCTTGGTCAGATAATACACTATCAATGTCTGAAGAATCATACGTGGAGCTTTGATTAGAATAAGATAAATCCAGAGCTGTGCTTACATCATTCTCGACTGAACTAACACGGGTGAATAAACTAAAAACTAAAATTAAGTTTAGTACACAAACGATAAGTATCAGAATTTGTAGTTTATTCACAGACACAGCTACTAAATACGAGCTTGCAGAACTGCAATCAAAGCGAGTAGTTCTTCTATTTGTTTAAGTAAAGAATCTCTTTTAACATCAACACCAGCAGTCGATACAGCTTCGTCTTTTACGTATTTTTCTACGAACCAACTTGGTGCATATTCTCTAATTTTTTCCTCAGGAACTAATTCAAGAATTTCATCTGAGTACATATTCAGATTTCTTTCTGTCATATCCTCTAGATTGACATATTGTCCTTTTTTCATTGAGTTAACAAAACGAATTCGAGCATTGTTAGCTGGATCACTAATAGAGTTATTGTCATCTTTCAAAACTGTGGCTTTTGGTTTGGTACACTCCCCATCATCTTCAGAATACCCATCATCACAAAAGGTTATTCCGTAAACTTCATAGCCGTTTCTGATATTTCTGTAACTATCCTCATCCCTTGCTATATCTTCAAGCTGCTCTTCTGTGTATGCTGGGACACTAGAATAACTAGACCCATTTACTTGTGAATCAGTAAAAGTCACATCTTGCATAGAGCGATCAGCTGACCTGAATGATTCTTGCGCACAATACAAAGCACTATAGGGATTTAAACTATTCGCCTTAAATTCATTAGTGGTCAAGTATCCCAAAAGTTCATAATCACTATTGATAATTATTGGTGGTTTTGATGCATAGTTATTAAAGGCACTGTAGGAACCATAAGAACCTCCATAGCGACCGTACTCGTTATTTATAGAAGTGGATTTGTACTCACTACCTGATCCGTATTCGTTAGCGATTGACAAGCTATTGTATTCATTTGCAATTGCACCAATAAACACCCACTCACCTCCGTCATAACCGAAAATTGAAGCTCCGTCTACAAGACTACAGACTGTTGCTGCAGCGACTTGAGAAGCCGGGGTGATAATTACGAATACCGCTAGGGCGATGGCGCTTAAAAGTGTTTTGTTCATATACATTGATATTTAATCTATTAAGTTTACTATACGTTTATAACTGTAAATGTAAATGAAGGAGTCTCTACCTAAATCAACACATAAAACTATCTTAGCTTTTGAAGAAGTAGTAAGACGTGACGAAATCGTTAATTTTATTAAAAAATATCGAGGCTATCTTGGTATTCCTGAAGGAGGTTTAGAGTACACAAAAGAAGATGAAGATATTTTAAATCATCCCACAAAAAGAATCCTTTGTATCGCACTTGGTTATCTGCCAGAGCGAATATTTCCTTTACCTCCTGAAGCTTCTGAAGAACAAACAAAAAGATTTCGAATAATTAACACGCTGAGAGCTGTGATCGGTGGACAAGGATACACAAGTGAAAGAATGTGTTCTCTTTTTGTCTTCTACTTTTTCTTCAATAAAATTTACGAACCAATTTTACATATGGTTCCAGGCGAAAATGATTTAATAAAAATTGCCCATTTACCTTCTCAACTTGGAGATTATGACCGAGATGATAAATTCTTACTCCAATTTTGCTTTGATGAGATGATTAATATTAGTAAAAAATACCCTGTTGCTATTTATATTAATCCTGAAATTAGTCTAAACGAGGCAAAAGACTATATTTCTAAAAATTGGCACCTTATTTCAGAGCACCAGGATAAAGAAAAGACTTTGTATAAAGGGAAAAGAAACAAACCAAAGCAAGCTATTAACGATTTTATATACCTGAATAAAGATTTATTCATAGGAGAAATACGTTCAAAATTAGCGGTAGAACTCAATGAATTTCTTGACGACGGACACATAGGAAAAATTCTCAGTATTGAGAGAAAAAAGCGAACTTAAGTGATATCACTTAATTCTTATACCTAAACTGCCATTAGTGGAAAAATAGACTCATTAACCACGAGTCTATGAATTTAAATGAATATACAACCAGCGACATAAACGAGGCTGTCATCCTCAAGTACTTTGGTCACAAACTACAGTGCGTTGACAAAACTAACTATCGGGCTGAATTCTGTTTTATACGGGAATCAGACACAGACGACATTCTAAAAAGCTATCGAGAGCGTGTGCTACAGGTCGAGCCATACGCTTATTATCAGTACCAGCGAGAGATCAAGGATCGCCTATACAACGGCTAATATGCAGCTCCAGGACCGTCACATAGATGAGTTTATAACTATGTACCAGAAACACTATGGTGTGGTCCTTCCACGTGCTGAAGCAATGGATAAGGGTCTGAAGCTATGTCGCCTAGTCGAGATAGTGTCAGTCGAGCCGAATAATGAAAATGAGTATGGAAATAGGCAAAATAGATAATTACACGATAACGCCCCGCTACATTGCAGCTGATTATCGTAACGGCATACTAACCATTCCTGAAAGGAATCTTTTGCTGTGGTTACGGGTTAACGGTAGCCCGTATGGTATAGCGATTGTCGACATGGCATCTTATGCGAGAGAAACGTTTAATACTCCTGTAGATAAGAGTTACATCAACAAACTATTACTGTCTCTTAAGAGTAAGAGGTACATCTGGTACTTGGACCGAGCTGGACGCAGAGGTTCGTTTGATGTTCACATGGACGATTGGATATTGCCTAGTAAGCAATTAAAGACTCTTGAGAAACACTTTGGTGACATTACTGACAGAGGTGAACCATCTGATGAAGTAGTAACTGAAACAGAAGTCAGTCCAGAGAACCCTTCTGTCAGTCAGAGCTTACAAAGCAAGAAGAGCATTACAAATAAACAGCAGATTTCTAATCAAATCCGTGAGCTGGTCAGAGGTTGCGATAACGATACTAATAACGATAAAAATAAAGAAAAAGAATCACTACAATCGCTGCCAATAAAAAAGCGAGATTATAACGTTGGTAGGTTCAAACCAGACTCTATGGAAGAACAACAATGTTTGGCTATAGCAAAAGATATTGGCGATTCTGAAGTTTCATTCTGTCTAGGGATATATTACAAGTATGGGATGGATATCTTGGAAAATGCGAAAGCGGAATTCGTCAACTCCGATGGCTACGATAAGAACAACCCTCCAGCTTTCTTTAATTCAATCGTGCAGCAGCTTCTTTAATCTCTATTGATTTAGGTAATTAACAGCGTAATAACAGCTACTATGAGTAAAGAAACTACAAATGACGTAAGACGATTTAGTACTTTTTTTCTTAATAAACATCATGATTTACAGATTGGTAATTCGTATTTTAATAGAAACATAATATGGTCCATTAACGGAAATGAGACAGGTCGAATCAACTACGAATTAATTATAGAAGCAGAGAATCCTAGAATAATACTGGATTATAAAGTTCGTAGTTATGGAGCTGAAGAGTGGAATCCAATGCGCTATAACGTGCCTTTAGAAGCCGTAAAATGCCATTTTGGGGGCCTTAGGTGGTACTTTAGGTGTATGTTATCGAAAGATGGAGTTTACTGTGGCAAGAGGGTGGCAATCCTCTATTCTGTGGGCAATTATTTTGGTTGTAGGAAGTGCGCCAATTTAACTTATTCATCATGCAATGAAAGCAGAGGGTTCAGGAGTTATCCTTGGAAGTTAATATCGGACTCATGGAAAGCAGATGAAATTTACAGTAGTCTGAGGCAGACCCACTACAAAGGAAAGCCGACCAGAAACTATAGGAAATGCTTAGAATTATGGGGAAATTGAAAATCTGTACACAGAGCAGAAAAGCTTTATCTTAGAAGTTATAATGTAAATATGAAAACCATTCAAGAATTAAATGAAAAAGCTTGGTATAGGTTACTTAAAGTAGTCTATGTTCTTTCATTAGCAATAGCTCTAATGTTTCCCGCAATAGTACCTTATGTAAGCATGGCACCAGAATACGATAAAGAAAATTCGTACGTTCTGTGCGACAACGGAAGAAAACTTCTCTATGAGGAACACAAACTTAATAGAGATTACATATCTTCACTGTCAGCAAATAATTTTAAGTTTCAATGTCTATATGAAGATACTGGCTTGAACACTGAAGAGCTGGCGATTCTTCAGTATGGAAAAGACAGCGGACAAAGTCTGGACGATGCAAAAGTTGCAATAGAAGAATATAGAAAAGAGAAATTTAATAATGAGCAAGTGGTACTCATGGATGATAACTATACTTTTATAGCAGTCTATGAAACCAGAAATTGGCCATTAATTATAATTTCAACAATGGGCGGAATCTTAGCCACACTTCTTTTGTTCGAACTTACGAGAAGAATTTTCTATTATGTAGCACTAGGAAAGTTTAAACCAGAAAAGCATTAATATGGAACTAGCTAAAAAATATTTTATATACGCCCGAAAATCTTCAGAAAGTGAAGATCGTCAGATGGCGTCAATCGACTCTCAAGTTGATGAACTCAAGAAGCTGGCTAAAGATTTTAATCTTGAAATAATTGATACTTTTCAAGAATCACAGTCTGCAAAGGGTCCTGGGAGACCTATTTTCAATGAAATGCTCGTACGTATTTCTAAGGGAGAAGCTACTGGTATTTTATGCTGGAAGCTTAACCGATTAGCCCGTAATCCAATTGATGGCGGTCAGATTAGTTGGATGCTTCAAGAGAATGTAATCGAGCATATCCAGACATATGGAAGAGACTATAAATCTGCTGATAACGTACTGATGATGCAGGTGGAGTTTGGAATGGCTAATCAGTTCATTCGTGATCTAAGGACCGATACTAAGCGGGGTCTCAGAGCAAAAGCAGAGCGTGGCTGGTATCCTACGTTTGCAACTTTGGGATACATGCACAATCCCTACAAACACAAGGGAGAGAAAGAGATTATTAAAGACCCAGAAAGGTATGATTTGGTACGAAAAATGTGGGACCTGATGCTTACAGGCTCATATACTCCCCCACAAGTACTTAAAATTGCCACTGAGGAATGGGGTTTGTTGAACCGTAAAAATCAAAAGATTTCCAAAAGTAATATATACAGAATTTTCTCAGACCCTTTTTATAGTGGAACTTTTGAATACCCTAAAAATAGTGGTTCTTGGTACGAAGGAGCACACGAATCCATGGTCTCAAGAGCCGAATTTGAGCACGTACAGGGCTTAATGGGAGGAAAGCATAATACACGCCCTAAGACGTATGAATTCGCTTACAAGGGACCAATTGTGTGCGGTGAATGTGGCGCACAAGTAACCGCTGAGCACAAAACTAAACGTCAGAAAAACGGTGTCGTACGTCATTATATTTACTACCACTGCACAAAAAGAAAGGACCCCACGTGTACCCAAAAAGCTATTGAAGAAAAGAAGCTTGAAAAACAGATCGCAGACGTAATGCAGAAAGTCGATATACCAGAAGAGTTTTTTATCTGGGCTACAAGTAGACTCAAAGAAGATAATGAACGTGAAGTCAGGTCCCGAAAAAAGATAATACTTAATCAACAGTCAGAGTATCAAGATGTATTACAAAAAATAGACAACTTGATTGATATGCGAGCTGATAAAGAAATTAGTGCACCAGAATTTAAAGAAAGAAAAGACAAACTCACTAAAGACAAGGAGCGATTGAATAGCTTAATCGCTGAAACTGATGCGAGAGTAAATGAATGGCTCAATACAGCTGACAAATATCTCACCTTCTCTGAAAATGCTTACGATAAATTCAAGAATGGTTCATTGAGGGTCAGAAAAGAAATGCTTTTCACACTTGGTTCGAACCTCAAGCTAATTGATAAGAAACTGTTTATTGTCTTGCCAGATGTACTAGAATCCATTAAAACAGCTTCGAATGAAGTTAAACTTATTCACTCTAAGTTCGAACCGCAAAAAACCGTTGACAAGCAACAGTTTTATAGCGATTTATACTCTAAGAGTTCTATCTTGCTCCGACGGCAGGATTCGAACCTGCGGCCAATTGATTAACAGTCAACTGCTCTACCGCTGAGCTACGTCGGAATGGGCTTACAGATGTAAGTTTCACTATTCTACATTTTTTCCTA
>Ga0306869_1001170_pt1 | contig 10284 bp, 7 predicted proteins | sample AntRauTorckE6833_FD_190421 | JGI IMG/M metagenome (GOLD analysis project Ga0306869, IMG submission 190421) | Saline lake microbial communities from Rauer Islands, Antarctica - Metagenome Torckler E6 #833 (v2) (version 2) | ecosystem: Environmental > Aquatic > Non-marine Saline and Alkaline >... | reverse complement strand
GACGTTCAAAACGCCGGAAAATCACGAAAAGCCCAAATATTACGTACTCGATATGTTTCCCTATCCCAGCGGATCGGGCCTGCATGTGGGTCACCCGGAAGGATATACCGCCACCGATATTGTAGCGCGATATAAACGGATGAATGATTTTAATGTGCTGCATCCCATCGGCTGGGATGCTTTTGGTTTGCCGGCGGAACAGTATGCGGTTAAAACCGGTACGCACCCGCGGGACACGACCGAAAAGAACGTTAATAATTTTCGCAAGCAGTTGCAGGCGCTGGGCTTTAGCTATGATTGGGATAGAGAAGTGAATACCACTGACCCGGATTACTACAAATGGACCCAGTGGATTTTTTTGAAGCTGTATGAAAAGGGGCTTGCCTACGAAGATGAAGTTCCGGTAAACTGGTGCGCGCAGCTGGGTACGGTTTTGGCTAATGAAGAAGTGATTGATGGCAAAAGTGAAGTGGGAGGATATCCCGTGGTAAAAAAACCCATGCGGCAGTGGGTACTGAAAATTACCGAATACGCAGATAGGCTGTTGGAAGGGCTTGATGAACTGGACTGGCCACATTCAACCAAAGAGATGCAGCGCAACTGGATTGGTAAATCGATTGGCGCGGATATCGATTTTGAAGTAGCCGCAGATTACACAGATTTAACGGATGAAGAAAGCCAAATAAGAGTTTTCACGACGAGGCCCGATACCATCTTCGGAGCTACGTATATGGTGCTGGCGCCCGAGCATCATTTAGCAGATAAAATTACCACGCCTGAGCAGCAGCAAAAAGTTGAAGATTATCGCGAAAAGGCGGCTAAGAAATCCGATTTAGAACGGACCGAACTAAGTAAGCAGAAAACGGGCGTATTTTCCGGCGCCTACGCCATCAACCCGGCCACCGGTGAGGAAATCCCCATCTGGATGGCCGATTACGTGCTGGCCACTTATGGCACGGGGGCTATCATGGCCGTGCCGGGGCAGGACCAGCGCGACTGGGAATTTGCCGAGAAATATAATTTGTCCATCACCCGCACGGTACAACCGTCCGCTGATTTTGAGGGACAGGCCTACACCGGAGAAGGAGATGCGATTAACAGCGATTTTTTGAACGGCCTTGGTATTGAAAAAGCGAAAGAGAAAATTATTAGCTGGTTGGAAGAAAATGAACACGGCAAAAAAGCGGTAAACTACAAACTGCGTGACTGGCTGTTTTCTCGTCAGCGGTATTGGGGTGAACCCTTTCCCATCATCCACGTAGATGGAGAACCCAAGCCCGTAGATAAAGACAATTTACCGGTAACGCTGCCCGAAATGGATGATTTTGAACCCACTGATACCGGCGAACCGCCGTTGGCTAAGGTCAAAGATTGGGTGAATACTACCGATCCGGAAACGGGCAAGCCCGCGGTGCGCGAAACCAACACCATGCCGCAGTGGGCCGGATCATGCTGGTATTATCTGCGGTATTGCAGTCCTGATTTTGAAGGTGGTCCGGTTGACCCCAAAGAAGAAGATTATTGGATGCCGGTGGATCTGTATATCGGCGGGGCGGAGCACTCGGTATTGCATTTGCTGTATGCGCGCTTCTGGCACAAGGTATTGTATGATTGCGGCGTACTCAAAACAACAGAACCCTTCCAAAAGCTGGTACATCAAGGAATGATTTTAGGTCAAATGGAATACACCGGCTATAAGTACAAGGGGAAATGGATCAGTGCTGATGAAATTGACGATCTGGATAATGTTGAAAACGTAAAGTTAAATGAAGAAGAGGTGGGCAAGCAGGGTGATGATTATGTGATTAAAGACACCGATTTTAAGATTGACGCTAAAGCCCACAAAATGTCGAAATCGCGGGGCAATGTCATCAACCCGGACGATATCATCGCACAGTATGGGGCCGATTCTATGCGGCTGTATGAGATGTTTATGGGTCCGCTGGATCAGGTGAAGCCTTGGAATACCAATGATGTAGATGGCGTGTATCGGTTCTTGGGGCGTGTGTGGCGCCTGATGATTGATCAGGGCAGTGGGGAACTTTTAGATGCCATTACCGAAAGAGAACCCACCCAAGAACAGTTAAAAACCTTGCATGAGTGTATTCAAAAAGTTACGGGTGATATTGAAGAGCTCTCATTTAATACGGCCATATCGGCCATGATGATTTTTGTAAATAAAGCGAACAAGTGGGATGAATTGCCCATTACGGTGATGGAATCATTTTTGAAGCTCCTTTCTCCCTTTGCACCGCATATTTGTGAAGAACTGTGGCAAAAGCTGGGTCATAAAGAAACGATTGCTTACTCGCCATGGCCGGAGTTCAAAGAAGAATACTTGGTGGAAGAGTCTATTACCTATCCGGTGCAGGTAAATGGCAAAGTACGGGCCAATATTGAGGTGGCTGCCGAAAATGCGAAGAATAAAGAGTTTGTGTTAAATTTGGCAAAAGAGGACGACAATGTGCAGCGCTATTTAGATGATGGTACGTTGGTAAAAGAGATCTTTGTGCCTGAACGGATTATTAATTTTGTGGTGAAGTAGGCCGCTTATTTACACGGATTGCAACGGATTTAACCCATGTAGAGCGATTTGGTTAATCGCTCACTCGTGAACTTGTATCAGAACCTGAAGTTAGCTGCTTGGGATGTCAATTTGTTTAATAGGCCACGAATTTACACAGATTGGAACAGATATAATTTTTTATTTCAATCTTGTTCCACTGCTCTGCGGTGGAACATGTTGCAACCCACTCCGCGTGATTTAAAGAAAAGTATCACAAAAGAGCTTCAGTATTTTTTGGAAGAACCTTCGGAAACTTACCCTGTGCCTCAGCCTTTCCATTTTTCCTCATCCAGGCATTGATATCCGATTGCGAAACAGGAATTACCTCCGGTCGGCCGAGCGCATCACTCTCACGACGAATGGCATAATGTCGGTTTATTTTTCGGAGCTGTTTATCAATATACTTAGCGATTTGATTGCATTTTACATCATCAATTTCATTAATAAACTGCACAAACCACCGATGATGCGGGACGGCATTTTCACTTTGCATTACCGGTGATATAGAGAAATTACCCACCTCCGTTTCCATCTTTTTTGCGGCGGATTGCAATGTTTGTTCGGCTTCATAGATGTAGAGCGCTTCACCAAAATCATCAAGCATATCGCGCACCCGCCCTTTTACCATAAATCGGAGCGGATTAAGGGAGGTGAATTCCACGATATCATTGAGCGTGTAGCGCCACAGCCCGGCATTGGTGGTCATAAGAAGAGCATAGGGCACGTCGGTTTTGACCTTCCAGAGCGGCTGGGCATTATCAATGTCACTTGGGTCGTCTTTAGGTGATGGATTGGGCACACACTCAAAGAAAATACCATTATCGGTAACCATTTTGAGGTCGCGCTTTTGCAGATTATTGCTGTAGCCAATATAGCCCTCAGACGCACCGTAGGTTTCAATAAAATCGAGATTAAGTCCACGTGCCAATTCTTGGAGATGACTGCGATAGTTGTCCAGTTTTACCCCGCCGCAGACCAGCAATTTTAGGTTGGGCCAGATGTCAGCTATGGTTGATTTGCCCGTGCGTTCCAGCACCTGCTGAAAAAGCGTTAAAATCCAGCTGGGCACAGCTGTGATGACTTTCAAATCGGCATCCAGCGCTTCATTGACCAGCAGATCAAATTTTTCTTGAAAAGAAAGCGTGGTAAGCAGCCGCGGATCAACGACCTGAAATATACGGAGCCAAGAGGGTGCGTTGAGGGCAGTGAAACCACTTATTTCTCCAATTTTATAATTTTCTTTCCATTCTATCGATCCTGGCATGCTTAGCTGTTTGCCCATTAGATTTAAAATATTGGGGCGTTGCCGCACGTATGAGGTGATTATTTTACGCATAAATCGTTTGTCGCTTTGGCGGCGTTGGTCGGTAAAAGGCAGATGCTTCCCTTCACCCGAGGTGCCGGCCGAAACGGCAAATTGCTGGATATTTCCGGGCCAGTAGATATTTGAAGCTCCATCTTTGAGCCGCTTGATGTCGCCTTTAATGGAATCGTAGGAGTGGACCGGAACCCGCCGTGCAAATTCCTGATATTCGGCGATGGATCCAAAATCATATTGTTTCCCGACCTCGGTTTTTTGGGCGGTTTTTAGCAGTCGTTTTAACTGATCCCACTGCTGTTTTTTTATATCAGTTTGGAAAGGTGGCATGGATAATACGCTCTAAATGAGCTAACATTAAAAAGCCCCGACCAAAATCGAGGCTCTTTTATTAAATAATGGAATTTTGATTATCGATCTTCAACGGGTACCCAATCGAGATTTTTTTCACCGGTGTACAGTGCCCGGGGACGAACAAGGCGATTATTCTCAGCCTGTTCAATATAATGACCGGTCCAGCCGGTTACGCGGCTTGAAGAAAATATGCAGGTGTAAAGGTCAGGCTTGATGCCCATAGAATAATACACCGTGGCGGAAAAGAAATCCACATTGGGATCAATATCTTTTTCGCTTTTCATGGTTTCAAGGATCGCTTCTGACCATTCATATAATTTCTCGTGACCGGTTTCTTTGGAAAGCCGTTTTGATTCTTTGCGAAGCAGCCGGGCGCGCGGATCCATCGTTTTATACACGCGGTGACCAAAGCCCATTACCTTTTCTTTGCCTTCCAGACGTCCTTTAATGTATTCCACCGGATCATCGCCCGTTTCATCCAGGTCGAGTAGCATATTCATCACCGCCTGATTGGCGCCACCGTGCAGGGGACCTTTTAAAGCTCCAATGGCGCCGGTTACTGCTGAGAACATATCCGATTCCGTAGAACAAATAGCGCGATTAGTAAAGGTTGATGCATTCATTCCGTGCTCGGCATGCAAAATGAGGCAGAGGTTCATGGTTTTTTCAGCCTGTTCGCCCGGTTCTTCATCATTAAGCATGTACAAAAAGTTAAAAGCGGTACTTTCGTGATCCAGCGGTTCAACAATGTTTTTATCGCTGCGGCTGCGGTCAAAAGCGGCAATTATGGTCGGCATTTTTGCGGTGATAGAAATAGCCTTGTTAATGCGAAATTCTTTTTCATCATCCGTTTGCTGTTCATGAGAATCGGCCAGCATGGAAACCGCTGTTCGAAGTACGGCCATGGGTTCAGCCGTTTTTGAAGTTCCCTTGATATAGCTTAAAACCGGTTTCGGGAGTGACCGCGCGTTTTGGAGTTTCTTATTGAGGGCTTGAAGCTCAGTACTATTAGGCAGGCGATCATTCCAGAGCAAAAAACAGACTTCCTCGAAAGAGGCATGTTCGGCCAGTGTTTCTATGCTGTACCCGGCATAGACAAGTTCACCTTTTTGACCGTCAATAAAACTTTTGGTGGTGCTGAATGCCACAATGCCATCCAGCCCTTTATTGATGTGTGGATACTCATTGCTGTCAAATTCTTCGGCCATGCTTGCTACCTCGTATTAATTAAGTTTTTTCTGAAACCATGAAAATATAAAATAAACCGATAAATATCACCTGAAGATTAAACATCAAGCCGGTGATATGACGTATACCTTCATCAATATTAACGAATGTAAGTGTATAAACGTTTAACGCTTAGCAAAATTTACAATTTCTTAAAGTGAGGAGCTGTCCTATATTTTATCTTTGGCTTGTTGCCAGTATTTTTCCATTTCATCGATAGAAATATCTGATATTTTTCGGCCTGATTGGCGTACCTGCTCTTCGATATACTGAAACCGCGCCTTAAATTTTTTATTGCTCATACGCAGGGCATCTTCGGCCTGTACGTTTAAGAACCGCGCGGCATTGACGATGGAAAAAAGAAAATCACCGAATTCTTCAGCAGCTCTTTGCGAATCTTCATTATGGTAAGCGATTTTAAACTCATCCAGTTCTTCCTGCAGTTTATCCCAGAGCTGTTGTTTACCGGTTTCTGATTTCTTCCAGTCGAAGCCTACATTGCCTGCCTTTTCCTGCATGCGCTGGGCCCGTATTAGGGCGGGCAGGTGAGGAGGGAGGCCCTCTAAAACCGACTCCCGTCCCTCATTCATTTTTATCGATTCCCAGTTTTTTGCAACCTCTTTCTCGTTCTTAACCTCAACCTTATTTTTTCCAAACACGTGCGGGTGCCGGCGAATCAATTTTTCCTGAATGGCATAAATAACATCATTAATGGTAAAGCTGTTGGTTTCGGTGGCCATGCGGCTGTGAAAAATGACGTGCAGCAGCAAATCGCCTAGTTCTTTTTTTAGCTCATTATCATCCTGCTGGTCAATGGCGTGAACGGCCTCATAGGCTTCCTCAATGAGATTATCTTTGATGCTTTGGTGGGTCTGTTTGCGATCCCATGGGCATTCTTTGCGTAATATTTTTATGATTTCAACGAGATCTTCAAAATGCTTTGACGGCTTCATACTTTTTAAGTTGAAGGTTAAAATTTTCAGGTTGAAGGTAACAATAACATTCAACACCCAACCTTCAATCTTTAACTTTTAAATAAATTTGGCGCCAATATTTTAATTTTACTATACAGCGCATGCACTGGCAAGCCCACGATATTATAATAGTCGCCATTAATGCGTTTCACTGCGCGCGCGCCCCAATCATCTTGAATGCCGTAGCCGCCGGCTTTGTCAAACGGGCTGCCGGTTAATACATACTGTTCAATGTCGGCTTCATTAAGCGCGCCAAAAATAACGTCGGTTGATTCAAAAAAGGTGAGCTGTTCAATAGCCAATGCATTATTATCTGTTTTTAGAAGCGCCATGCCGGTCAGCACGGCATGGGTATCGTCGCTGAGCCGACTAAGCATGGTCAGGGCTGCTTCCGGCGATTCTGGTTTTTCCAGAATATCACCCCGGTGTACCACAATGGTATCAGCCCCGATGATGACCGAGGAGGGATGCTCGGCTGACACATCACGGGCTTTGCGCAGGGCAAGGGTTTGTACGATATTGGCCGGGCGTTCGTTAGCACCATAATGTTCGCTTGCGTTGCCGGGGTGAACCGAAAAGGGTAGCCCTAATTTTTTGAGCAGCATTTTACGGCGGGGACTGCCGGATGCAAGGACAAGCGCGGGGGTATTATTTTTGGGAGAATCAGTCAAAAAAAGTCTCTGTTTTTTATTAAACTTAGCAAAAGGTATTTTAAAGGGTTGTAAATATCCAATCACCTACCGAAATTTTATTCTTAACGTATGGCACAACAAAAAACAAAGAGCAGTTCACAACGCAAAATGGTATTCCAATCAACCAATTATAAACTGATGGCATTGGGCCTCTTGTTGGTTATTGGCGGCTTCACGGCCATGTACATGGAAAACGAAGTGTCCGGATTTATTTCACTCTTTATTTCGCCCATCGTTATTATGGCCGGATATATTAGCGTTATTTTTGCAATCATGATTCGCCCTTCACCCACCTCCTCAACCGAAAGCGGTAAAAAAAGCTAAACGTGGACCGTCTTTTAAATTATTATTTCACAATATTATTAATTTTTGTCTTTACCGTTTGGGCCCCCCAGGGCATGCATGGTGATATACTTGCAGGTTTTGCAGCCTCCATGATTATTTGCTTCGCTGCTTTTGCGCTGCGATGGTTAACCCTTGATGGTGCCGGAGCGGCTTTGGTGATTGGCACAGTAACCTATGGCATGGGCGGATGGGTGCTGATTATAAGCCTGATTTTCTTTTTTTTAAGCAGTGCCGTCTTTTCATTGACGGATGCTTCAGCCGCTGATGAATCTGCCGTCAAGTCTTCCGAGAGCGTTCGCCGTAGTGGATTACAGGTTTGGTCGAATGGATTTTGGTTGACGCTTTGGATATTTACCGGGGTGATTACCGGCTCCATGATTTTTTATATCATGGCGGCCGCCGCAATTGCCGCAGCTACGGCCGATACCTGGGCGACCGAGTTGGGCAGCCGTCGGTTTGATGCCGAGACCTATTTAATAACAACCTTTAGAAAAGTGCCCGCCGGCGTGGATGGAGGCATAAGCTGGCCGGGAGTGGCGGCATCAGTAGCAGGCAGTATAGTTATTGCGGTTATTGTAGTTTTAGGATTTCCTGTTTCTTTGGGCTGGTTTTTTGGTATCGTTTTGGTGGGGGTTGCAGGTTCATTATTTGATTCCTATTTAGGGGCCCGGTTTCAGGACTCATCATTCATTATTATTGGTTCACGGCTTTGGGCCGAGAAAAAAATTGCCGTCAATAATAATGCGGTTAATTGGGCGGCCACCGGCTTTAGTTCGGTTATGATATTAATTTTAAACTTCATCTTTACATAATGTGGTATAAAAAACTGCACTGGCAAATAATCACTGGTTTAATATTAGGGTTGATTTGGGGGTTGGTAGCCAGTGTGGCAGGCTTTACCGAATTTACCATTGAATACATTCAGCCTTTTGGCAATATTTTTATCAACCTGCTTAAACTTATAGCCGTGCCGCTGGTGCTGGCCTCGTTGGTAGTAGGGGTCACCAATCTGAACGACATCAGCAAGCTATCGCGAATGGGCCTTAAAACCATCGGCTTTTATGTGGTGACCACCATCTTTGCCATTACCATTGGGCTGACCGTGGTAAATGTGATACAGCCCGGCAGTGCGCTGCCGCCGGAAACACAGCAGGAATTGATGGGCAGCTATCAGGAGAATATTGAGGGTTCCAGCGAGGATGCCGAGATGGTAAAAGACCGCTCGCTGATTGATTTTGTGGTTGATATTGTACCGCAAAATATCTTTTCGGCCTCGGCTGATAATTCCAACATGTTGCAGGTGGTATTTTTTGCTTGTCTGCTGGGTATTGCCATCATCAGCGTGCCGAAGGAAAAAGGGAAACCACTTATCGCTTTTTTTGATTCCCTCAATGATGTGATTATTAAAATTGTAGACTTTGTAATGCTGTTGGCGCCTTATGGGGTCTTTGCGCTGATGGCCGGGGTTATTGTGGACCTGGCCGGTGACGATCTCACCAAAGCACTCGATCTGCTCAGCGCCCTTGGCTGGTACTGCCTGGCCGTTATTATTGGCCTGCTGCTACACTTGTTTATTGTGTATTCCAGCTTGTTCAAGATGTTCAGCACCATGAAGTTGAGCGAATTCTTTCGCGCCATGCGCCCGGCCATTCTGCTTGGGTTCAGCACCAGTTCCAGTTCGGCCACGCTGCCGGTAACCATGGAACGCGCCGAAAACCATGCCGGGGTTGATGAGGAAGTGTCCAGTTTTGTGCTGCCCATTGGGGCTACTATTAACATGGATGGAACGAGTTTGTATCAAGCCGTGGCGGCCGTATTTATTGCCCAGGCGCTGGCCCTCGATTTGAGCATTGCCGAACAGCTCACTATTGTATTTACCGCGTTGCTGGCATCCATCGGTTCGGCCGGGGTGCCGGGGGCCGGCATCATCATGCTTGTAATTGTGCTTCAGGCCATAGAGGTTCCGGTAGAGGGCATCGCCCTGATATTGGGTGTGGATCGTATTTTAGACATGTGCCGTACCGCCGTAAATATTACCGGGGATGCCGCCGTGGCGGTAGCTGTGGCTTCAACCGAGGGGCTGTTGGGCGAAATGCATCTGGATGAGTAATTTCTCTATCCGGGGAGGCGCTTGTATTCGGGGAGGGATACGCTTGTAGCAGAAACTGTTTATTCATGAGGTGCAATAAACTACAACGGTTTTTGCTTTCAATTGTTAACATATTGTTAATGGTTTAAATTTTGATTTCTGACTAAAAAAAGCGTAATTATATAGTGTAATTAATAAATGTACTTAAGATGTGTATGAGAAAAACGATACAGCTCTTTCTCCCAAAATTTTTATTCGCTTTCTGCCTCCTTGGATTTGCAGTAGTGCCACTCTCAAGCCTCGGCCAGTCCGCCGGCGATGTTGCTTTTACCGGTTTTAATTCAGATGGTCCCGGTGATGGCTTCGCAGTCGTATTATTTACAAGCTACTCTGCCGAAGATAAAATCCATTTTACCAGTGAAGAGTGGGATGGGAGTGCTTTTACTGGGCCCGGCGGTGATATTACCTGGGTAGCGCCTACTGGCGGCACTTCTGCAGGTACTGTGCTTACCTTTGCAGGTGTAGAGGATACCCCATCAGTTAATATTGGTTCAATTATAGATGATACTAATATGAATTTATCCGGTTCCGGCGATGTGATATATGCTTTTTTGGGAATGGATAATGATACACCTGATACACCCTTTCTTGGAGCAATTGCAACTGCCGCTGACGAATACAATCAACCGGATGGATCAGAAGGTACATTAGCCAACACC
>Ga0306869_1001158_pt1 | contig 10334 bp, 7 predicted proteins | sample AntRauTorckE6833_FD_190421 | JGI IMG/M metagenome (GOLD analysis project Ga0306869, IMG submission 190421) | Saline lake microbial communities from Rauer Islands, Antarctica - Metagenome Torckler E6 #833 (v2) (version 2) | ecosystem: Environmental > Aquatic > Non-marine Saline and Alkaline >... | reverse complement strand
CCACCTAAATACACAAAACCGCCTAATGGCGGTGTGTATTTGGTGGACTTTGCATCGATTGACTGGCATCAGGTTTCTGCAGAATATCTGGAATTTTCTGCTATCGCTAAGGATTTCTTCTATTACCTAAAGATACCCGAGTCATTCCATTATCCTTTAAGCGGAGCCTGTACTACTGCTAGGTACCGTGATGACGTACCAGACTATGCGAAACCAACCTCTGTGTAGTCCTCATTAGTAACCTATTTCTTCTAGGTAGTCGCAGGCGGCCCTGTCTCCCCTTTCGCATGCTTGCTCTGCACGGTTATTCACTACTATCTCGTGCACAAACAAGAAGTAAATGAGGGCTCCAAATATTAAGTAGTAAAACCAAATTACCTCTTTTGACTTGTCATTAATACTCTCATCTATAGTGTATTTTATCCCCAATACTAAAGCACTAAGTACGGCTCCTGAAATAAGCCCTGGACCTAATTCACCCAGAAGGTCAACCATTACATACATGAGCAACCCGACTATGGCTCCATTCACAATTAACCACTTCACGTCTTTGTTCATACACTCACGATAGCATGTTAGTGTCACCTCGCGGGATACCCTTGTTACCACTTTATTAGCTTTTCAGATTGTTAGTTCTATATACATCTGAAACAGGAATACTAACCTATAACCAGGTTTACCTTTTCAGCATATATACTTGTAAAAACAGGATATCTGCTTACCCATGTTACACCGGTAGATACATTAAGTATTAACCAGAATCACATTTATATTAGACAAAGGAATATAAACGAAATTTTGCTACTCATCTTGAATGGTTGAGGCATGCTACAACTTGAAGTTACTCACTGTCTTTCTGGCTTATCCGGCACATGTGCATTCAGACCAGCAACAAAAGCCTGGGCATGGGCTTTTATCTTCTCGCTATTGAGTATGTTTTTTAGTTTTCGTGCAGTAACTACTAAATCCTCCCCAAGTGGGTTTTCCTTCCAGGAATCAAGTATCACCTCGATAACAGATAGAGTATGAGGGATTGTGTGTTCCTTGGGAGCGTTGAAGCGTTTAAACGTAGCTTCTCCATCACGTTCAAAATCCGCAATCAGTTCTGTGTTGTTACTTATTACATCCCCCGACTTAACGAGTAGTGAATCATGCGAAAATTGTCGTATTTCATCCAGGGCAGCTTCTTTTCTAGCGTGCCAATCTAGTCCTTTGTCTTTCTCCGTTACACTATCTACCAGTTCAGCGACAGTGTCTCCGAACTTGGTTGCGATTGACTCCTTAGTTACAGAACCATAAGGCTCACAGTCCTCAATAGTGTCGTGCAAAATCCCCGCTACAACCACATCCTCTGAAGCTCCAGCCTGAGACAAGATTAGACCAACGGTTAACGGGTGTGTGACGTAAGGTACATCCTTCCCTTTCCTCTTTTGTTTTACGGGTTCCTCATGGACGGCGATTGAGAAATGAATCGCTTCCTGTATTTTCTTTGTATAAATCATGGTTTGTAGTTAATTATGCTGACAGTTAAAGTCTACTTGGATTCAAGTTTGGACTCAATCTCCTCCCAGGGAATAATTCTTCGGATAGTTGCACACTGAGAAGCGAATGGTTTCTTTGGCTTTAAGGCCTCTGAAACTGCCGATTGTATAACGGTCTTTTTAATTCCTACTGCTTCGGCCAGCCAGACTAACATTGGTGGACACATAATTCTGTTATATACAGACCTAGCCTCTTTGACTGTGTCGCCTTTCCTGCCGTACGCGCCTGGACCATTTTGTTCTGATAGCCATCCAGTCCAATGTTTCTTTTGGTCTTTTCCACCATACGTTTTCTTGGCCTCTTTTTCATAATTCCACATGCCAATAGATGCTAGTTCAGATACATACTTAGTCGTATGAGTACCCTTTGTTTCTAACAGCTTTATGTAGTTTTCTAGTTGTTTTGGTGTCATGGTTCAAAATTCCTGACTATGTGTCTTTTTTATCGTCATCTTTAGTACGTCCGACGAATACTTGCTTTCGGGTCTTCTTGTCGTAGTAGACTTCAAGGCCGTCTTTTCGACGAATCGGGTCTAACCTTTCATCAGCCTCATCATTACTTATATAGTTTGGTTCTGCACTCACTGAATCCTCATATACCCAACCCTCAGGCATAACTACATTTGTATCTTGGTCACCAGTCAGACGACACATCGCGACTCGCATATTTGACCCTGTAGATTTACTCACGTGCCCAAACTCCATCCACACTGGCCGTGTCTTGGGACCCTGTAGTTGGCTTATGTGCACGTATCCTCCTTCCTTTTCCTCACTTGCTTCTGTAATACCTTCTGCTTCTAGTAGCGAACTGTATTCAAGTGCATCATCGTAATTCATAAAGCCGACCCGAACCAAATTACCATCAGCACAGAGCGTTTTGTTTGGAACTGCGTTTTTGAATTGTGACCACCCACCAGGCCACTTTGACTTTATTTCTTCAGCCTTGATGACTACTGAGAATGCTTCTATTAGGACTCCCATATACTATTGCGTTAGGTTATTAGTACCATGTCTCTTTGCCAGCTCTACTTTACCGGTTTGGTTTGGCTTAGTTATATTCGCCTCATAATCAATTTTGTACATGTTGTTACTTAAATACATACTACTGGCTTATAATGAAGCGATTTAGTGCTTCCAGATAACGATTGGTTTCCTCAATGTCATAAGCTTCGTACTCGCGGAAGTCTAGACTACTGATGTGAACAAAGTTGCGCATTTTCCGAAGTGCGTGGAAATAGTCCTTCAAGTCCCTATCAATTATCTCCATGTCGTAAGCATCATCGATAAGCCGGATAAATTGTGTACGCTCATCAAACCTGTAATCACCCTTTTTTGCTGCTTGCTGCACAAGTGCATACAAAGCACACTCTACTACTCCACTAAGAGTGGTCATGATGTTTTTGAAGTGCAGTGACTCCAGGGTGAGGTACATTTGGTAGTCATTGTATATGTAGACCTGACACTCCAAGTACTGCATCTGGTACGATATATTTTCTCTGATACCTTCATCGGCAATAAACTGCCAGTCCTCTCTGTGTTCAGAGGCAGTTCTTGGCCTCCTGTCCTCTGAGAACAATTTCATTTTGTCGGAATTGTCTTGTCTGGGGTTCCCGCTTGTATTTTCTGTTTTTTGCAACAATTCCATACATTAGTAGCTCCAAATTCTAGTGGCCTTCTCCGCCAATTCTTTGCCTCTACTCTTTATTGTTTCTACTGTCCAATCGTCGAATTCAAGTAGGGCGTGATTTAGAGCTATATCAGTGCTTTCTTTAGAGTAAAATTCTTTTTTATCTGCGAAAGTACTATTTGAAGCTTGGATATTTGGCTTCTTTTCTAAGAGAGTGAGGTTTCCTATACTACTAATCATTTCTTTTCTTTCTGCAGCTTCAAGAAGCTCGAATCCGCTCCAGTCTGCCGGATTCTTCATTGACTGGGGAGCTATATGTTCAATGTGAACGTTATAACTATTACCAACTATCATGCCACCCTGACCCGCTCCGTATCCTTCAGTCGCTAGTTTGTCGAGAATGTATTTTGTCTGGTCATTCTGTTGAAACTGAGACACTGAGAACTTTTGTTGGAAATCCTCGTTAGTTGGAGTGTTTCTTTGGAGATATTGTTTTGTATACGCTAAAAATCCATCTTGCGATGTAAACGCATCAAGAGAGAGCGCATTGTAGATGATGTCGATATCTGCTGTAGACACTCCGACAATGCTTCGTCTCACTGCAAATATTTCAATCAATTTTAATACAGAGATAATTTCTTCTGCACTATCGACTTCAGAAAATAGCCGGAGAATGAAAGTGTAACTAGTGGTAGCCTTGATAGCGGCTATGTTTCGCAAGTGCTTGTTTACGACCTCAGACCGGTTAGCATCAAACTTATCTACCTGTGCATTTGCAATCTTGTAGTACAACTCAGATTTCAGTCGTATGTCTTCTATTAAATCCTCAATACTGTCCACCTTCTGTAACACTTCACAAAAACGGTCGTACAGTTTTTCCTTTGTTAGTTTGCCTCGAGTCTCAATTAGTTTCGTGGATAGTAGGTAGTGCCTGAAGAAACGAACAGCATCGATATCGTCCAGATTTTGAATAGTCGTCTCCCAGGCCAGTTTAGTCTTGTCGATGTTCAACTCCTTCTCTGACACTACTTTCAATAGGTGATTCTTAATCAAGTCTACAGCTGATAGCGCCAATCCTCTGTCGTTGAGCGTTTCAAATAACCGGTATGCAGACTTATCGCTATCAGTATAAATCACAACAAAATTAAGTGCGTATAGAACCTTATTCATCAACTCGTCGGGATTTGGGTGCTCACTGATTCTACTGACGAAGAACGAATAAGCTGTGTGAATTCCAGTACCCTTAATTGCTTCAGAATTGCCCTCTAGGCAGGCTACATAGTCATTCCTATCGTTCCTCCCTGGTCGCAGCTTGAGTCGCTTATCTTGTCGTATTACAGTCGTATGCAGATAATTATCTAATGTTCCAGTAACATCTGACTCCCCATTTGCATCATAAAAATCGTAAAGAGCTTTAATAAATAGTGACAGTGTAGTGAGCCTTTGCTGGCCATCTACCACTTCGAGCTCATTAAAATCCCCAGGTCTATTTGTCTTGGAAATAAGTACAAATGAGCCAATAAAGTGAGAATCATCAGCTTCAAGTGTTTCCACGTCGTCCCATAACTCTTCCAATTGCTCCAGCTTCCAAGAGTATGGTCTTTGGTAGTCGGGTATAACAAATACGTTCGAACCTGTAGTAAAGAATTGGTTTATTGTTTGTTCATTTACGTCAATTTTCATAATGATGTGAGTTATCCGATAATACCGTTAAACATTTTCTCAATATATGCGTTATCTTTTTGCTGGAACAAAATGTTTTTCTTCTCTAATGTCTCCTGACTATCCTTATTGTTTACCAACAGTTCATATGGAGTGCCAGAAATGATATATGAGTAGAGCTTTGTGTTGATGTCGCCCAACTGAGATTCTTTCTCCTTTATCTTCTTGTGGAAGTTTAACTTGAGGTCATCTTCTAGGTCCAAGTTACGGATACCTTTTGGGTCTACAAACACCACATGCTGAGTGTCACCATCTATTACCCACATGATGAAGTCAGGATAGAAGTTGCCTGCCTCAAAGAAACCTATCCCTTCTTTGGATTTGTTGCGGAGCAGAAACAGCTCTCGCTTTGCAAACACATCAGGGTACTTCTGGTAGTAGCTTTGGAGGTCAGAGATGAATGTATACTCTCCTTCGTTTAGGTGAACAGGCTTCACTGTAAGCTGTAAGCCAATCCCAGCTTCTATATGGATGAGTGGATGATATAGGTGTCTATCGAATGTAAATGGCGTGAATCCATCATGTGCAAACGTAGAGACTTGCTTTATTTCACTCAAATCGTTGGATTTCTGGATTTTAGTGAGCAGCTCCGCTAGAGAACGAATCTTGGTTGCTATTGTATTGTGGTCAGCATCATCAGGCAGTGTTACTTGGTACTCGTCAATAAAATTCGCGTCACTTGGGACCATTTCTTGGTATTCAAGATACGGCTCTTCCCACTCTGACTTACGAAAGTTATACAGAGCGACTAGGTATTTCTTGAGAAGCGATAAAGCAATCTCTTGCCAGTATCTCACTCGGTCAAAGTCTTCTACCTGTAACAATTGCTTTGGGATGTATAGCTTGTACCAGCTGGTTTCCTGCAAGATACTCTTGATTTCTTCTACTGATAGATTGATGTTGTACCAGCTTTTTTCATTTTTATATTTCTGTAGGTCAAAGTAAAGCTCGTCGAAATCAAAGAAAGCAAAATGAGTAGACGTCAAAACACCAGTGTCAGGTTCCACTGAGACTCCTTGTGATACTCCTCCAACGAGCGCTTGTAGTTTTGGGTAGCAATCCATTTCAACTGGAGCAATCCGGCTGTCCACAGTAAATGCAAAGTCTACTTTGCCTCCATCTCGCTTGAAGCTGACACCTTCTCGGATTCGAAGTACTTTTAGTCGCTTTTTAGGGTCAAAGGATTTGATTACTGGCAAACTGATATCGAGCATGTCACCAGTGGGTAGACCTTCTTCCTCAAGATACTCTTTAAAAGTCTTCATGTAGTCAGCTCGTACACCAAATATGTTCAGAGTTTCGAGAATCTGAATGTATTTCGGGGCATTCGCTCCTTCAATGGCCTTGCTGCGTTTAAGTGACATCCCCTTACCCTTGAGACGCACACCACGACCAAACAGCTGAATGATTTCCGACCCTTCACTGCGGCCGATATTCATTAGACCCATCAGACTCACACGCCAGCTACTCCATCCTTCAGTAAACTTTTTGGACCCGATTAATAGATTGACGGTAGAAGAATCAGTATTAATTTCTTTGAACAGTGATGTCTTGAATTCTACTTCAGACGTAGACAGTCCACTGGTCTCACACAGCTTGAGCAGTTGCTTGTCGTCCCCTACGTTAATGACACCAAAGTATTCACTGTTCCCTACTCTGACTCCTATTTCTCCGTCGATTCCCTTCAGGTTATCAAGGTGAAGTTGTCCACCTCGTGAACGGAAGACTTCTTGTTGGATTTCGGTAAAGATTGCTTTTGCATCTAGGGACAGTGTCTGTACATAATCAAACGAGCTAGCAAAGACATCTCGGCCGCTTCCGTCTGTCAGACCTGTTTTACCAGCGAGTAGGTTCTTGATGTTTCGGAGTGACTCTTCCTTGTTCTCAATAAAGTTCTTGATGAAAAGTAAAATATCTACAACGTCGGATACTTCTCGTCCGCCTTCTTTACGGACTGCAGTTACCTTGCCACCAACAAAAACCCATAATGGGCGCTCCAACAGGAATGTACGCCAGGCTTTGCTGTCGCTCCCATACAGTTTTACTTGCTGATAGAACGTCAGTAATCCAGCTGTTAGGTATAGCTTTCGTAAATTTTCGTCGTACGCTTGTTCTTCTTGTAGATTGAGAATCTTGTAATCTTTTCCGTATCCGTCTCGGTAGAAATATCGGTATGAATAGTCAAACAAAATAGCCTTGGCATATTCTTGTTCCAACACTTTCCGCTTCTTGGTACCAGCGGCTTTGATTGATTGTCCAAATGTAGCAGAGTATTCAAAGGCAAAACCAGTCTCGGACAGGACATCACGATACTTTTTAATTACATCTCCCCCTGCGCCACGGTGACCTTCATCAATAAACACCAGGTTGTTGTTTTCAAATGATTCTAGGGCGACGGTTTTTTCTTTGCTCGATTCCTTTAGCTTGGTGTACTCGATAATCTCTACGGGTTTTTCGTTTCCGTATCCATTAAATAGCGACCCAGTGGCAGCATCTTTGGCAAATATCTGAGCAGGAATATTCGATGCGGTCAGCTCTTGGAGGTGCTGGGCAGAAAGGCCTTCGTTTGGAGTAATGAGGATTATTTTGTTGATATCCTTTGTCGTCTTGTGTTTTTTAGCATAGTGCTGAAACTGCAGTAGGTGGACATGCATCAACAATGTTTTACCACTCCCGGTAGCAGACCAGAATGCCAGTTTAGATAGACTTGCTACGGTAAAGTTCTCTACTCTGTCAGCCACAGGCAGCGTTTCGTTAAATGTAGCCAGGTATTGATTCAATTCCGTACAAAGCTCACCCTTGTTGGTAAACCACTTGTCCAAGTACACTTCCGTAGCCAAGAGCGACAAGTACTGGAAATATTTCCATGACAATGGACTGGCTCGCTTTTCACTAATGCGATTGGTATGAGTGTAGATGTTATCATCGTAGCGTCGTAGCTGTTCTTCTGTTACTCCTGAAAATGAATGTGTACGATTTACAAGCATTATGAAGATACGGGACTGGTTATTTTCATCGTAGCCTTCCAGGTTTGGGTTCTTTAGGTCTAGTGATAGTTTTTCAAACGAATCCACGTCGAACAGCGACAAAAACCAGCTATTCAGTACGAGTCTCTGGTCAAAGCGGACCGGCTTTTTTGGAGCAATAGTTGCCATGATTATGCAAACATACGCTTATGAAATTCTTCTTCAATAGTCACCACTTTCCACTGGTCTCCGTCTGCCTTCAGGTTCTCTAGGTTGTTGTCTCCATTGACGTAGATACGTTGGTACTCGAAGTCTGTTGTGCTGAGTGCTTGCTTGCCAAAGAAGTCATCGAGACCAGCATTGTCTACTACATCTTTATTTCGCCAGATAATCAGTGTCTTTTCTCCTGCCCGGGTCACACCATCAATAACTAATAGGTGTTCACCATGCTTCCGCATAGTAGCTACTTTCATTCCAATGAGGTAATTAAATGTCTCGACCAGGTCAACAGGGGTTTCTTTCGTCTCACCTACCACATCAGTAGCAAGTTTGATGTTGTATGTGAACGGATTCTGGAATGAATCAAGTGAAAGAACACTGTCTTTTGTTTCTACATCCAGCATGTACCCAAGAGTATAGTCTTCTCGTAGTGACTTGTTCTCGTTTAATGTAGTTAGTTGTTCAGCAGTCTTCTTAAGTTCAAGATTATTCAAGGTGTCCTCGTAGCTTTCCAGCTTGAAGTATTTAATGATGTGCTTATTGGTTCCGGTAGCTCCATCGTCTTGTGGTTTACCCGCTGACCATTCGTCAGAGTAAACTACTTTTTGTATGCGAGGTTTAGTAACAGTGTTAAAGTATTCTCCCATTTCTACTAGAATGTACTTTCGTAAGCCACTTCCTGATTTCTTTTCATTATCTTCACGATTTAACTTAAGTACAGCATGGCTAGTAGTCCCTGAACCTGCAAAATAATCAAGTACAAGTGAGTCGCTCATACTACTTATACTGACGGCGTCTCTTACAGTATTAATACTTTTTGGGTATGAAAAAGTATTTTCAGTAAACATATTTTTTAATAGCATTGTCCCGTGTGAAGATGCATCATGACGAGGACCGTACCAAAAAGATTTTGGTTTTATCGTTTCTTTCATCCGGTCTTTGGCAACAATCGTATATCCAGATGGAGTTTTCTTCACAATTAATTCGGTATTAATACTTTTTTGGACTTTATCTTTACCCCATCGCCAACATCTTTCTACACCCTCTTGGTCTACAGGTAATATCTCCACGTCAGTGTTATTAAGTGACTGCAATGTAAGTCTGTCTTCGACTTCGGAATAGTATATGGGATAAAAAAGATTTGGGCGTTCGGTCCTCTTTGAATTTGAACCGCTACGTTTCAGTGGTAATTCACGGTACATTGAAATTGAGTCTGTTTTTGGATATTTTTCTTTAAGTTCGACTAAAGACTGAGTGAGTTGATTTGTTGCAAGATTTAAAATATCCTTCGCGTAGAATAATAAATATTCGTGTGCAGGTGCTATGTGTTTTGCGTCGCTTCTTCCTCGAGGATTATGCTGAATTGATACATTAGAAACAAAGTTATCTTGACCTAAAACTAAATCAAGAACGGAATGTAGAAATCTCTGCTCCTCATCATCAATCGCCACTTGCAGTAAGCCTGTCTTTGACATAAGTGTTAACGAACTTTTAATTCTGTTTTCCATCAAGGATAGCCAGCTGCTATGTCTATATCCATTTTTATAAACTATTTCTGAGGCATTCGTATTATAAGGGGGGTCAATATAAATTGTCTTAATTTCCTCCTTATACCGTTCTTGTAATACATTCAAAGCACCAAAATTCTCTGAGTTAATCATCACCCCATTTACCTGCTCGTCTAGATTGTCGAAGGTTGCCAAAAGCTCATCCTTCCACTCAGAAAAGAATTTAGTATCAATTGATAATGTCGGGTGGGCTTGGAGATATTCATGGTCCAGCTCAGTTTTGTCGTCAATAAAACCTAACTGTTTCCACTCTGCCAACTGTGCATCACTGCTCAAGATAGCGTCATAGTATTGTTCAGGGACGAGGTCGAGCGTAATGCAGTACCCAGTACCGACGACAAACTTTTTCTTCTCCCATAGCTTCTTTTGGAAGTCTTCTAGCTGGGCTAGCATCTTGATGATTTTCTTAGCTACAACACGAATCACCTTTAGCTTAGCTAGGTATTGGTCGGCTCTTGGGGCGGATTCGTTTTCGATGTCGTCTAGGAACATCACTTCGTTTTTGATGTAAAAATCTAGCTCTCTTGTGAGGAACGTACTAAGGTCATTGTGGATGAAATAGTCAAAGGTATTTGTGGCAGTGTAGGATGTCAGGAATTTTGCTAGGACCGTACGGTCTTTTTGTTTTTCGGTTGGAGCGAGTGCAGCTAGCAAGTCTCTCCATTTAGCTGGTACGGCTTCGAGAACCGCT
>Ga0306869_1001157_pt1 | contig 10354 bp, 7 predicted proteins | sample AntRauTorckE6833_FD_190421 | JGI IMG/M metagenome (GOLD analysis project Ga0306869, IMG submission 190421) | Saline lake microbial communities from Rauer Islands, Antarctica - Metagenome Torckler E6 #833 (v2) (version 2) | ecosystem: Environmental > Aquatic > Non-marine Saline and Alkaline >... | reverse complement strand
TTGAACTCGAGTTCGATGCCGGACCCCGTCGTGGGTGTCGGGTTCGACTCCCGACCGAACTCATCTCCGGGAACCAGTCCGAACCGTGTCCCTTAAGTGGGACAGGGAAAGACGATTGGGTCCCGAAAGAAAATATGCACCACTCCACGCGAGTGTGGGTGGGAAGGGTCGAACGTCCGCCTGGCGACTACCAGGGGACGTGACGAGACCGCGTGTACGCACAATTCCAGACATATACTGGACTCGTACCATCGAGTCAACACATTCCAACAGACGTGGCTACTGTGCCAGCTGGTGGATGGCTCGGCTTGAGAGCCGACGAAGGACGTGCCAAGCTGCGAAAAGCCTATGGGAGCCGCACGGAGGCGAAGAACATAGGATCTCCGAATGGGAATCCCCACCGCAATTGCTTCGCGCAATGGGGAACGCCGAGAACTGAAACATCTTAGTATCGGCCGGAAGAGAAAGCAATACCGCGATGTCGTTAGTAACCGCGAGTGAACGCGATCCAGTCCAAACCGAAGCCCCCTTTGGGGGCAATGTGGTGTTCGGACTGACACTCAGCACGAGAACGTTCGATCGAAGTCTCCTGGAACGGAGCGCGATACAGGGTGACAGCCCCGTAGACCGGACAAGTACCGTGTGCGTCAGCTCCAGAGTATCGGGGGTTGGATATCCCTCGTGAACGACGCGGGCATCGACCGCGAAGACTAAACACTCCTCAAGACCGATAGCGAACAAGTAGCGTGAGCGAACGCTGAAAAGCACCCCACAAAGGGAGGTGCAATAGGGCCTGAAATCAGTTGGCGATAGAGCGATGGGGCACAAAAGGTCCACTACCAAACGACCCGGGCGCGAGCCCGCAGTAGGACGTAGTGGAAGCCGCTGTTCCATCGTGCGTTTTGAAAAACGAGCCAGGGAGTGCATCTGTCCGGCGAGTCTAACCCGATCTGCTCGGGGGAGGCATAGGGAAACCGATACGACCGCAGCCCTCACGGGCCAGGGTCACCGTGTTCAAGCGCGGGGAGCCGAACGGATGCGACCCGAAACCAGATGATCTAAGCCTGGACAAGGTGAAGCGTGCCGAAAGGCACGTGGAGGCCTGTTAGCGTTGGTGTCCTTCAATACCCTCGCGTGATCCAGGTTTAGGGGTGAAAGGCCCATCGAATCTGGCAACAGCTGGTTCCAATCGAGACATGTCGAAGCATGACCTCTGCCGAGGTAGCTTGTGGGGTAGAGCAACCGATTGGGAGTGTCCACTTCGAGAGAAGTGGACCTCCCTGTCAAACTCCAAACCTACAGGCGCTGTGGACGCAGGGAGTCCGGTGTGCGGGGTAAGCCTGTGCACCATGAGGGAGACAACCCAGAGCCGGGTTAAGGTCCCAAAGTGTGGATTAAGTGCGATCGAAGGTGGTCTCAAGCCCTAGACAGCCGGGAGGTGAGCTTAGAAGCAGCTACCCTCTAAGAAAAGCGTAACAGCTTACCGGCCGAGGTTTGAGGCGCCCAAAATGATCGGGGCTCAAATCCACCACCGAGACCTGGCCGCACCCCCCATAGGGGTGATCGAGTAGATTGGCGTTCTGCGTGGGTGGAAGCGCGGCCGAGAGGTCGTGTGGACCGCGTAGGAACGAAAATCCTGGCCATAGTAGCAGCGTTAGTCGGGTTAGACCCCCGACGGCCGAAAGAGCAAGGGTTCCTCGGCAATGCTGATCAGCCGAGGGTTAGCCGGCCCTAAGTCCGACCGTAAGTCGAATCGGACGAATCGGGAAACTGGTTAATATTCCAGTGCTTGCATGCAGTGAACGCCGACGCCTCAGAGAGAATCGAGCTGGGCTTTCGCCCAGTCGAATCCGGGAAATCCGTGGACGCCGTAATGGCAGGAAGCGGACGAAGCCGGAGATAGCGGAAGTCGATCGTATCCGGGGCCCGTGAAAAGGCAAGCATGCGAACCGTACCGAGATCCGACACAGGTGCTCTAGCTTAGAACGCTCAGGCCTGTCGGGAGCAACCGACGTCAGGGAATTCGGCAAATTAGCCCCGTAAGTTCGCGAGAAGGGGTGCCTGCCTTGGAGAAAGGCAGGTCTCAGTAATCAAGAAGCTCCGACTGTCTAGTAACAACATAGGTGACCGCAAATCCGCAAGGACTCGTACGGTCACTGAATCCTGCCCAGTGCGGGTATCTGAACACCCAGTACAATGGGACGAAGGACCCGTCAACGGCGGGGGTAACTATGACCCTCTTAAGGTAGCGTAGTACCTTGCCGCTTCAGTAGCGGCTTGCACGAATGGATCAACGAGAGCTTCGCTGTCCCGACGTTGGGCCCGGTGAACTGTACGTTCCAGTGCGGAGTCTGGAGTCCCCCAGGGGGAAGCGAAGACCCTATAGAGCTTTACTGCAGGCTGTCGCTGAGACACGGTCGCTGGTGTGCAGCATAGGTAGGAGCCGATACACAGGTACCCGCGCTAGCGGGCCACCGAGGCATCAGTGAAATACTACCCACTAGTGACTGTGACTCTCACTCCGGGAGGAGGACACCGGTAGCCGGGCAGTTTGACTGGGGCGGTACACGCTTGAAAAGATATCGAGCGTGCCCCAAGATCACCTCAATCGCGTCGGAGACGCGATGAAGAGCGCAAGAGCATAAGGTGGTCTGACAGTGTCATTCCTAACGAGTGACACTGACACGAGAGTGTGGTCTAGCGAACCAATTCGCCCGCTTGATGCGGGCCATTGCTGACAGAAAAGCTACCTTAGGGATAACAGAGTCGTCACGCGCAAGAGCACATATCGACCGCGTGGCTTGCTACCTCGATGTCGGTTCCCTCCATCCTGCCCGTGCAGAAGCGGGCAAGGGTGAGGTTGTTCGCCTATTAAAGGAGGTCGTGAGCTGGGTTTAGACCGTCGTGAGACAGGTCGGCTGCTATCTACTGGGGGTGTTATGGAACCTGACGGGAACGCTCGTATAGTACGAGAGGAACTACGAGTGGTGACCACTGGTGTACCGGTTGTCCGAGAGGGCATGTGCCGGGCAGCTACGTCACACGGGGTAAGAGCTGAACGCATCTAAGCTCGAAACCCACCTGGAAAAGAGGTTCCGGTTGAGAGTCCTCGTAGAAGACGAGGTAGATAGACTCGGGGTGTACGCATCGAGGCAACGAGATGTTGAGCCCGCGAGCACTAATCACTCGAGCCACCATTCATACGGATTGGGATCTGTGACTCCATCGTGCGGGTCCAGGTGTAATCTGGAATTGTGTTTACACGCGGTTGTACCGACGCTGGTGTTGTTCATGGTTCGATTCCATGGGTCGGCGTTGAGGCGGCCAGAGCGGTGGGGTGACACCCGTACCCATCCCGAACACGGAAGTTAAGCCCATCTGCGTACCGGGGAGTACTGGAGTGCGCGAGCCTCTGGGAAACGCGGTTCGCTGCCTCGCTATTCATAGTTTGGCCTGCCACCCTGTCGGGGGTGGTGGGCTTTTTCGCTGCGTTGAGGAGTGGTGACGCTGGCAGTGGTGTTCGGTGGCTTCTGTGAGGGTGTTGGGCGTTTCGTTGGTTCGGGTTGTGCGTGTGTGTTCGTGTTTTGGTGTTCGAGGAGTGGCGATACTGTCCGGATTGTGTGTTCGTGTTTCGTGAGTGGCGATGCTGGTGGTGGGTTGGTGATCGTGGATTCGGTCCTGCACAGCTCCGGCCGGCGGCCTCGGCCTCCCCAGCCGACGTCTCCCTCACGCGGCCGGGGGCCGCGTTCGGGTGGCGTCCCTCGCGGGTGTGTGCGCGACCGACTCGGGGGCTCCCTCCCGGTGGTCGGTCGCGCCGTCGTCGGTCGCGCTCGCTCGCGCGCCGGGCCGGTGATGGTGGGTGGCGTGAGGGTGTTCCGCTATGCTTAAATCCGGTGAGTCGATAGGTTTGGGTGCGCCAAGGTGGCAGAGTCCGGCCGAACGCAGCGGCCTGCAGAGCCGCACCCCCGCCGGTTCAAATCCGGCCCTTGGCTTGGACGTTTTCCTTGAAGTCGAAGACGACGATGTCTTAGTCTGTCTTCTCGCGAGTGTGTGGATTATGAGGGGGTGTCTCTATCGATCCGTCTTGTAGAGCTTTGCCACGAGACCCTGTAGGGACAGGTCAAAAACGCGGGTTCCGGAATCGGTGAACTGCGAGTTGGTCTCTAGTAGATCGAACGTGGGAACGGGTTCGTCTGGGGGCCGGGTTCGGTCTGGTGGGACGGTCCTCTGGATTGCAGAGAAGAGCTACATGCACTGACTCTGCGTTCCTCATTCTTCTCGGGTGTCACCAAGATGGTCGATGTCCCGCCGGACGCCGGGGTCGCTCGTTTCGATTAGAGTCGCTTCGTCTGCTTCGAGGAGCACGGCTCGTCCGCCTACGTCTCCCTCCAGAGCCAGCAGTGCGTCGAAGTGACTCTCGTCGAATAGAACGGGGTTGCCGCGCTTGCCGTTGCATGCGACAGCGAGCGCGGTGCCTGCTTCGTCTCGGTAGGCGGCAGTGAGGGCTTCGACGCTGCCGGGGCTGACCCAGGGCATATCGCCGAGTGCGAACACCGCTGCGTCTGCGTCGCGGTCCCGTGCTGCCCGGATACCGGTGGCGACGGATGCAGAGAGGCCAGCCTCCTCGTCAGAGTTGTGTTCGTCTGTCGCTACGCTGTCGGGAAGTGCCGTTCGAATGCGCTCGCTCTCGAAGCTGAGAATTGCGACGACTGCGGGGAGGTCGACTGCGCACAGCGTCGACGCGGCGCGGGTGACGACGTGGTCTTCGCGAACCTCCGCGAGCAGTTTGTTGGCGTCCCCGAAGCGCGTGCTCCGCCCCGCTGCCAGGAGGATGCCGACGACCCGTTCGTCCCCCTCGATCGGTTCCTCCGGCGGCATCTCGATCGGCAGTTCGGACACGTTCGGAACAACGGCGAGGCGCGGCTTATATGTTCGTCGCGTCGCGTAGTCCGAACGAGCGATGGAACGCGAGTGGGGTCAGCCCGAGACGGCAGTGCTCGACAGGACGCGGGACCTTCTCGAGTCGGGGCGGCGCGCCGTGCTTGCCACACTCGTCGACGTGAAGGGTAGTGCCTATCGCCGGCCGGGAGCGAAACTTGTCGCACCGGAGGGCTGCGAGGGGGCCGGTGCAGTCACAGCCGGATGTCTCGAGGACGAGGTGAAGCGCCTGACTGGGTCGGTTCTCGAGGAAGGCACGCCGCGATTGGAGACCTTCGACCTGCGGACCGACGACGCGTGGGGGCTCGGAATCGGGTGTGATGGCACTGTCGAAGTCCTGCTGGAACCGCTGAATCAGAGCCTTCGCCCGGTACTTTCGGCGCACGATGACCGTCAGCCGTGTACGCTTCTGACGGTTATCGACGGTGAGGGCGAGGTGGCGCTTGGCGACCGTGCCTGCTACCGTGAGGGCGATAGCGTGGTCACGACTCGCGGAGAGTGGCCGTTTTGGCTGGTCGACGGTGTCCGGGACGTGGCTGAACGCCTCGCTTCTTCGGGTCGTGGCGAGACAGTCACTGTGGATGGACCGACGGGATCGGTTCGCGTGTTCGCGGACGGCATCGCACCGCCGCCCCGATTGCTCGTGGTCGGCACCGGAAACGACGCCCCGCCGGTCGCGAGGACCGGCCTGCAAGCGGGCTTTTCGGTCACCGTCGCTGGCTTCCGCGGCGGCAAGGCCGACCCCGAGCGGTTCCCGTGGGCCGCGGAGGTTGTCTCGACTTCACCGGTAGACTTGCTGGATGCCGTCGACGTCGGGCTCGAGACCTACACCGTCCTGATGACGCACAATTTCGTCGACGACCGACTGGCTCTGGAGTCGCTTCTCGCCTCACCGACCCCGTACATCGGTATCGTGGCCTCGACGGGTCGCGTCGAGAACTTGCTCGACGCCATTGGGGAGGACTGCCGCTCGCTGGATTTGGCCGACTGCGACCGCATCTACGCGCCCGTCGGCCTGAACCTCGGCGGGGGAGCACCCGGACAGATCGCGCTCAGCATCGCCGGCGAGGTGCTGGCGGTCCACAACGACCGGACACCGGGGCATCTCCGCAACCGTACCGGGCCGGTTCACGATCGGCCGGACTGACACGCGGATGGTGCCGCTTCTTGTGTCACAGCCCGGGCCGGTACTGTCAACTGACGGGAGCACGCGTGTTCGGGTATGGCGATCGATCTCGCGTTGGCCTGTCACGACTACGCGTGGACAGCGCCGCTCCACGAGGGTCACGTCGAACCGGAGGGCGTGAACTTGACGGCCGTCAACTACCCTAACCCAGAACGGTTCTCGCGGATGGTCCGCAACCTGGAGTTCGACGCCTGCGAGATGTCGATGGGGACGTACATGGCTACTCGCCGCGACGCCGATCGCTTCCCGTTCACTGCGATTCCGGTCTTTCCGTTCCGGAAGTTCCGTCATTCCTATATGTACAAGCACAGCGACGCCGGTATCGACGACCCTGCTGACCTCGCGGGCCGGCGGGTCGGTATCGTCAACTGGCAGACGACGACCGGAATCTGGCAGCGGGGGGTCCTCGACGAGCACCACGACTTGGATATCAGGGACGTGGAGTGGGTCGCCGGCGGGTCGGAAATCGTCGATTTCGACGTACCCGAAGGGTTCGACGTCGAGTACCAGAACTACCAGGGCAGCACTATCGACGTCCAGAAGGAGATGCTCGAACGGGGTGACATCGACGCTCTCTTCCATCCCGTCGACTCCGATGCCAACAACGCGACGCGCCTGTTCGACGACGCGAAGGCGGTCGAACGGGACTACTACGAGCAGACTTCGATCTTCCCGATCATGCACGCCATCGTCCTCCGCGACGATCTCTTGGAGCGGGAACGGTGGGTCGTCCAGAAGCTCTACGACGCGTTCGAGGAGGCGAAGGACATCGGGCTCTCGGTGTTGGAGCGTCCCCGCGAGATTCCGCTGGTCTGGGCCGACGTTTACGAGGACGAGCAGCGCGAGCTATTCGGGGAGGACCCATGGGAGTATGGTCTCACCGAGGGCAACCGCATCACCCTGAAGGCGCTCATCGAGTACGCCCACGATCAGGGCGTGGCGGCGGAGCAACACGACCTCGACGAGTTGTTCTTCACGGAGACGCTGGACACCGGCTACTATGCATAGTCGCCGAGGCGGTCGAGTACCTCTGACAGCGGCGTCACGTCGGCGTACTTGGCGTCCATATCGAGTAGGCCGACTTCGTGGGGGAGGCGCGACGGGTCAGCCACGCACTCCTCGGCGACGATGGTACGGAAGTTGCTGGAGTGACTGTCGACGACGGACGCCGTGACGCATCCGCCGGTCGTCATTCCTGCTACGATGAGGGTGTCGACGCCCTCGTGATGGGGCTGGTTCGCGAGGTGCGTGTCGAGGAAGGCGCTTGTCCGGGGTTTCTCGATGACTATCCTATTGCCGCGAGGGCGGGGCGTCCGGAGGTTTTCTAAAGCGGGCGGCCCCATTTCCGAATCATGGAGTACGAGGGGAGCGCGACTATCCCCGCGAGTAGGGCGGACGCGTGGGGCCCCATCACCGACCCGGAGGTACTGACTTCGTGCATCATGGGCGCTCAGGAAGTGACACGAGTTTCCGAGCGCAAGTACGAGGGTTTGATTCGGCAGTCCGTCGCTGGTATCACCGTCTCGATGGAGGGCGAGGTCGAGATCCTGGATATGGACCGACCCGAGCGGCTGACGTTTTCCGGTACTGGCTCCGACTCCCGAACGGGGAGCCGGATGGACGCTGATGTGATGGTGCACCTGATCGAAGACGGCGACGAGCTGGTCATGGACTACGCCGTCGACATCACCTTCACTGGCAAACTTGCGACGCTCGGCTCGCGGATCCTCAAGCGCCAAGTGACGGCTAATGTCGACACATACTTCGACAACCTCGTCGAATATATCACCGAGAGCCAATGATAGGGAATACCACACAGAGGCACAACCGAAGCGGCAGGAGGCCATACCATGAGCGGCCGGGAGTGTAGCGACGACGGGTGGTCGGTTGGGCAGAACGCCCCCCGGAAGGACGCCCGGCGGAAGGTTCGGGGGGCCGCCAGGTACGGGACGGACATGGAACGGGAAGGTATGCTATACGCTGGCGTGGTCCGATCACAGCAGTCTCACGCCTGCGTCGAGTCCGTCGAGACCGAGGCGGCCGCCGCCGTCGACGGCGTGGCGGCGGTCGTCACGCGCGCCGACCTGCCTGAGGGCTACGGCGACCGGGTTCGTCACTACGGGGACGTCATCGCGGCGGTCGCCGCGGAGTCCCGTGAGGCCGTCGACGTGGCGCTGTCGGCAATCGAATACGACCTCGACTCCCTCGAATCGGTCCACGACCCGCGGGAGGCGGTCCGTGAGGACGCACCGCTCGTCCAGGAGTACCCCGAGTTCAGCCACGCGTACCGTCACCCTCGATTCACCGAAGGCACCGGATACGTCCAGAACGTCGACGACTACCACAGCGCCGACTTCGGCGATGCAGCGGCCGGACTCGCCGAAGCCGAGCACGTCCACGAGGCGACCTATCGGACGCCTCGGACGAACCACTGCAACCTCGACCGCCACTGCTGTCTCGTGGAGTGGGAAGACGACACCCTCAGAGTCACCGCCACGATGGGCAACCGCGGGCACGCCGAGAAGACGCTCGAACGTCTGTTTCCGGACTGCGAAGCCGAGATCGAGCGCCCGCCGACCGCCGGATCGAGTTTCGGGGGCCGGTCGCTGGTCAAACTCACGCTCGAACCGGTCGCCGCCGTGTTGGCCCGCGAAACCGACCGTCCGGTCAGGCTCGATTTCGACCGCGAGGAGGACTTTACCGCTACCGGCTCCCGACACCCGACGGTCATCGACGTGGCCGCCGGCGCGACCGCGGACGGGGATTTGACGACGCTAATCGTCGATGTGGCTGCCGACACTGGCCCCTACCCGAACGGGGTCGGCCACATCGTTCTGAGTAGCTGTCAGAACCGTCCCGTCGAACTGTACGACGTGGAGAACTACCGCTTCGAGGGCGTTTCGGCGATCACGAACAACACGCCGGCCGGCGAGTACCGCGGTATCGGCGTCACGCAGGTGACGTGGGCGCTGGAATCGCACCTCGATGAACTCGCCCGGCAGGCCGGGTTCGAACTCGTGGAGTTCCGCCGAAGCAACTGGGTCGAAGCGGGGGAGGACCATCCCGTCTCGAGCGGCCCGGTAGCGAGTCCGGGGCCGCGTGAGTGTCTTACCCGGGGCAAGGAGACGTTCGCCGACATCCGCTCGGAGCCAGACGGGGGGGATAGCGGGGTCGTCTACGGATATGGGGTCGCCGCTGGCGGGCAGGTCTCGACACCAGCGAGCGACAAGAACACCGACTACTCCGAGGCGAAACTCGTTCTTGACGCGGATGGGTCGCTGGTCGCCCGGACCGGCGCAATCGATATCGGACAGGGCGCGGAGACGGCCCTGGCACAGATCGCGGCCGCCGAAACCGGCATCGACTTCGACCGCGTGACCGTCGAGGGGTACGACCCTACCGCCGATATCGAGGACAAGTACGGCTCCATCGCCAACAGGACGACGTATCTCATCGGCAGTGCGGTCCAGCGGGCCGCCGAGGATCTGACCAGCGAACTCTGCTCGCGGGCCGTGGCCCATCTTGATTCGGCGGCCAATGACCTGACCGTCACAGGGGGTCGTGTCGAGGCACCCGACGGCGACGCGGTCGCCCTCGAAACGCTGGTGGAGGACTCGATCGTGGCGACCGGCCGGGTCGAGACCAACACCGCCGTGCCGGGCTACGGCGTCCATTTCGCGGAGGTAGCCGTCGATCGTGAGACCGGGAAGACTGATGTGACGGTCTACGTGGCTGCTCAGGACGTCGGCTACGCGATCAATCCGACGATGGTCGAGGGGCAACTGGAGGGGGCCGTCCAGCACGGCATCGAGTTCGCCACGCTCTCGGAATTGCAACTCTCGGAGGGCATCCCGGAAAACGCGAACCTGGCCGATTACCCCGTCAGTTCGCCCGCGGAGATGCCCGACCGGTTGGCCTGCGAAATCGTCGAGACCAACGAACGATCCGGGCCGTTCGGCGCGAAGGGCGTCGGTACACCCTCGATTCCGCCGGTTGCGCCCGCGATCACGAACGCCATCCGTGACGCCGTTGGTGTCCGCTTCACGACAGCGCCGGTCCGGGACGAGGACGTGTTCCTCGCACTCCAGGAGGGAGAGCAATGAGCGGTGAACGGGCCACTCCTGACTACTTCGCCCCGGAGTCGGTTGCGGACGCTCGCCGGCGACTCGCGGAGGAGGAGGGCTTCGTGAAGGTCGTGGCGGGCGGAGACCCTCATGCTCCTCTTCCGGC
>Ga0306869_1001153_pt1 | contig 10371 bp, 9 predicted proteins | sample AntRauTorckE6833_FD_190421 | JGI IMG/M metagenome (GOLD analysis project Ga0306869, IMG submission 190421) | Saline lake microbial communities from Rauer Islands, Antarctica - Metagenome Torckler E6 #833 (v2) (version 2) | ecosystem: Environmental > Aquatic > Non-marine Saline and Alkaline >... | reverse complement strand
TATGCATTTGCTTGACTCCTTCATTGAATTTTTGGTCTGTAACTAATTAATTCAACGGAGCCAGGCAAATGCCTTTTTTATTTAGATTTACATTTTTTTCTTCACAACATTAATTATACAACCAATTTTTTTAATAAAAAGGATGTACACTTATTATGAACAATAGTAAATTAGTTGAAAAAAAACCGATTAAAACATCATTTTATTACGGCTGGGTAGTTCTAGTTGTAGCTTCTTTAGGACTATTTTTCTCAGGTCCGGGGCAAACCTATTCAGTTTCAATTTTTATTGATCATTATATTGATAAGTTTGGCTGGAGTAGGTCAATGATTTCTAGTTTTTATTCAATAGCCACTTTAATATCTGGTCTTATTCTTACATTTGTAGGTCAATTTATTGATAAACTAGGTCATAGAAAAATGACTACAATAATTTCAATATTATTTGGTTTAGCTTGTATCTGGATGAGTTTTGTATTTAATCCATTAATGATGTTAATTGGTTTTTTTCTTTTAAGATTATTAGGACAAGGTTCAATGTCTCTTTTGCCTCAAACATTGGTACCGCATTGGTTTAAGCAAAAAAGAGGTTTGGCTTTAAGTCTATTAGGTATTGGTGGAGTAATAAGTTCTAGTTTATTACCTCCACTTAATAATTGGTTAATTAATAATTATGGTTTAAACTTCACTTGGAGATTTTGGGCTTTTTTACTTATAGTATTTATGGCCCCGGTGGGTTGGTACTTTATTAGAAGCAAACCCGAAAATATTGGTTTAAAACCTGATGGAGTTAGTGATGAATACAGAGATAATATAACACCGAGAGTACATATCAGTAATTCTCCTTGGACATTAAATCAGTCTATGAAAACAAAAGCTTTCTGGTTTATGAATTATTGTGGAGTTGTTTCCTCATTAGTTAACACAGGTTTAACTTTTCATATGGTTTCAATAGTGCATAACTTAGGTTATTCAGCAAGCTTTGCTGCATATATATTAAGTATTACTGCATTAATTAAGTTTCCATTTACTTTTATAGCGGGCTGGCTTTTAGACCGTACAAAAGTAAATACTGTTAAGGGAATCAATTTTCTTATTTTATCAGCAGCTATAATATTATTATTAAGAGCTGATAGTAAATTAACTTTAATAGTATATGCTCTTGTACATGGAACATTTATGGCTTTTGATGGAGTTAGTACAGGTGTTTTATGGCCAAATTATTTTGGAAGAAAAAACTTAGGAAGTATTAGAGGATTTGCTATGACAACAATGGTTTTAGGTTCTGCATTAGGTCCATTACCTTTTGGAATAGCATATGATTATTTTGGTGGATATAATGAAATAATGATAGGAATTTTAATACTCCCATTACTTGCTATTTTTGCTTCATTTTTTTCTCCTCCGCCAAAGTATAAATTTGATAAAAGTTAATAACTTTCTCTTCATCTTAGATCAAAAAAATGGTTTACCAGTTAAAACAACTAATATATTAAATGTTGATAATAGAACAATGTATAAAATTTTGTTTTTGCAAAAAGGATGAATTTAATAGATGGGGAATTGGTTTTAGTAATATTTTTCTTTTGCATCTGTTAAAAATATTTATTTTGATAGATAAATATTAAATAAATCACTATTTAAAAATTAAATATTAGATATATTTGAAACCTTTCTTAAATGGAGAGGTTTTTTTATTTTAATAATGCTTGAGATTCACTTATGTATTCTACATAAAATGTTTGATTGGTATTGTCCTAGATCTATAGTATTTATAACCACACTAATTGACTCATAAATTATTGTTATATATAATGAATAAAAGTTAATTATAAAATTAATTTATATTTTTATTAAAATATATTGTATTATTTGACTAATGATTATATTATAGTGATAGATTCAATGATGGAGGTGTTTAGATGGTTAGGAAAAAAGTAAAAAAATTTCCTATTGGAGGAATTGAATTACCAGAAAACAAGAGTTTAACTAGAGATAAAAAAATAAAAATAATGCCAGATCCTGATATGGTTGCTATTTCACTTTTGCAGCATATTGGTGTTCCTGCTAAAGCTTTGGTTAGCAAAGGAGATCAGGTATTAAAGGGGCAGTGTATAGCAGAATTTAATGAAGGTTTATCTGCCAAAGTTCATGCAAGTATTAGTGGTTGTGTTGAAGGTATAGTTGAAAGAAAAAAACCTGGATATGGTACATATGAATGTATTTTAATTAAAAAAGATAACACTATTAAAAAAAAGGTTAGCCCAAAGAATTATGATAATAAAAATATTTCGACAGAAATAATTAGAAAGAAGGTTAAAGAATCTGGAGTTGTAGGTTTAGGAGGAGCTGGTTTTCCAACTCATGTTAAACTAACTCCACCTGAAAATATAAAGATAGACACAGTTATAATCAATGGAGCAGAGTGTGAACCATTTTTAACCGTTGATCATAGGTTGTTATTAGAAGAGTATAATGACCTATTTAAGGGATTAGAATTAATTAAAAAAGCAGTAGGGGCCAATAGAGGTATAATAGCAATAGAAGTAAATAAGATGGATGCTATAGAAACTCTGTCGAATAAAGTAGATCAGTGGCCGGGTATTGAAGTGGTTCCACTTGATACTCGCTATCCACATGGAGCAGAAAAACACTTAATTAAAGCTGTTTTAAACAGGGAAGTACCATCTGGTGAACTTCCAATGGCTGTTAATGTTGTTGTAAACAATGTGCAGACAGCTATAAAAGTTGCTCGGGCAGTTTATCATGATGAACCACTTATTGATCGAGTAATAACTGTAAGTGGTGAATCTATTAAAGAACCAAGTAATTTAAAAGTTCCAATCGGAACTTCTTTTAAGGATGTTATTGATTTTTGTGGTGGTTCTAAAGATGAAAGTTTCCAAGTAATTTCAGGTGGACCGATGACTGGTATTGATATAGATGACACATTAATACCAACTGTTAAAGGTACTTCAGGTCTAGTACTTCTTCCTAGTGAAAAATATGCTGAAAGTGAGACTAGAGCTTGTATTAGATGTGGCAGATGTGTTGAGGTTTGCCCAATGTATCTTGCACCAAATAGAATAACTGCATTTGTTAATAATTCATTAGTAGATAGAGCATTCGATGTTGGATTGAAGGAATGTATCGAGTGTGGAGCCTGTGCTTATGTTTGCCCTTCAAAAAGACCTTTAGTGAGATGGATTAAAAGAGGTAAAGCTCAGGCAAATAATTAGAGGTGGTAAATATGACAAATATATTTTCAACAAGTGGTCCTCATATAAATAGTAAAGAAACGATTGAAACAAATATGTGGAATGTGGTATTTGCATTAATACCTGCAATTATTATTGGTACATATTTTTTTGGTATATATGTTTTATATTTAGTTTTGGCTAGTGCTTTAAGTGCAGTATTATTTGAGAAACCTTTTGTTAAAAGCAAATCTATATTAGGTGATGGAAGTGCATTTTTAGCCGGTACTCTTTTAGGTTTAACATTATCTCCTACAGTTCCTTGGTGGATTCCAATATTAGGTGGGTTTTTAACTATTATAGTGGGGAAACACCTATTTGGAGGGTTGGGTAGTAATATCTTCAATCCTGCGTTAATTGCTAGAGCTATATTATTACTTTCATATCCTTCTTTAATGACTAAGTGGGTCAGCCCTATAGATGGCATTTCTTCTGCGACCCCATTAGAAATAGGTGCTGAAACTTTTAGTTATGCCCAACTAATAATTGGTAATATTCCAGGTAGTGCTGGTGAAACTTCTGTTATTGCATTATTAATTGGTGGAATTTACTTATATTTTAGAAATTATATAGATCTTAAAATACCGTTATCATTTATTATTGGAGCCGGAACTACTGCCTACATATTTGGTTTAGATCCTTTATCTGCAATTTTTTCAGGTGGCTTGATTTTTGGAGCAATTTACATGGCAACAGATATGGTAACTTCTCCAGTAAATAGATGGGCTAAAATAGTTTATGGATTAGTTGGTGGATTTTTAACTATTTATATCAGGCGTTACACACCATATCCAGAAGGAATTACATTCGCGATTTTAATTATTAATGGAGCTTCTTATTTATTTGATAATATGTTTGAAGGTCCCTATTTTGGAGAAGTAGAACATCTTAAACATAGGGTTTTTCAAGTTGTTTCAATTGTATTAGTTTCTATATTAATCTTATTTGTTGGGTTTATTGTAATCGAAGAAAGAAGTAATTTTCCAGGAAACTTAACTTATAGTCATTTGAAACAAACTGTAAAAGAAGCAGATAATTTTGAGATTATTGAACAGGATAGTAATGATCTTCTTTTTACTGCTAAAAAAGGAGATGAGTTAATAAGTAACCTAGTATATATTTCCAGAAATGGATTTGAAGCACCTATAGAGATTCTGCTTTCAATAAACTCTAAAGGAGAAATATTAGATACTAAAATAGTTTCTGAAAGTGAATCACCAACTCTTGGAGCAAGAATAAAAGATAAAAATTTCTTAATTCAGTTCAATAGTTTTAGCAAAACAAACACATCTGAAATAATGGATAACACAGAACTGATAAGTGGTGCAACTTTTTCATCGCAAACAGTTGCAAGAGCTGTAAGAGCTGGTCTAGAACTTTATCTGTCTGATAAAAGAGAAGGTCTAACAGATGGCCTTTATCAGGGTAGTGCTCAAGGTGCTCAGGGTATGATTACTATAGAGATAGAAATAAGTGATAGAGACATTACTAATGTTGAAATTGTTGAAGATCAGGAAACCAAACATCTTGTAGAACCAGCTTATGAAAAACTCAAGAGACAATTATTATCAAAACAAAATGCAGATTTAGATATTGTTTCAGGAGCCACTTATACAAGTGAAGCATTTATTGAAGCTGTTCAATCAGCGATCGATAAAGCAAGAAGTAATCAAAATGATAACAAAATATATGAAGTTGATTATACAGGTTCTGCTCAGGGTCATGCGGGTCTAATTGAAGTAAAAGTGTCATTAAAAAATGAAAATATAGCTGATATAGAGATATTGTCACAAAACGAGACACCAGGTATAGGAGATCAAGCAATTAATAATCTTAAGCAAGAAATTATTAACAAACAATCTCTTTATGTAGATATGGTAACTGGTGCAACTAATTCTTCTAAAGGATTAATTAATGCTATAAGAGATGCATTGAATTTAAAACAGGATGAAGATATTTAAAAAATTCTGTTTATAATTGCAGCTAAAAGGAGGTTTTTATGGATAAGAATTTAACTATTTTAGAAAAAGTTTTATTAATGGGATTGTTACCACTTCTGGGAGGTACAAATAATCTTTCTCAGGCAATAATCATGGCATTTAGTGCTATTTTAATATCTATAATAATTAAATATATCTCAGAATCCTTTACTCTTGAATATGATTATAAATGGTATATATTATTTGGATTAGGAATTACATTAAGCTATATTTTTTATATAGCAATTGTGAATGTATTTCCTACATCAGAGATGTATGTAAATATATATCTATTATTACTTGGTGTTACTCCTTTAATATATATTGGGGCTAGTGCAACAGAACACCATTTTTTTGATTATCAAAAAGACTTCTTTTTACTTATGATTATGGTCGGAGCTTTGCGTGAAGTGTTAGGATCGGGTACAATATTTGCTTTCCAGTTAACTAGACCTGGATATCCTCCTTTTGGTTTTGTAAAAGACTTTCCAGGCGCGTTTCTAATAGTGAGTATAATTTATTTAATTGTTGAGTTAACAAGGAAGAATAAAGTAAAGAATAATAAGCAAGATGAAGGAAGTGAAAACCTTGTCTGAACTACAAAGACTATTTTTGGATTCTATTTTAAGTAAAAATATGAGTCTAGCCTATTTTTTAGGTGTACTCTATATGATGGTTGAGTCCAAAACAATAAAAGATACCACAATAAAGGGTTTAAAGTTTGTAAGCACAGTTTTTATTATAAACATATTAGGTTGGTTATTAAACAGTATATTACCTGAATATTATGATCCTATTAACCCCGCTATCTTTTTTTTAACAACATTACTTGGGATAATTCTGTTAAAGTACTGGGGAGAGTTAGATGGAGAATGGTTTGGTCTGCCAAGATATATATTAATAATTGGTCCGCTTTTTGGAAGTCAACTTCTCATTCAAAGTGGAAATTATTCTTATCCTGGTATGATTGTAGTAAACAGTGCCTATGTAGTAGGTAGTTTTATACTCTTTGTTCTAGTAGCATCTATTAAAGAAGAGATTCTTGTATCAGATGCATCTCCTGTATTTAAAAGTTATTCAACAATACTTGCAGCTATAGCTATGCTGGCATTAGGAGTAATTGGATTTCAGTTAATATAATATCATTTATTTGATTTAATAATAGTAATTTTTAATCAAATTTATTATGTTTAAAAAGTTATTGTAATCTATATAATAAGATGATATAATCTGACAGGTGTCATAAAATACAATAATAGATGTGTTAGGAGGTATAATAGATGTCTAATAAAAATCTTGCAAATGAAGTACTCACATACAAAGAAAATGATGTAACTGCCAATCCTGCTCCTTTAGGATTAATGGGTTTTGGTATAACAACTGTTTTACTTAACATTCATAATATAGGACTATTTGGAATTGGAAGTATGATTTTAGCGATGGGTTTATTCTATGGTGGAATAGCTCAAATTATTGCTGGGATTATGGAGTGGAAAAAGAATAATACATTTGGTACTGTAGCTTTTACTTCATATGGTTTGTTTTGGTTGAGTTTCGCCGGAATACATATTCTACCTGCTTTAGGTATGGCAGAACCTGCTAATAAGACTGCTTTAGCTTATTACTTATTTATGTGGTGTTTGTTTACAGCAGTTTTATATATAGCTACTCTGAAACTAGATAAAGCAACTCAAGTTGTGTTTTTGCTTTTAACAATTTTGTTTTTCTTATTAGGTTTAAGTGACATCACCGGTATAAAATCTATAGGATTAGTTGCTGGTTATGTTGGAATATTTACAGGACTTTCTGCTTTTTACAATGCAGCAGCTCAAATTTTAAATGAAATGTATGATAGAACAGTTTTACCACGAGGTTAAAAACTAAAAATAATATTTAATAATATAGTATACATACTCCCTGATCTCAGGGAGTTTTTTATGTTTTATAGGAAAATATTAAGAAATCAATCACATAGAAGAATATTTACACTAATAAGTGGCTACATATTAGATAAATTAAAAGAAACATACTTTAATCAAAGAAAAATACTTTAAAAATTATAAGCTGTATATATCTATACTCAAAAACATTACAGTAAAACTTGTAACATAAGCAAATCATTTTATCATTAATAATTATGCAGGTAAAAAGTGTTATATGTTCAATTATAGAAGTATAAGTAATAGAAAGTGGTGATAAAATGAAGGAATTAACTATTAGAGAAGTTGCAGAAAAATTAGGTAAGTCGGAAGATTGGATAAAAGAAAAGATAAGGTCTAATGAGTTGAAAGCAAAAAAAGAGGGCAAAGAATATAAAATAAATCAAAAAGATATTGAGAAATATAAAGATGAAATAAAGAATAAAGTTGATAGATTCTAAATTAATGAATTAAAGATTTAGTAACCCGATTATCTTATATTTACAAAGTAATTAAAAGGAAATAAATTATTAACCTTTAATATGAACTGAACTCTGTTAAGTTGATAATCAGGTAAAAAGAACTTAAAAAAATCATTAATGTACTGATTTCATTAAGTTTGAAGAGAGTTAATAAATATAACAGTAATAAAAAAAGAGTTATAAGTAACTAAAGAAAGGAAGTGATAATTATGTTAGAAATTATTGGCTTGGTATTAGTAATATGGGCCATTGTATATTATTTGAACAATATGAGTCCTTAATAGATTTAAAAGGGTTAAAAAGAATATTTTGGATAGCAATATGAGTAGCTTTTTGACTAGTTTAAAATGGTAAAAGATATTTTGTATAAGAGGAGAAAATTTAATCATTGATATTTTTAATAAATGAGGATTAACTTAAATAAAATATAATTTTATCTTATATTATCCACCATTTGGTGGTTATTTTTTTTTAATGATATAATAAAGTTTAAAAAAGTGAATATATATAGTTAGAATATTTTAAGAATAATGGAGTTTAGGACACGTTATACATTGATAAGGATAAAACCATTACAAAAATATTTCATGAGTTTCTAACCAAAAACTAATGTTAAACCAGTACCAATAGCAGTAATTAGCAAACCTATAGTAATAACAACAGGTTTATCTGAAAGTACACCCCAATATAAAAACGGAAAGTTTACCCAAATGATTAAGACAGACCATAATAATCCTTTTCTATTTTTATTCATATAAGATTCTCCTTACTATTATTTTTAAATAAGTTTAAAATTTTAAGAAGTATATTAATATAAAAGCAAGGATCCCAACAGATAATCCCATTATTATAACATACTTAAAAATATTTTTGAGTATTTCTCCTTCTTTTCCCACAATTTTTGTGACTCCTGTACCTAAAGCTACATTCATTGGAGCAATAATGGTACCAATAGATCCTCCAGTAGTTTGAAGAGATGCTATAATAATACTATTAATACCTAAATAGATAGCTACATTTTTTTGAAAAGCTCCAAAAATTATATTTGAAGAAGAATTAGTACCAGCCATAAATGTTCCTAATATTCCTATAAATGGCGAAATTATAGGAAAAATATTGCTTGCCATTTCTGCAGTTCCCTTAGCTAAAAATGAAGTCATACCAGTTTCTATCATTACTACAGCCATCATACTCATAGTCATAATTGTTACAGTAGCAGGGATTGCTTGATTTATTAAAGACTTTAAAATTTCTTTACCATAACTTTTTTTCCATAAGCCTTTCTTAATAAATATAATAATTGATATAATTACTGAAAGTAAAACTAATGTACCGGGTGTTGTAATAATAGCAACTGGAGAATATGAAGTAATTGCATTATTAACTATACCTAAAGCTGTTTCTGTTCTTGGAAATGGTAAACCGATTTTATAAACTGAAAAAATTTCTTTTATAGGTGTTAAATATATTATAAATGCTAAAGCTAATAATGAATAATAGGGAGTAAAAGCAGTGTGAAAGCTAATGCTACTGGTTTTTGATTTTGTTTTTACATTACCTGTATTATACCATTTAGTTTTAGGTAAAATAAATGTACCAACTATCATTCCTACCAAGCCTGCTACTAATGTTGCTATATAAGGTAAAATAAAATTTGCAGTTATTATCAAAGTACCTCCCATACTGACTGCAAGTATAAGTGCTGCAGGAGTACCTTTTTTAAGTCCTTCTTTTTTATCATACAAATATGATATACTCAATCCTGTTATTATACATACTACAGTTAAAAATATACTGCTCCAAAAAGCTAAAGCATTAGGATCAAGATCAGTAATTTTTATTAGTGCTGCATATGATGAACCAAGTGAACCAAAGGTTACCGCCCAAGCTCTACCTAATAAAGCGGCACTTGTTGCCACAATAGGACTGAATCCTAAGCCAACTAATAATGGTGCTGCAACAGCTATTGGAGTACCGAAACCAGCCACTCCCTGAAGAAGAGAAACAAAAACCCAACTAATAACTAGTAATTGTAATACCTTGCTTTTACCTGTAAGTCCTGTGAATGTATCTGATATAACTTCAAAACCATCAATTTTTGCAACAATATTATATAAGGCCATTGCCCCCCAAATGATGTATAAAATGAAAACTGTGGTCCACAAACCCTTTAATGATGAGACAGCAATAAGATTAAGATCTGCACCAAAAAATGAATAACCAATAATTGAAGCGATAAACCAGCTGAAAGCACCTGCTTTACCTCCACCCCATTTAAAACCCATAATTAAAGTTAAAATTGAGATTAATGGTATAAAAGATAAAAATAAATAAAAAAAGTTTAATTCCTGTTCCATTTAATATTCTCCTTTACGTTGTGAATATTATATTAGTATATCAAATTATTTATTATTTTCAATAAAAATATGTAATAACCGTCTTATAAATGGGAAAAAGTTAAACTTGAATAAAGAAATAATCAATTTATAAAAAGATAGCTAAAAGTTCTCAAATATTATAACATACTAAATTTAAATTAATATTCTCATCCATAAAAAAGTAGGATAAGAGAAGTCTCTTATCCCATTTTTCATATGGAGTCTAGATGTTATTTGATTTATACTACTTTACTTCAATTATATATTTTACTGTTTTATTTATTTCTTCTTTGTTCCAGTCCTGGTATAGTTCAAATGTCAACTCAGTTTCACCTTGGTTTAAACCCTGGATATACC
>Ga0306869_1001131_pt1 | contig 10513 bp, 10 predicted proteins | sample AntRauTorckE6833_FD_190421 | JGI IMG/M metagenome (GOLD analysis project Ga0306869, IMG submission 190421) | Saline lake microbial communities from Rauer Islands, Antarctica - Metagenome Torckler E6 #833 (v2) (version 2) | ecosystem: Environmental > Aquatic > Non-marine Saline and Alkaline >... | reverse complement strand
AAGGCTACGTAGGACTAAGCGGTTAAATCGTCAGTCTCTGCCAACTCCGACATAGTTCACACTAGATTGCAGGCTGCCTGGGTCGTATGTGTTCATACAGTCGACAACTATCGTGTCTGTAATTGATAGCAATAAATCATTAAACTCTGGCCAGTCTGTGGTCACAAATACGGCATCGGATGACTCAACGGCAGTCTCTGCGCTAGCAGAGATAGCAATAGTATCAGCAAGCTCTGGTGTGGCCTCATCGTTAGCTTCAGGGTCATAGACGCGTACTGTGGCGCCGAGATCAATCAGTTTGTTGGCGATTTTGATACCAGCTGATTTACGAGTGTCACTGGTGCCAGATTTAAAGGCTAGACCTAATACCGCAATTGTTTTGTCCTCGTATCCGCCGATTTTTCCACTTGTCTTAGTAATGATGTAGCCCGGCATTGATTCGTTAACTAATTGGGTAGAGGTCATAATCGATAAATCCACTCCGTTCGACTGGGCGCTAGCAATCAGACCGCTGACATCTTTCGGAAAGCAGCCACCACCGTAGCCGCGACCGGCATTTAGAAAAGCTCCACCTATTCGACTGTCACGACCAACAGCCGTCATAACTTCGGTAATGTCAGCGCCGGTTTGGTCGCATAGTTTCGCTATAGAGTTGGCGAACGATATCTTCATCGCCAAAAACGCGTTAGCGCTAACCTTGATTAACTCAGTGCTTTCTAGAGTGGCGGCGATGTATTCGCCTTCGTTTTCTTCAATTTCTAATAACTTGTCTTCTAGTCCAGCAATGGTTGCGATTTGCTTCGCATGTTTTTCGACTGATTGGTGAAGCTTGAATAGCTTGTCGACGGCTGTTTGCGATTCGCCACCAACCACTACCCTGTCAAATAGCAAGGTGTCTATAACAGCAGTGCTCTCACGTAAGAATTCAGGGTTTGATAAGTAGTGAACGCTATCTGGCAGTAGTTCGACAATTTGTCTTCCAGTCCCAACAGGTACGGTGCTTTTTTGGACATATATGGCGCCTGGTTTCAGATGTTTGGCTGCTTTTTTAGCGGCGGCGAATATGTAGTCAAGGTTAGAGCTACCGTCTGGTTTGTCTGGTGTGCCTACTGCTGACAATATAATGTCTGCGTCTTTTATTGCTTTCTGATAATCAGCGGTTGCAGATAGCTGCTTGGAGTTAACAGCGTTAGCTAGTAGTTCGTTTAATCCAGCTTCGTAAAAAGGTGCTTGGCCGCTGTTGACGGCATCTACTTTTGCTTGATCGATGTCTAGTGCGACAACGCTGTGGCCGGAATTAGCAAAGATTGCTGCTGCCGTGGTTCCTACGTAGCCACTGCCAATTACTGCTACTTTCATTTTTTATCTAAAATGCCTTGCAAGTAGCGTCCATAACCGCTCTTTTTTAGCGGTTCAGCAAGCACTGCTAGCTGATTGTCGTCTATGAAGTCCTGGCGCCAGGCCACCTCTTCTATACAACCAATTTTGAGTCCAGTTCGTTCCTCTATAACACGAATGTATTCGCTAGCGCTATTCATGGAGTTAAATGTGCCGGTGTCCAGCCAAGCTGAACCGCGATTCATTAACTCTACCTGGAGTTTGCCGCGTTTTAGATACTCTTCATTAACTGAGGTAATCTCTAGTTCACCGCGCTCACTGGGTTTGACGTTTTTAGCAATTTCAACCACATCGTTGTCGTAGAAGTAGAGTCCGACCACTGCGTAGTTAGATTTTGGTTTTTTGGGCTTCTCTTCGATCGAGACTGCATTCATGCTGTCGTCAAAGTCGACAACACCGTATCGCTCTGGATCTGAGACCTGATAAGCAAAAACCACACCACCATCTGGATTGGTGCTGGCGCGCAGACTGTCTCCAAACCCGTGACCATAAAAGATGTTGTCACCTAACACCAACGCTACGTCATCATCACCGATGAAATCTTCGCCGATAGTGAAAGCCTGGGCTAAGCCGTCGGGCGATGGCTGAACCTCATACTGTAGCTCGATCCCCAGGTCTGTGCCGTCGCCTAGCAGGTTCTGAAATTGTGACTGGTCTTCTGGTGTGGTGATAATCAGTATTTCTCGTACCCCAGCCATCATCAGTGTACTGAGCGGGTAGTAAATCATCGGTTTGTCATAAATCGGCATTAGCTGCTTGCTGATACCGCGAGTTATAGGATACAAACGTGTACCCGATCCACCTGCTAATATAATTCCCTTCATAAAACTACTCCTCCTCTTTCAAATACTCTTCTAAGTTATCTTCCCATGTTACGGGTGTAAACCCGGTGGCTCTGATTTTACCAAGATTAAGAGTGCTGTGCAGAGGGCGAGTGGCGGTTTCAGGCTTGTCTTTGAAATAGTTGGCGGTTGAAGTGCCGTCTACCTCAATGTTAAGACCTCTTAACTCAAAAATACTTTCAGCGAATTGCCTCCATGAAATTGATTTGCCCCCGTTTGAGACGTTATATAGTCCAAAGTCTGAACCGGTGTCGACAAGATGTTTGATGGCGCTAGCCAGGGTAGGGGTAAAGGTGGGGCGACCGATTTGATCATCAACTACTGTCAGTTCTTGATGTGATTCTGCTAGTTTTAGCATTGTTTTAACAAAGTTATTGCCATCGCCAATCACCCACGAAGTGCGAGCAATATAGTGTCGGGGCGCAATGGACATTACTGCTAAATCCCCAGCGGCTTTAGAGGCGCCATATACACTCAGAGGATTTAGTTTATCGTTTTCACTCCAGTCTTCCTTGCCGCCGTCAAATACATAATCGGTTGATACATGGACTATGGTGAAATCATGATCTCGTGCAGCTCGAGCTAGCAGCGCAGGGCCAACGGCATTTACCTGCCAAGCAGCTTCGTAGCCATCTGTTTCAGCAGCGTCAACATTAGTGAATGCCGCAGCGTTTAGTAACAATTCAACTTCGCTCCAGTCGTAGGCTGATACAGATGCTGCGTCGGTGATGTCTAGTTCTTCAATGTCGCTTACGTCAGCCTTGGGGTAGAGTTTTTGCAGCTCACGGCCAAGCTGGCCATCGCCGCCAGTGATAACAACCGACATTACGCAACCTCCATGGGTGTGACTTCTGACAAGGGTGGATGTACGCGGTCTTTGTCTGACACTACTGCTTCCTCAAGTGGAATTGGCCACTGAATTGCCAGCTCTTCATCGTTAAGATTTACCATTGTATATTCGGCCTCTGGGCTCCAGTGAGCATCAACTAGGTAGGTGTAGACAGTGTTTGGTTCCAGGGTTTGAAAAGAGTTGCCGCACCCGGCAGGTACATAGAGACCACTTTCAGGGGTTAGTGTGAATGTTTCTGGCTTGCCGAATGTTTCGCCTGGACGTAAATCAACAATCGCTGCAAATACAGCGCCATAGCCAATCGATATGTATTTGTTCCAGGGTTCAGCATGAATGCCCCGAGTTACCCCTCGCTCAGCATTGAAGGAGATGTTATTTTGCACTGCTGTAAAATCTTCCGGAAATCCTTGGTCGGTTAGCTTTTCTGCTTGGTAGTTTTCTTTAAACCAGCCGCGATCATCACCGTGAACTTCTAGGTCTACGTGGAGTAGTCCAGGAATGTTTGTTTTATTAACTTTAAGCTCACTCATTACTGTTCTCCTTGCTTATATTTCTTTTCAGTTTCAGCTTTGAGAGGTTTCCACCATGACTCATTTTTTGTGTACCAGTCTATAGTTTGCTTAAGGCCGTCGCGGAAGTTTGTGTATTTTGGTTTCCATGCGAGTTCGTCTTTTAGCTTGCTGGCGTCGATTGCATAGCGTAGGTCATGACCTGGCCGGTCGGCTACATGCTCGTAGTCGTCCGCGTCTTTGCCCATTAATTCTAGAATTAGTCGAATTACTTCTTTGTTATTTTTCTCTCCGTCGGCGCCTATTAGGTACGTTTCGCCACTTTTGCCTTTTTTAATAATGTCCAGCACTGCCAGGTTGTGGTCGTCGACATGGATCCAGTCGCGAACATTGAGTCCGTCACCATAAAGCTTCGGCTTACGGTCTTCTAGTATCTCTGTGATTTGTCGTGGAATGAACTTTTCTATGTGCTGGCGTGGTCCATAATTGTTGGAACAGTTGCTAATAGTGGCTTTGATGTCAAAGCTACGCACCCAGGCTCGCACTAGGTGGTCAGAAGCGGCTTTTGAAGCAGAATAGGGGCTAGATGGGTTGTATGGGGTATAGGTGGTGAATTTTTCTGGGTCGTCGAGCTCGAGGTCGCCATACACCTCGTCAGTTGATACATGATGGAGGTGAAAGCCGTGCTTGCGAGCTGCTTCGAGCAGGTTGAAGGTGCCATAAATATTAGAGTCGATGAATGGCTTCGGATTTTTTAGGGAGTTATCGTTGTGTGATTCAGCGGCAAAATGAACAACCAGGTCAGCGTCTTTGCATAATTTATTAATTTCAGATGCACTTGCCACATCAGCTTCAACAAGTTTGACGCGATCAGATTCTGGCAGGTTGTCTTTATTCGCGGCATATGTCATTTTATCGACAACGGTAATCTGCCAATCTTCACGCTCTTTGAGTGCAAGGTGCACAAAGTTCGAACCGATGAACCCAGCACCCCCGGTTACTATTACGTTCTTAATATCTCCTCCTTTGACGTCAGTCTAATCTATATATTTACAACTTTAACAAATTTCCCGCAAGTGATTGCTAGCTATGGCGGCTGTAATCGTCCTCCACTCGCACAATGTCGGCTTCTGTCGATGGCTGGTCGGGGTCTGTGTGTTGCCATATTTCAGCTACGATGCCGACCTCGCCGAGTCCCACCAGACGATGTCGCTCTTGAACGTCGAGTTTAATAAATTCGCCAGGCTCCAGTATCTGGAGATCACCCATCTCATCGTTCTCGCTTTTGTAGTATCCGACGCTTGCGTCTACTGCTCGCCAGTATTCGGCGCGTCGATGGTGGTACTGCCATGACAGTCGTTGCTCCGCCAGCACCATCAAAATCTTTGGTTGTAGGTCTAACTTTGGATTAAACGAAAATTTTGCATCAGAAAAGAACTCTGCAATAAATGTCTTAGTGTCAGCCGGATCAACAACCAGAAAGCCGCCCCATGGTCGATCTAGATCCTCGAGTTCCTCTATGAGACTAATTCCTTTCTGTTTGAGTGCTTCTTTCTGTTCTTGTGCAATTGAATGAATGTCCATTTACTCCTCCTTGCCTGCAATTATATCAGTGATATATTTATTAAATTTACGCTGAAAATGCTGTTTATCGAATTGTTCAGCGGTGAGTTTGAGCTGATTTGTATCGAACTGTGAAGCATCGAAGTTTTTAAGTGCGGCAACCAAAGACTCGACTGTTTGGTTGTGGAAGTAGAGGCCGGTGTTGTCAGACACGTAATCGAGTGCGCCACCGGCTAGGTAGGCTATAACAGGCGTGCCGCTTGCTAATGCTTCGACAGGAGTTATACCAAAATCTTCATGTGCGGCAAAGATGAAGCCTTTAGCGCCAGCCAAGTACTCAGCCACGTCTTCGTCGCTGGCGTCGCTGATAATCTGGGTATTTTCGTTAGTAAGCTTGTTTAGGTTGGCAAGCTCCGGGCCACGGCCGATGACTTTTAATGGCACGCCGAGCTGCTCGCAGGCCTGAATGATGATATCGACGCGCTTATAGGGCACGAGTCGGCCGACGGTAACAAAATAGGGTGAGGATTGGGGGTTGAGAGTAGGTTTGGGGGTAGGGCTGGTGAAGCGGTCGACGTCTACCGGTGGATGAACTACTTCGGATTCTTTATTGTAAAACTGTTTTATGCCAGTTTTAATCTCAGTTGAATTCGCAACCCAGTGGTCGATGCGTTGAGCTGCACGGTAGTCGCGTTTGCGAAGGGGCTTTATCAGTATTTTTAGCCCGATTCTGGCTAGTGGATCGAATATACCGAACCCAGGTCGCTCGATGTACTGCTGGTAGTGTTTCCAGTAGAAATGTACTGGTGTGTGACAGTAGCAAACTACTGTTGCATCACCGGTTTTTTTTATTTGTTTGGCTTCGCCGTTGCCGGTAGAGACGATAATCAAATCGTAGTCGCTTAGATCTAGTGACCGAAACCACCAGCCAAGCGACAACGCCATGTATTTACGGAGTTTTCGGAATGGCCACCAGTTCGGCCAGCCAGTTATTACTTGGGCATTAAGTTTTTGTCGCCATTCAGCGGTAGCAGAGCCGGTGTAAATCGGCGCGTCTGGGTAGAGCTGATGCAGTTGTTCTACGACCTTTTCTGCGCCGCCGCCATACAGCCAGTCGTGGACGATGGCGACTTTCATCGTGCACCGGCGCCAGTTACTACCACCCAGATAGTTTTAAATAGGATTTTAATATCGAGCCAAATTGACCAGTTCTGCACGTAGTAGAGGTCGAGTTTTACCCGGTCTTCGATAGACATTTCGGTGCGGCCTGATACTTGGGCTAGACCGGTAATGCCTGATTTTACGCTGAGCACTAGCGGTGCATTATCGCGATAGGAACTTTCAGCATCTGAACGGCGAATGGTGCGAGGGCCAACCAGGCTGATGTCGCCTATTAGTACGTTGAACAGTTGGGGTAGCTCGTCGATTGAGGTAGCACGCATAATTCTTCCCCAGATGGTGACGCGTGGATCTTTGCTGACGAGCTGACCACGAAACTTTTTGAACTCTTCAATTAGCTCGGGGCGGTCGAGCTCTTTAAACACCTCGATGTCGTCGCGACCGCTGTACTTTTGTTTCATCGAACGGAATTTGTAGTTTTCAAACTCTCGATCGGCGCGTGTAAGCCTTTTTTGTTTAAACAACACGGGCCCGTCTGGATCAGTTAATTTGGTGAGCGCTGCGGCTAATAGCATTAGCGGACTAAATAAGATGATTGCGATGGTACTGCCAGCTACGTCCAGCAGTCGTTTTACCACCCGTCCCCAACCTAACAGTGGTGTCGGGCTGACAGAGATGACGGGGTAAGACTGAAACAGCTCGATATCGATTGATCCGGCGATTAGGTCTTCTTCGGCCAGGGCGATTTTTAGTGAAGAGTGTTGGTTTTGGGTCGCTGCTTGGATCTGTTGGTTGCGGCTAACACGTTCGTACCACTGGGTTTGAATGACAGTGTTAATGTTTAGGTTCTGGAGCTGCGACAGGGCTTCTTTAAGTGATGAAAAGTGCAGACCGTCGTAGCCGTCTGGTAGCGAGCGTTTGTCGCCGACAATAGCAACTACTTCGTAGCCAGATGTAGATGTTTGACTCAGCCGTTTTGCGATATCTGCTGTGGCGCCGGTGCTGCCGATTATCATAGACCGTTCGACACCGAGCCCGAAGCGATAACCCAGCTTCTTTAGTTGCCACAGGATTTGACGATTGAGTGCCAGCAAACCAAAACCAAGCAGCCCGGCATAGACGGCAACTAATCGAGCAGGGAAGATTGTAGAGTTCGGATCGACAGCGTAGTCAAAACCAATAACTACTAACATGCCTAGAAAAGAAGCTAGCGCTAAGCGCCACAGTTCGCGCAGGCGGGATTCATAAATGTGCTTACTGTAGAGTCCTAGTGAACCCATAATTAGTAGCCAAATCGGCAACAACGCTACGAATACTGTGATGTATTCGATGGCAGAAATCTGTTCGATCAGCGGACGAGGGTCGAGACTGACTCGAAAAACGTAGGCCAGGGTAAATGCACCTATAATCGCCAACACGTCTCCGGCGACCAAAATCAGAGCATAGATAATACGACTCTTTTTCATATACGAGCAATTATAGCAATTAATTAGTAGTTGGTAGATGGCAGACAGTAGACGGGGTGGCGAGGTGCGAATTAAAATCTTCATAAATACTATTTACTAACTTCCAACTACTGGCGCTTTGCGCCATATTCCAGAGTGCTAGACTAAAACTATGAATTTTAAAAAACTTGATCTCGGAGATATTGAACAAAAGCTAGCTATAGCGCTGCTAGCGTTGGCGCCGTTTTCGTTCGCGCCGAGCGTGGCGCTACCGATAGAAAACTTTTCTTCGTTTCGGATTGGTCTGTATCAGCTACTTTTAGCTATTTTTACTGTTTATGTGCTGTGGCGGCAACGTAGTTTTATATTTGAGCAACTACAAACAAATCGCTGGCTGCAAGTTGCTGTGGCTGGAGTGTTGCTGAGTGTAGCGTATTCGTTAGTAGTGACAATGAATGTTAGTCGTACTGTGCTGCTCAGTGTCAGTGTGTTGCTGTTGAGTTCTAGTGCATCGGCGATGTACGCCCTGGTCGCCACGCAAACCTCGCAGCAGCGACAGCAGTTTTTGAACCAAGCCGCTCGCTGGATAGTCAGGGTGGCTGTAGTGGTGTCAGTGATCGGTATCGGCCAGTTTGTACTCAGTAGTATCGACCAGAGCCTGGTTGCCGATGGGCTATGTGCAGGTTGCAGTGGTGATGTGTTTGGCTTCCCCCGAATCAACGTGTTTGCGGCGGAACCGCAGTTTTTTGCAAATGCGCTGCTTCCGGCAGTTTTTGTGGCGCTAGCGAGACTGCGCCAGGGGGTAGGCGTCAGAAGGTTGGGGGCAGCAGTATTGACTACGCTGGCTTTCGCGCTTAGTTTTTCTCGTGGGGCGAATCTGGCGCTATTCGTTGGGCTGGCAGTGCTTGGATGGTTGCTGATTAGAAGTGGCAGAGTTAAAGCACTTTTACAGATTGGCGGTGTAGTTGCGGCTGGTTACTTGTTAGCAGCAGCAGCGATGATTGGCAGTAATTACTTTCAGTTTCGTGATGAAAATCCGCGAATTGTAGCGGAGACATTTGAAACCTTGGTTGAACATGGTTCGGCAGGACTAATTGAACTCGATATTCGCCAGAATCTGGAGGGCGCTGAGCAGAGTTTACGTGACTATAGTTCGCCTAAAGACACTAGTTCTAACGCCAATTTTCAGCCAGCTGATTTAGTAGGCTCATTTGCTCCGCCGCAACAGATTGAAGCATCCGGCGATGAACGGTTAGAGGCTGCACTGACAGGATTAGGGTTTCTCGATACACCAAGTCGTGTTTTGTTTGGTGTTGGACTGGGTAATCTAGGGCCGTATGCTAATGCTCAAGATTCGTCACTGCCTAATGATCTGACGATTTACATTCAGTACGCGCTGGTGGCAGTAGAGGCAGGATTCATAGGCCTCGCATTGTTTGTTACCTATCATTTACGCGCAGCTAGCGTAACGCTAAGGAGGGTATCGGCCACGTTATCTACTGACAATTTAGTCGGCGTAATAATAGTGGCGTTTTTGGTTCAGTATTCCTTCTTCGGCACCTATATAAACGCAACATACGTTTGGCTCTATCTCGGTCTAGGTCTGGCGTTGCAGAATCGACGAAAAAACAATCCGGTTATGTTAGACTCACAACCATGATTGCAGTGATTGTAGCGGGAGGAAAAGGGACACGCCTGTGGCCTCTTTCGACATCCGCTAAACCAAAACACCTCTTATCACTCACAGGCAAAGAGTCATTGCTCAGAAATACCTATCAACGGGCGAAGTTGTGCGCAGATGAAATCTACGTAGTAACAGACAGTTCACACTCTGATTTGGTGGCAGAGCAGCTAAGCGAGCTTCCGGCAGAGAACATTATCGTAGAACCGGGCCGCAGAGATACTGCTAGCTGTATAACGCTGGCGCTAGCCACAATCGCCGTGAATCACGACGAGAAGACGAAGGTCGCGTTTTTCCATGCCGATCATCACATTCAGAACGGTAAAGGCTTTGCAGAGTCAGTGGCATTTGCAGCAGATTCGGCCGTTGAATACGACTCGATCGCACTTATCGGTATTCACCCAGATTATCCTGCTACAGGGTTTGGCTACATTAAGAACGGCAAACGACTGGATGGCGCATTTAAAGTTGACGAGTTCAAAGAAAAACCCGATCAAAAGACAGCCGAGAAGTATCTAGAGAGCGGCGAATATTTGTGGAATTTAGGTTTGTTTGCTGGCACGGTAGAAATATTTCGCCGTGAGTTAGCCGAAAATAGCGACGAATATAGTCAAGGACTAAGCGATCTTGAACGGTTGATAAAGGCGGGTGATGACCTGTCTGAACGGTATTTGGCACTACCAAAACAGCCGATTGATACCGCTCTGATCGAAAAGAGCAAAAATCTAGTGGTGATTCCGGGTACCTTCGACTGGATTGACATTGGTAGCTATAAAGACATGTACGCTGTAATGCCGAAATCTGACGAGTTCGCTAATGCAATCCAAGGCGACCACGCACACCTAATTAATACCAAGAACTCCATGGTCGTTACCCACAACAAGCCGGTGGCGGTCATCGGCCTCGATCACATCGCCGTGATAGACACTCCAGACGGAATCTTAGTTTGTCATAAAGATCACGCCCAGCAAGTCAAACAGGCTGCCAACCAGATTACAGAGGCATCGAAGTAGTTTAACAGATACAATATTGCGCCGGCCATAGACCGAGTGTATTGTTAAGTTATGACTGTTAACTCAGAAAAATTTAGCCCAAAACTAGTGCTT
>Ga0306869_1001127_pt1 | contig 10562 bp, 9 predicted proteins | sample AntRauTorckE6833_FD_190421 | JGI IMG/M metagenome (GOLD analysis project Ga0306869, IMG submission 190421) | Saline lake microbial communities from Rauer Islands, Antarctica - Metagenome Torckler E6 #833 (v2) (version 2) | ecosystem: Environmental > Aquatic > Non-marine Saline and Alkaline >... | reverse complement strand
TATCTGGCCAAAGACGCGCTGGCTAGCCAAGGCGGGTCTACGGTGTTAGCCCCGGCGGCGCGTACGGTGTTTAGCGTGGCACCGCAGGTTATCGTGCCGCTTATTCTGGGTCTTTCGGCGTTTCATATGCTGCTGATCAGAACCAAATTGAAGAAGCAATATGACAAGGGCGTGAATGCCGGTACTTGGTGGTTTCGCTGGATCCACCTAGCCGTTACTGGTTTGTTGACAATTGAACTGATCGGTCTGATGAGCGGTGTGACAGATTTGTTCACCTTGAAATTGATGGGCGGGCTGATTGTGATTTGGGCGCTGTTGGGGCTGGTTGCCGAGCGGCAAGCTAAAGCTAAGCAATCGCCAAAGTTGGTTTATGGTCTGGGTTTGTTCGCGCACATTCTGGCGGCATTGCCAATCGCAGCTAGTGCGCTACTCACCAGCGTGTACGGTCTTGAGCGTTTGGGCTGGCACATGTACGCGCTGTACGGTGTGTTTGTGGTGTCCGGTGTCGCGATGGCTTGGAACCTGGGGCGGCAATTGCGCGGCCGCGGTGTGTTTAAAGACTACCAATACGTCGAGCGTAACTACTTGGTAATCGACATTTTGACTAAATCCGCCTTTGCCGTCATTTTGATCCTTGGCTTGTCCGGCTAGATTGTGCGGATACATCGTTTTTATATATCGCCGGAAACGGCGCTAAAACACGATTTTTGGCTGCATGATCTCAGTTTGGTCAACCAGTGGCGCAAGGTATTGCGTTTCCAAACCGACCAACAACTGGTGTTGTTTGACGGCATCCAGCACGAACGGCTATACCGGCTACTCGAGCTAAACGAGCGGGAAGCCCACCTGGAGCTTGTGACTGATTACGTACGGAAACTGCCAACCAGGGAAGTCTACCTCTTTTGGTCGCTGCTCAAAAAAGACAAAAACGACTGGGTGCTGCAAAAATGCACCGAGCTTGGCGTCAGCCACTTCATCCCCCTACTGGCCGAAAGATGTGAAAGGTCGAACCTCACACAAGTTCGGTTGGAGCGCTGGCAGAAAATCCTCATAGAAGCTGCCGAACAATGCGGCCGCAGCGACATCCCCGCCATTCGCGAGCCCATGACGCCGGCCACCGCCCTCAAAGATTATAAAGACAAAGTTGAACTATACATTTGCGAACAACAGACAACTGACGACAGGCAACTGACAACTCCAAACGCCACTGGCGTTTTGGTCGGTCCGGAAGGCGGCTGGTCGGATGCTGAAAAAGAGTTATTCAAACAAAACAACGTTCACCACTTAAACCTTCACGATTTCACCCTCCGCGCGGAGACTGCTTGCGTGGCTGCCGCGCAGATGGTTGCATAGCTCTCCCCAAACAAACCGACCGTTTCTGGCCGCGCCCAAGCGGCCAGAAAACCCTTTTTTTCAATCAACGTACCCCCGTACATGTTTCAATCGGCAAAGAGTTTTCTAGCTCACTCGGATCATCGCCTATAATTTGGTCATTTTGGTAGGCTACAGGAACAAACTAAGTACCAAAGCAATGGCCGCTACAGACATCGCACGTCGGACAAATACATTGCCGTGTTTGAGGCTAAAGCGCAGACCAATCTGCGCGCCGATAATACTGCCGGCCAGTAATGCCAGCCCGATAGGAAGGTTGATATGCCCGCTTTGAAAAAACAGTATTAGCTGAATAGGCAAGCCAACTACGCCAGCTACGCGCCTGGTGCCGATTGCTTCAATCGGGGTCATCCCCAAGACCAAAATTAAAACATAACTGCTGAGTAGTCCAATACCGCTGCCGAAGCTGGCCAATATGACTGTCAGGATAAAATAAAGCAAAAAGCCGCCGTATTTCGCGCGTGGGCTGACGATACGCTTTTTCGGCTTAAGCCGAAAGCTGGCAAGGCTGACGATGGCGGTAAAGATAATCAAGATTGAGCTTATAAGCTTCACTTGCCCTGACAGCACATTAATCGAGAGCAGCGGGCCAATAATGCTGGCGGCTATCGCAATAAACAGCATTGGCCATAAATAGTCTTTACGAACAACGCCCTTGCCACGGCCGCCAATTATCGAACCGATGATCAGCCCAATCCCGCCGAACTTGATTGTGCCCACAGCTGTCAGTGGCTCAATACCTAATGCTAGTAGGACAGGTAGAACCACGAGCGCGCCACCACCAGCCGCGATATTACTCAACGTAGAGGCCACTAAGCCCAGAAAGAACGCCAGAATTATAAGCATTGCCCGCAGTATATACCATTAAGAAACTACTTTCCGGCCTCCAGGCTCGCCCTCTTTGGCCAGAATATTTCAAAATCTTATAACCGTAGCCAGAGGTACGTTGATAAGATTTTGAAATATTCTGACTCAAAGATCATCAAGCCTGGAAACCGAAAATCAATTTCTGAATGGTATACACTAGCCATGTTGTCGTATATTGGGTCGTATAATTTCGCTAGCCAAAGTTATATGGCAGCACGGTTACGTTTAAGCCTGCTACAATAAGCGCATGGGGAATTATTGGAAAGAGCGGAATCAGCCGTATAAAGCCGGGCAGACCGGGGTTTTTAAAGTCAGTCGGAGCAAGATTGAGCTGTTTACACAATGTCCGCGGTGTTTTTGGCTGGACGCGCGGTTGAAAATTAAGCGACCGAGTGGGCCGCCGTTTAACATCAACAAGGCGATTGACGAGCTGTTTAAGAAAGAGTTTGACGTGTATCGTTTGAAGGGCGAGCCGCATCCGCTGATGACGGAGTACGGTGTGGTGGCGGTGCCGTACCAGCACGAAAATCTCGAAACCTGGCGGGAGAACTTCGTCGGTGTGTTCGCGCTGCATCAGCCGACTAATCTGCATGTTTTTGGTGCCGTTGATGACGTTTGGGTGAATGACGAGGGCGAGTTGATCGTGGTCGATTATAAAGCCACGGCCAAGCAAAGCGACGTGAGCATCGACGCCGACTGGCAGCAGAGCTATAAACGCCAGCTGGAAGTTTATCAATGGCTGCTGCGGGCCAATGGCTTCGCAGTCAATGACACCGGCTACTTTGTCTACACCAACGGCCGCTTTGACCTAGACGGCTTCAATGACCGCGTCGAATTCCGTACCAAAATTATCCCCTACACCGGCAGCGACGAGTGGGTCGAGCCAACATTAGAAAAAATGAAAGCCTGCCTGGAAGCCGATATGCCCCCCGTCGGCCAAGCCGCCATGGGCGGTTCCTGCGACTTCTGCGCCTACGCCCGTCAACGCACCGAACTAACCGTCGCTGCTTTACAGAAAAAATCGGCAAGAAAATCGTCGAAGAAATCGCCAAAGAAACCGTCCGAACCTCAATCAAAAAGCCAAAAAGAGTAACAAAAAGTTGACTTTTTCCCATGCGCGCCAGAGTTCAATCATGAAAGCAACCGTCTCGCTCAAAATCTTACGCACCGACCCCGCGGCTTTGTAGACTTATTAAATCAAAGCAGAGAAGTGATTATAGCTGAACATCACCGCTGCCAAGCGCGCCGGGGCGACGACTTTTTTGAAGCTTGACGCTTGGTTGGCCAAAAAATACCAAAAGTTTCTGCCGATTAAGCCTGATAAGCTGCTGACCCAGACGTACTTCTTATCGAGCAGCGTGTTAATAGCAAGCCAACGATGTTCCTCAGTAAAAACTGTACCACGAAAGTGTCCGATCGGACACTTTCGTGGTACAGTTTTTAATAACATGAAAAGGTGAGTGCGGGTCAGGATAAGTTAAGTTATACTAATTGTATGATTGATATTCAATTTGTTCGGGATAATCCGGAGCTGGTGGAGGAAAAGGCGCGGCAAAAGGGCTATGCGGTTGATGTGCGGCAGTTGCTAGGGTTTGACGGGCAACGCCGAGAACTATTGCAGCAGGTCGAAGGGCTGAGGCAGGAGCGCAATGACCTGAGCGCGTCAACCAAAGGCCAGCGGCCAAGCGATGAGCAAGTGGCGCGCGGCCGCGAGCTAAAAACGCAGCTGGCCGATCTGGAACACCGCTTGAGCGCCATCGATCAGGAATTTACCGAGCTGTTAAAAAAAGTTCCCAACATGCCGCTAGACGACGTACCGGTCGGTGCCAGCGAGGACGAGAATGTCGTCGTAAAAATCTGGGGGGAAAAGCCGCAATTTGATTTCGAACCAAAAAACCACGATCAGATAGGACGTGAACGCGGCTGGATTGATAAAGAGCGGGCAGCCAAGGTTGCCGGATCGCGCTTTGCTTATCTTAAAGGTGACTTGGTGCTGCTGGAATTTGCCCTGTGGCAGTTTGCTTTTAGTCAATTAACTGATCAACAGGTGCTGCAATCAATCATTGACCAAAATAATCTGACGGTGAGCGCCAAACCGTTCCTGCCAGTCATCCCGCCTGCAGTTGCCAAAACCGATGTCTATGACGCCACCGGGCGGTTAAATAAAGAGGAGCAAACCTACAAACTGGCCGACGATGACCTATGGTTGAACGCTAGCGCCGAGCACACCATGGCACCGATGTATATGGGGGAAATTCTGGATGAACAAGAGCTTCCGCTGCGTTTTGTCGGTTATACCACAGCCTTTCGGCGCGAGGCGGGGACTTATGGCAAAGACACCGAAGGCATTTTGCGCCTGCACCAATTTAACAAATTGGAAATGGAAAGCTTTAGTTTGCCCGAACATTCTATGAACGAACATTTGTTCATGGTGGCTATTCAGGAACATTTGATGCAGCAGCTCGGGTTGCCGTATCAGGTAATTATGAAATGCACAGCCGACATCGGCGGACCAAATGCCCGGGGCGTTGACATCGATACGTGGTTGCCCGGACAAAACAGATACCGTGAAACACACACCGCCGATCTCATGACCGACTATCAAACACGTCGTATGCAGACGCGCGTTCGGCGTGCCAGCGGTGACGTGCAGTTTGCGCATACTAATGACGCCACGGCGTTTTCACAGCGACCGCTGATCGCTATTATCGAAAACTATCAAACCGTCGATGGGAAAGTCCGAGTTCCTGAAGTTCTAAGGCCATTTATGGGTAGTAACCGTGTTGTCATATAATTTCACTATCCAAATTTACCCTTCCGGCACCAAACTTCCCAAATTCCTGGTACGTATCGATAGATACGCCCCAAAAATTATTGGAAACTTTGGCACTCGGAATCATCAAATTTTGATTGGCAAAATTATATGGCAAAACGGGTAATAAGGAGGTTCTATGATCAAAAAATTAGAAATAGATGGCGTACACGTCACAGTGAATGAGCGGTTGCATAAATATGTGGTTAAGAAAATCGGCAAGCTGGACACCTACATTCCACGCCACGCCCGCGAATCGGCGCATGCCGAAGTTAAGCTTAAAGAAGCCAAAGCCAAGGACAAAAACACCTGCACGTGCGAAGTTATTTTGCATTTGCCGCATGAAATCCTAGCCGTCAAAGAAACCACTGTCAACATGTACGCCGCCATCGACATTGTCGAAGCCAAGCTCAAAAATTTGCTCAAAAAATACAAAGACACCCACTCCATCCGCCCACATCGCCGCGTCCTAGCCCGCCTAAAACGCAGTTTCCGTCCCGAAGCGTAATTTTTTGAAAAGCCAGATTACGACATAGGTTGGATGCTTTACTGGACTTACGCAAAACTCCCCGATCCCCAGACCAAATCTGTCCGGCTGCAAAATGTTTTTCTTCTCTCAACGTACCGGGGAGGTATGCTTTCTTCAGAGAAAACAGTTTTCTCTCGGCCATATTTACTCTGTGAACGGGCGATTTTGTGTGAGTTCAGTTTAACGAGTTGTTAGATTAAACAATTATGATATTCATAGTATAATGTTGTTATGCCAGAAATACGAGGAGCAGGTGAAACCGCACAACCACCTTATCATAGCCTTGATGATTTACTTGCTCAGATACCAGGACAAAATGGGGTGGCCTGTAGACGGATGACCGAGGATTACCAAGAGTTGTTTGAGGTTGCGCCAGGCTCCTCGCATAATCATCAAGCTTGGCCCGGGGGTTACGTGGATCATGTAACTGACGCTATGAATATTGCTGCGGCACTTTATGACTCACTAAGTGCGGCACGGCCATTGCCGTTCGAAAAAGCCGACGCTTTACTGGTGATGTTTCTGCATGATCTTGAAAAATCGTTTAAATACCGAATAGATGAGCAGGGGAACGTAACCGATAATCCTGATATCCCCGACAAGAAAGCCCGGGCTGCCGTACGTGAAGAACTGATGGATCGTTATGGTATTGAACTTAATGTTCAACAGGCTAACGCGATGCGCTATGTAGAAGGGGTCAGGGACGAAGATTACACCAATCAGGCCAGAGTTATGGGTGAGTTGGCAGCAATCTGTCACTGTGCGGATACCCTAGGTGCAAGGTTATGGTACAATTATCCGCTGCCAGAAGGTCAAGACGAGTGGCTGGGCGCAGCACGCGTAAATCCTGTGGCTGCCAGCTTTGTACTAATAAGCGAGCTTGATGCATAAAGTACATACTCTCCCATTATTAAAGCATCTTATTAATCTCAGAACAGCAGGAAAATGGTCTGGCACTAGATACCTCTGATGGGGTATACTGGTTTGTATTGCAGGGCTACCTAAGTATGATGACAGGGAGTAATTATTTATGAAGAAAATTGTTAAGCGGGTGTTGGGCGATCCGCAAGCCAAGACGCTCAAAAGGCTGAAAAAACGCGTCAAAGTGATTGATGGCTTGGCCGACACGTATAAAAACATGTCAGATGTTGAGCTAAAGAAGCAGACTGAGAAACTCAAAAAGCGGCTTAAGGACGACAGTCTGGACAAGATTTTACCTGATGCCTTTGCCGTAGTGCGAGAAGTAGCCACGCGCGTACTCGGGCAGCGGCATTTTGAAGTGCAGTTGATCGGCGGTATGGCGTTGCACGAAGGTAAAGTCGCTGAGATGAAGACCGGTGAGGGCAAGACGCTGGTGGCCACGCTACCGTTGTATCTGAACGCGCTGACTGGCAAAGGCGCTCATTTGGTGACGGTTAATGATTACCTCGCGCGAATTGGCGCGGGTTGGATGGGTCCGGTTTACGGTTTTCTGAACCTTAGTGTGGCGGTGATTATCCCGGACGAATCTTATATATACGATCCTGATTTTACCGATGACAGTCACGATGACCCGCGGTTTGAGCATTTGCGACCGTGTAGTCGCCAGGAAGCTTATGCCGCAGATATTACCTATGGCACGAACAACGAATTCGGTTTTGATTACCTACGCGACAACATGGTGCGCGAGGAAGATCAGCTGCGTCAGCGCGATCTGCACTACGCGATTGTCGATGAGGTCGACTCGATTTTAATTGACGAGGCTCGCACGCCGCTAATTATTTCCGCGCCTAGCGTAACAAGTGGTAGCGCGTACGCCCAGTTTGCGAAAGTAGTGCGTAATCTCAAAAAAGATGAGCACTATGAAGTTGATGAAAAGCGTCGCAGTGTCGTTATGAACGATGATGGAATTGAAAAAATCGAGAAGCTGCTCGGCATCGACAACCTCTATGCCGCAGGCAACATTCGTACTATTTACCACCTCGACCAGGCGCTCAAAGCGCAAGCGATATTCAAGCGTGATAAAGATTATGTTGTAACCAAAGATGGCGAGATAGTGATTGTTGATGACTTTACCGGCCGATTGCTTAAAGGCCGGCGCTACAACGAGGGATTACACCAGGCGATCGAGGCTAAAGAGGGCGTGGAGGTGCAGGAAGAATCGATGACCTTGGCGACAATTAGTTTTCAGAACTACTTCCGTTTGTACGAAAAGTTGGCGGGCATGACTGGTACAGCGCTAACCGAGGCCGAAGAGTTTCATCAGATCTATAAGTTGGACGTGCTGGAGATTCCGTCTAATCGGCCGCTTGTTCGCGTTGATCGATCTGATCGCATTTACCGGACAGAGGCTGGAAAGTTTCGGGCGATCATTAAAGAAGTGCATGACCTGCACGAGAAAGGGCAACCTGTACTTATAGGTACGGCATCCATCGAAAAGAATGAATTGGTGACCGGATTGCTTAAGGATGCAAATCTGCCGCATGAAGTTTTGAACGCAAAGAACAACGAGCGTGAGGCCAGGATCGTCGCCAAAGCCGGGCAAAAAGGCGCAATTACGTTGGCCACTAACATTGCCGGACGCGGAACTGACATTGTGCTAGGCGACGGCGTAAAAGAGCTCGGAGGACTGTTCGTACTTGGTAGCGCCCGCAACGAATCGCGCCGGATCGATAATCAGTTCCGTGGACGCGGTGGTCGGCAAGGCGATCCAGGAGAGACGCAGTTTTTTGTTAGCAGCGAAGACGATCTGATGCGCGTGTTCGGTGGTGATCGAATCGGCTCAATTATGAACCGGCTGAAGGTTGACGAAGAAACGCCTATCGAAAATCGCATTATTAGCAAAAGTTTGGAAGGCGCCCAGAAAAAAGTTGAGGGTTTTAACTTTGACCAGCGTAAAAACGTTGTCAAATACGACGATGTCATGAATCGCCATCGCCGTGCTGTCTATACTATGCGCCGTGAAATCCTAGGGCAAATAGATATTAAAAAGCGTATTGCGATTTTTGTCGGACAAGAGGCGGTAGCTTTGGCTTTGTCGCCGATGGCTACGACCGAAAGTTACGAAGACATCATCAAGGAGGTTTTTCCGTTTGATGAATCTACGCTTGATCGCTTGTTCGATGCCGAAACAAGTAGCTTTGAAAAGGTACTAAAAACCGAGGCACTTGAGCTCTACGAAGCCCGTGAGTCTGCCTTTACGCCGGAAATCATGCGCAAGGTCGAGCGCGATATTTACCTGCAAGTGCTCGATAATCTTTGGATGCAGCACCTGGAGAACATGGATCATTTGCGCGAGGGTATCCACTGGATTAGCGTCGGTCAGCGCGATCCGCTGGTAGAATATCGCCGCGAAGGTCAGCGTATTTTTGAAGAAATGCTGGAAACTTTGCGGCATGATGTAGTGCGAGCTATTTTCCATGCACAACCGGTGCTGGTTGATAAGCTCGATCAACCAATTGAGACTGAGCTAACCAAGGCGGCACGTGGCTCAGTGAGCAACGCAGATAAGATTACGGAGGCCGAGGAGTTTCGCGAGGTTGATTTTGTTCCAAAGCAGACAGCACAGGCAGCCAAAGCCAAAACGGATCAAAAGCGCAAAAAAACCCGCAAGGCCGAACGCCAGCGCCGCGCCAAAGGCAAACGAAAAAAATAGCCAGGATGGCAGCAAAGCCGAAACGACCGACCATAAAACCATAAAGGACTATCGATGAAACATGTTGTTACAGAGCTAAAGTTGCCCAACGGTGTCAAAGGTTTGCTGATCCACGTGCCGCAAGCCAGTGTTATGAATTTTGAGTTCAATTTTCGCGCCGGTGAATACTTAGTTGCCCACGATAAGTGGGAAACGCCTCATCTGATGGAACACTTATTGCTTGGTGCGAACGAAAAAATCCCTAAAGCGCGGGCTTTTCAGGCCGAGTTCGAGAAAAACGGCGCTTATAACAATGCTAGTACTAGCACTTACGACATTAGTTATGAAGCGGAATGCGCGGACTTTGAGTGGAACCGAATCTTGCGTTTACTGCTACTGAGTATCACGAAGCCACTATTTCTGGCCGAAGAATTTACGGCTGAGTTTGGCAACGTCCGAGAAGAGTTGACAGCACGTTCCAACAATCATTTTCGTCACCTCAGCCTTTCGCTTCGCAAACAGTACGGGTTTTCAATTCTGCCAGACCAAGAGCGCATTAAGCTCATGGATAACGTGACCTTGCAGGACATTCGCCAGCACTATCAGGAAACGCACACTGCCGATAACTTGCGGTTTGTTATAGCTGGCAAGTTTGGCGCTGCCCGCCAACGAGCTGTCGAAAAGTTATTGTCAAGCATCGAACTACCACAAGACAATGGTCGAAAAGAATTGCCGCCAGAGCAGCCGCTTTCGCTCAAGCAACCGCTGCACATTCATAACGACACTGTCGAGAACATGTATTTTTATATTGACACGTTTATGAAACGTCGTATGAATGATTCCGAAACCGATTCATTGAGCTTGATGAATAGCATGCTGACCGAAACGTTTTATTCGCGGATTTTGGGGACAGCGAGGGAGCGCGGACTGGTGTATCACATTAGTTCTGGATTTGGTCAAACTATGGGTAGTACCAACTGGTGGTTCGGCGCGCAGGTCATGCCAGCACATGCCGAGGCGTTGTTTGGAATTATAATTCATGAGCTTGGCGAGGTTTTTGCCGGTAATTTAACCGATAGAGAAATTGAAGACGCGAAATGTTACGCTTTGGGACGCTACCAATGCAGCGGTCAGACTGTTGGCGGCACGGCTGCTGGGTACGCGGATCGTTACTTTTTTGACGAACATATCGATGATTATTACGCCATCCCCAAGCGTATCAAGGTTTTGAACCGTGAAGGGATTATCGACATCAGCCGTGCGCTGTTCACCGATAAAATTGGTGGCCTAGGTACGTTGGGTAATGCCGGTGAGCGCTTTACCGACCAACTGAACGACCAACTCCAAAC
>Ga0306869_1001116_pt1 | contig 10659 bp, 9 predicted proteins | sample AntRauTorckE6833_FD_190421 | JGI IMG/M metagenome (GOLD analysis project Ga0306869, IMG submission 190421) | Saline lake microbial communities from Rauer Islands, Antarctica - Metagenome Torckler E6 #833 (v2) (version 2) | ecosystem: Environmental > Aquatic > Non-marine Saline and Alkaline >... | reverse complement strand
CGAGGTACGGGTAAAACCACTCTGGCTCGTATTTTTGCGCGAGAGATAGGGGCTACTGATGTTGATATTTACGAAATAGACGCCGCTTCCAATCGCGGTATTGATGATATTCGTGAATTGCGCGAGGCGGTGCATACCGTGCCGTATGAATCACCGTACAAGGTATACATTATTGACGAGGTGCACATGCTCACCAAAGAAGCTTTTAATGCATTATTAAAAACCCTAGAAGAACCGCCGGCTCACGTTATATTCATCTTAGCCACAACGGAAGAAGAAAAGTTACTCGATACTATTCTTTCTCGTTGTCAGGTGTTTCGATTTCGCTCTCCGTCTCGCCGAGTGTTGGCTAGCGTTGTGGCAGAGGTGGCAAAAGAAGAGGGGTATACGCTAGAACCAGCCGCAGCTGATTTAGTGGCCGTGGCGGCCGATGGTTCGTTCCGTGATGCGCTAGGGATTACCCAGAAAGTGTTGTTGGCTTCTGGTGATGCGGTTGGAACAGTTGACGAAGTGGCGGCTATTATCGGTGCGCCTCGACACGAACTGGTGCTAAAGGTATTGCAGGCAATTGCAGTCCAAGATACCGCGGCTGGGCTAGCGGCTATTCGAAGTGCTGTTGAGGCTCATAATGATATGAGTATGTTTGTTCGTATGATATTAGAGCATTTACGCACGGTATTACTCTTGCGTCACACTCCTAAAGAAAAAGACACGTATCTTGAAAATACTGACGAACAGATTGGGGTGTGGTTAGAGCAGTGTGCACAAGAGAATGTTAAAACCGTTCACTCTCATACTTTGCTTCGTTTACTCGACACAGCTGAGCAGGTGCGACGTAGTCCGATTCCACAACTTCCGTTAGAGTTGGCTATTATGGACTTAACCGCACCTAAGGCGTAGCTGATTCTATGCAAACTGTCTATCTAGTGCGACACGGAGAAACCGAAGCTAACGTTGCGCGTACTTGGCAAGGGGCCGACGACGAGCTCTCTCCTCAAGGAAAGGAACAGGCCAAACAACTAGCGCAACGTCTAGAAGGTATACCGTTCGACGAGGCATTTTCTAGCAATATGGTACGGGCTCGCGATACTACTACAGCTATAATGAAGCAACGCACCATACCGTTGACGTACACTACTGCTCTCGCTGAACGAAGGGTGCCAAGTAGTACGGTAGGAGTGGCCTTAGAGCGTGTGCCTGAGAATCCCTGCCACCAATTCTTGGTAGCGTGGGAAGCCGCTAATCGTGATCCGGATTTTCGCTATGAAGACGAGGAAACGGTTCGAGAGTTGGTTGAGCGGGCCGGTGACGCCTTACAGCTATTTCGTGAGTCAGAAGTGCCAAATATCGTGGCGGTGACACACGGAACTATCCTGCGCACGATTATCAACATTGTATTACAAGGCGGAGATACCACAGACCCGTATACTATATTCAGTGCTGGACGTCACATGGTAACCACCAACACTGGACTCTCCGTTATTACGCGAGAAGCAGATGAGGCACCGTGGCAACTCTTGACCTATAATGACCATGCACACTTTGCAGACAATTAATTTATGGAAGTACTTTTTATTAGACACGGCGAAACCGCCGCCAATCGTGACCAGCGTCATCAGATGCCACAAGAACCCCTTAGTCCCGAGGGGATTTCACAATTACAAGCGATTGCACCTAAGGTAGCAAAGTGGCAACCGACACATATATTTACTAGCCCTCATACTCGAGCTCAACAGTCGGCACAAATTCTAGCTCAAGAACTACCACTACAAGTCGAGACACATGATTCCTTTCGTGAGCTTCGTCGGCCAGCGTGGTTATTTGGCAAACGACACGGTGGACCAGCTTCGGTGTGGTATTTGGTGCGGTGGTTCACCGCCGAGTTATTGCATTACGATGACGCTGCGCACGGGGAGACGTATCCTACATTCCGTAAACGTATCTTACGTGCCCGTAGTATCCTTGAAACCTACCCACCAGATTCTCGGATTGTGATAGTCTCACACGCAATTTTCATTAATTTCTTTATTTCACACGCGTGTCGTGATAAGCCGCTTTCACTCTTTGGTGCAATTCCACAACTTCTAAAAATCTACGCACTAAAGAATAGTGACTACGTTCAACTGCACGCTGATCTTCCGGCCGAGTCTGGAACCTGCACTTGGCAGTTGGTCGAATCTGAGGCAGATATACCCACAACGCGTAAAGGTTGATTCTTCCAGCTGGTATGGCACTATGATGAGCGGTATTGCATTGGTTGCATACTGATTGCCCGATCGTCTAATGGTAGGACTGCGGTTTCTGGTACCGTCAATCGGGGTTCGAATCCCTGTCGGGCAGCATGAGAGATACACCGCCGTAAGGCGGTTTTTTCGTGTTGCCCGGCAAGAAAAGCACTTGAGTGCTTTTCGAGGGATTCGAACCAGCGGAAGCTTGTTGTGCGGAGCTTGCGAGCACGACAGCTGAGCTGTGTCCCGCGGCACTTAGTGAAATGGAGCGGATGCGAACATTGAGCTTAGTGACCGTCAGGATCATCCCTGTCGGGCAGCACAAAATAGTAAAGTCTTCAATGTACAGATGCATTGAGACTACACTCCGTTAACTCTAAAAAAGGATTCGGAGTGAAGCAGCAAGAAGTAGTATTGTTACGTAGAACAGGTCGAGAGTTAGACTTATTTTAAACTACAGAGCATAAAAAAGAGCAGCACGAGTTACTGAACCACAAAATATTTACTGAAACGATTAAAGACGACTTGCCAAAGGATAAGTAGGCGGTAGTTTTTTGTCATACTGGTGGTCGACTGCTATTGTGGAAAGAGAGCTAGGCGAAAAAGAATGCACGATTGATGGGTTAGAAAGAAGTTAATAGAGTTACGTAGTGTATAAATAAAATATGGAACATAATCATACACATACTGAGCATAGTGCTTCATGCCACAATCACGGTAGTCCAGGTATGGGGCATGGTTCGGCTGGAACATTTCTGAAGCGATTTTGGATTGTGACGTTCTTACTCATACCTTTGGTATTTGCTAACCCTATGGTAATGGGAGCTTTAGGACTTGGGAGCTACACACTTAGTAAATGGATTGGCTTTGGTATTGCTACAGTTATTTTTGGTTTTTCTCTTATATTCTTTGAACATGCCTGGCATGAAATAAAAGCCAAAGCGTACGGCATGATGACACTGGTTTCAATTGCAGTAGCGTCTGGGTATCTATTTTCAGGTGTTGCCACATTTGTACCTTCACTTGATGCGGATTTTTATCTTGAAATCTCAACACTGATTTGGGTACTCCTGTTTGGACATTATCTTGAAGCAAAGTCTGGAGCGGCGGCTGGTGATTCGTTGGCAGAAGTGGCTAAGCTCCTCCCTAAGCAAGCGCACAAATTAATTAATGGCGTAGAGAATGATGTCGATATTAGCGAATTAGTTGATGGGGATTCTGTACTTGTTAAACCAGGAGAGAAAGTGCCAGCAGATGGAGTAATTACTGCAGGCTCAGCCAATGTTGATGAGGCACTTATTAGTGGTGAATCCACTCCAGTGCAAAAGAAAACCAACGACGAAGTGGTAGCTGGTTCAATTTGTCTTGATGGCTCTCTCACAATTACTCTCACTAGAGTCGGTGAACATTCGACAATTGGTCAAATTCAACAACTGATTGCGACTGCAGAGCGGACTAAACCACGTTCACAACGACTAGCAGATAAAGCGGCTGGTGTCCTTACGTTTGTGGCTGGTATTACTGCACTACTTACACTACTGATTTGGACATTCGTGATCGGACAACCGTTTGTATTTGGTGTAACCCTCGCTATTACAGTTTTGGTTATTGCCTGCCCGCATGCACTTGGCTTAGCCATTCCAACGGTAACTACTATCACTACCTCGTTAGCGGTTAAGAATGGCTTCTTTATTAAAAACCTAGCTAAGCTTGAGGTTATTAAAAAAGCTGACTATGTAGTTTTTGATAAAACGGGCACGTTAACTACTGGGATATTTGGAGTAACTGACTTAGTGGCAGTGGGAAGTATTAAAGAAGATGAGGTATTACGAATTGCGGCTTCACTTGAACAGCACTCCTCTCACATTATTGGTGAATCGATTGTAGCTCATGCTAAAAAACAATCAGTTACGCTATCTAATATTTCAAACTTCAAGAATGTAGCTGGTAAAGGAATTGTGGCAGAAATTGAAGGCGCTAAATATGTAGTTGGCAATCGAGCGTTAATTGAATCCTTAAATATTTCGCTTGCAGAAGCTGAATCTTCGTACAGTGAATTAGCAGGTGGAGGCAAAACAACCATCTTTGTGGCCAATGAATCGAAAGTAATCGGACTGTTGGCACTGGCTGATGCTATTAAACCCGAGTCTTATGAAGCGGTAAAACGCCTGCATGGGCTTGGTGTAAAAGTAGCTATGCTTACTGGTGATAATACTCAAGTTGCCCAAAGTGTTGCTAAAGAACTCGGTATAGACACATTCTTTGCTGAAGTTCTGCCACAAGATAAATATACTCATATCCAATCTCTTCAGAAAGAAGGTAATGTGGTTCTGATGGTCGGTGACGGAGTGAACGATGCACCAGCCCTCACACAAGCTGATGTGGGTATTGCCATTGGTGCCGGTACTGATGTCGCAGTCGAGGCTGGGGACGTAGTCTTGACCCGTAACAATCCTGAAGATATCGTGCGACTTATAACACTTTCAAAAAAAGTTTACAGCAAGATGATTCAAAATCTTGTTTGGGCACTGGGATATAACATTGTGGCTATTCCAGCAGCAGCAGGAGCATTTGCCTACTGGGGGTTTTTCCTCCGTCCGGAGATTGGCGCATTTATCATGAGTCTGTCGACAGTAATTGTAGTAGCTAACGCTATGCTTTTAAAGCGCGTAGATTTAAACTAATAGTACATGAGTATAACTACGGGACATAATGTGCCGCATAAAGAGACTGGCAAGGTACTGGGGGTTGTAAAAGAAAATACAGTATGAGTTAGAAATATCGCTCGTGATATTGGTGTAAGTTTTAAAGGGGTTGTGGGTGGTGGAGCAAAGACCCATACAGGTATCATAATCAAGGCACACATTGCTGCGAGAATTTGTAACTACAGCCTGAATTTTAACTCCGCATTATGCTATTATGCGGTCAATCATGACGAAGAATGAGCGGTATGGAGTGGTCGGAATCTTATTGGGTGGTATCGCATTAGCGAGTATATTTTGGCTTTTAGATGTGACTGCATTTAATACCGTAGCGTACCAAAATACCCCTACTAATAAAGAACCGGTCGCCACTTCAACCACTGGTGATGATATAGATGGTAATGATTCTGCAGTGTCTGCACCAGTATGGCCAGCTTCGTTAGATAAAGAAGAGTACGATGAGCGGATGTTAGCGTTAGCTGGTTACGAACCTTCTTTTGAAACTATTATTGCCACCAGTAGTACTGGCGCCACAACTACTACCAAGAAGCGGATTAATGATCTGGTATACGCCAGTAGTAGTAACGTTACGGTAGAGGGAGAGCTGTGGCCGACAGCTGCACCATACCCCCACGGCGGAGCGATTCTGCCGTTTCATCGAATTATTACTTATTACGGTAATTTATATTCCACTCGGATGGGTATCCTCGGTGAATTTCCTAAAGAGGAAGTGTTGCGTCGCTTAAAAGAAGAAATCAGCCACTGGGAAGCAGCTGATCCTGATACACCGGTTATGCCGGCAATTGAATACATTGTGAGTGTAGCCCAAGCAGATGCTGGGGCTGATGGAATGTATCGCAACGTAATGCCAGATAGTGAGATTGATAAAGCTTACCAAATTGCCAAAGAGGCGAATGGTATTTTTATTCTAGATTTGCAAGTTGGCCTTAGTACTATTCAGAAAGAACTACCGCAGTTTCGCTCTTATTTAGAAGAGTCTGACGTACATTTAGCTATTGATCCAGAATTTTCTATGAAGACGGGCGCAGCCCCTGGAACAAGGATTGGTTCTTATAATGCGACTGACATTAATTTTGTAATTGACTACTTGGCCGATATTGTGCAAGAAAAACAGTTGCCACCGAAGGTATTGATTGTGCATCGCTTTACCGACCGGATGGTACAAAATGCGTCGGCTATCAAGCCACGGCCAGAGGTACAGGTGGTGATGGTTATGGACGGATGGGGGCCACGTGGTTTGAAGCGAGGCACCTATTCGCGAGTGGTAGATAGCGATCCAGTACAATTTGCTGGATTAAAAATATTTTATAAAAATGATTTAAAACCACCTAGTACCGGCCTGTTGTCACCCCAGCAGTCGCTTGACCTTAATCCGACACCAATTTACGTACAATTTCAGTAGTGGTAGAAAGTTTAACTAAACAGTTCACCGATACCGAGATTCTTGCCACACCAAGAAAACACTTAGTAAAAATAAAAGACTGACACCAATAATTATGTAGGGTTGCATCTAACAAAAGTACCAAATACCCGCCAATCTACTTATATCTTTTTAGTAGTGGTGAGCTACTGTCTTTTCTTTATCGCAAAAAAAGTACACTCTAAATTTTAAATGGTAAAATTATAATATGAGACCCATAATTTACGGAGCCATATATAGTTTTGCAATTCTAGGAGTACTGGCATTAGGGTTTGTAATATTGGTTATGGCTCGCCCAACAACCCTCCATTTGTTTGGTTTTAAAGAGGTTAGTAGCAATCTCTATGCGTGCATGACTTACCAAGACCAAGATTTACTTGAAAAAATATACAGCGGACAGATTGATCTAAAGCAAGCGCGTCAACAAGCAGGTGACCAGCAAGCGGATACAGCCGAGTACACTGCGTGTTTGGAGTCTATCTTTGGCCAGCATACGGTGTGGGTTAATACCAACGCTTTTATTATCTATGATTAAGGTGTCGGCAGTACGGGGTGGCTTAGGATTGTTATTTCTTCTGTATCTTTTTGTGTTGGTAAAGTTAGTAGTTTTTAAATACCCAATTGATTTAACAGAAACTACAACTACAATTTCTTTGGCCTTAAACACTTTAAACAGTAATTTTGTACCGTTAAAAACGATTTTGAATTATTTAGGTGGTGAACCGTCGTGGTCAATTGCGGTGCAGAATTTACTTGGTAATGTGGTATTGTTCGTTCCTTTTGGTGTATTTCTACCAGCGCTTTTTCAATCATTTAATTGGAAATATGTATTATTATTTACGTTCCTAGTTAGTTTTTCCTTAGAAATACTACAAGTCTTTTACGTAGGAACGCCCGATGTGGATGATGTATTATTAAATACACTAGGTGGTGGATTAGGGTATATATTTTTCCAATGGATTACAAAAATAGTTAGAAAACATGATAACGCATGATATTTTGTAGTTAGGCTACCTACCTGATTCAACTACTAGAAAATGAGATGAAATAACTTACGGTACCCTGCGTAGTAAGGGGTGAGTGGATGTGATCACAGACGGTCCTCACTCGAAAAGGTCAGACTGATTACAGTGCGATATTACATTAGGTATTCGCTTAAACTATCTTAAAAACTGGCTTCGCGTAGACATCCTTATTTGAAACGTCTGTTTTTGGTGGTCCTGGCTTCATTATTTAGCCGGCTGTCGGCCATGCTGAAGATAAGAATAAGTGATGTAGAAGTATTGCGCCCAAGACCGCTATTGAATTTTTCAGTAGCGGTTTTTGTGTTATTTTTTAATAAATAGATACTTTGGAGTTAACTAGTAACAGTAGATGAAATTACGATGTGGTATTCTGGTCAGACATTCAATATAAATAATTAGACAACGAAGGATTATGTATCAAGGAAATTGGACTTGCAGCAAGTGTGGTGGTGAGATAACAGAATTACCCTTTGAGCCACGCAATAATAGTGGATTAACTTGTAAGGCTTGTTTTATTAAAGCAAAGCAAGCTGAGCAGGGCGGGGCCGAAGCTTCTTCAGCTGATGTCGCAGGTGCCGCTGATGATGCGCCACCACCAGAGCCAGATTTTCCAGATAACTATGATGCTGCTAGTGAGCCAGCGCCACCTCCGCCAGCTGACCTTGACGGGGCTGAGCCGATTAATCCAGGAGAACGTAAGATGTTTACTGGTGACTGGGCGTGTGCTGGCTGTGGCGCCCCGATTACGCAATTACCATTTGAGCCTCGGAATACATCTAACTTAAAATGCTTAGATTGTTTTAAGCAAAGTAAAGCGTAGCGGTTAGTTATCAAAACAAACAGCATTTTTGACCACCTTACCATCGGTACGGTGGTCTTGTGGTTTTGATAGAGTATTAATTTATGTCTCTATCACATATCTCGACTGCGTGTTTCAAGTAAGGCTAATCGTATGTAGTTGTGTCTTAAATAAGAGCATGACAGGCTGTCTGTTTCTTGCTACAGTTGCAACATGAAAAACGATGTACTAGGAAAAGAGCTTCTGGCACGTGGGTTGGTGTACCAAAACGGCGGTGGTACCGTGGAGGAGATATTAGCAGAACCTCGGACTTTTTATTTAGGGATTGACCCCAGTGCTGATTCTATTCACATGGGTAATTTAGTACCAATTATCTTAGCAAAACATTTGGTTGATGCCGGGCATACTCCGGTGTTATTGGTGGGCGGCGGTACTGGTTTAATTGGTGACCCTAAAGAGTCAGGTGAACGACCGCTACTCGATGAGACTATTGTGGCAAAAAATGCGGCTGCAATTAAGGCCCAGCTATCGAGCATTATTGAAAAGACTAATTTGCAGGTAGTGAATAATGCAGAGTGGCTACAGCAAGTTGGTCTGTTAGTTTTTCTGCGTGATATCGGGAAGTACTTCAGTGTTAATCAATTGGTGAAGCGGGATTTAATTAAGAAACGGTTAGAAACTGATGAAGATAGTATTTCCTACACCGAGTTTACGTACTCTCTTTTGCAGGCCTACGACTACCTAGAGCTGAATCAAAAGTACGGGGTCAATTTACAAATTGGCGGATCAGATCAGTGGGCGAACATTATTTCAGGAGTTGATTTAGTCCGTCGCAAAGAAGCGAAGAGTGTGTACGCCCTTACTACGCCAATCGTGATTGATCGGGTAACCGGAAAAAAGTTTGGCAAGTCAGAAGGTAATGCGGTGTGGCTTGATGCAGCTAAAACGTCATCGTTCCAGTTTTATCAGTTTTGGATTAATGTCAGTGACGCTAATGTGGAAGAGTATTTAAAAATCTTCACTTTTTTATCTCTGCAAGCAATTGAAGATTTGCTAGCTGCGCATACAGCGGCTCCAGAAAAGCGTCAAGCACAACAGACTTTAGCTAAAGAGGTCACCACTTTCGTGCATGGTGCGGAGGCTGCGGCATCGGCCGAACGCGCCTCACTTTTGCTCTATGGTGGTGATGAAACCGTGATTCTCACTGCTGCAGATATCCAATTAATTACTGCTGAGTTACCCCAAAAAACGGTAACAACTAGCGCTTTGGAAGAGGGAGTGTCAGTGGTAAATATGTTAGTGGAGACTGAATTGGCGAGTTCAAAAAAGGAGGCGCAACGCTTGATTGAGGGTGGTGGTGTGGCGGTGAATGATAAGACGGTAGATATTTCGTACACAATTACTACTGCTGATGCGGTGTCAGGATTAGTGCGACTACGAAAAGGCAAGAAAATGGCAGTACTAATTGTGGAGTAGAGAGGCGAAAAAAGTGGAGCTATACGTAGGCTGCTATCGAGCTGTGTGCAAGCTGGCGGCTTTTTTTGGTGGATATGTCACAATGACGATATATGTCTGATGCTTTGGGTTTGATACACCCACGTAACTTAAAGCACCTATCCGATAGCGTGCACCATCTTTTAGTATCTGAATTATGGGCGCAAGTTTTGTTGGGTATGGTTCTGGGTATTGCGGTTGGCTTTACTTTTAGTCCTACGGCAGGACTGGTATCTCCAGACACTGCGACGGTGATTGGTAATTGGTTGGTACTACCCGGAAACGTCTTTTTAGCCATTATCCAAATGATTGTGGTGCCGCTCGTGGTGGCTTCGGTAATTCGTGGTATCGCCGCGAGTGGTAGCACCAAACAGTTGCGCAGTACAGGGTTACGTTTGGTGGCGTACTTTCTTTGTACGACTACAATTGCTATCTCAATTGGTATTGGGGTATCAATGTTGTTACAACCAGGTACGCACATGGCTGACGACGCCTTTATCATTGAGAATGCGGCGGCTGGTTCAGTATCTGAAATTGAGGATAATATCGAAGCCCGTACGCTTGATTTAGCTGAGTTACCTACAGCCGTAGTATCAATTTTACCAGCCAACCCATTATCGGCTGCGGTCGAAATGGAGATGTTACAGATTGTACTGTTCTCTATCATCTTTGGCTTAGCGTTAGTAAGTTTAGCGCCCAGCAAGGCCAAGCCGCTGCTTGAGCTTTTAGGCTCACTTCAGCACGTAGTTATGCGAGTCGTGGGCTGGGTAATGTACTTGGCGCCATACGCCGTTTTTGGCTTTATAGCCCAAATTACTATGCAAACGGGATTAGAAGCCTTGTGGGGGATTGGATACTATACGTTGACTATTTTGACTGGCTTAGCCCTTCTGATGTTGTTTTATGTGTTGGTGATGTGGGTGGTGGGACGAGTGTCGCCTTGGCGTTTTTTGTCCGCTGCTCGAGAACT
>Ga0306869_1001111_pt1 | contig 10673 bp, 9 predicted proteins | sample AntRauTorckE6833_FD_190421 | JGI IMG/M metagenome (GOLD analysis project Ga0306869, IMG submission 190421) | Saline lake microbial communities from Rauer Islands, Antarctica - Metagenome Torckler E6 #833 (v2) (version 2) | ecosystem: Environmental > Aquatic > Non-marine Saline and Alkaline >... | reverse complement strand
TAACACTGAAATTCCTCTGCCCAAGAATGTTAAGCAAGAGTCAAAAGAATAGTTCTAGACCTGGTGTAGAACGCTGTACCAAATCGCTTATGCTTGCTTTCATACAAGCTCTCAGCAATAATCATTCAATGTGGCTGAAAAACAGGATTTTCATATACGAGACCAAATCGCGCAAAGTGTCGAGGCTTTTGCGCATAGTAAAGGTTTAGAAACAGATCACGCAGCAGAGATACTACTCACACTTGGAAGCTATGTTGTTTCCAATTTATCAGACGGTAGAGAGTTTTTGTTGAAAACTGGCAAGCAATTGAACCACGTAGAATGGAATCTACCTGAACCTAAGTCACCGCCAACTTCCACGACACCTCCAACTTTACGAATTGTAAAATGAGTTCAAATTTCGGCAATGATGCTGCACTACAGATTAGAGCATTCAGTACACTGGAACTTAATGTATAATTGTGATTGAATGTAAATGGGAGAGTTTATGGCACATATTAACGAAGTCGCACCCATAGTAATTGATCCTGGACACGAAAGATATGGTCAAGTCGGAGAAATGACCTTTTATGGTTGGATGGATGATGGTACATGCTTAGTAATGTTTGATGACGGTGAAGAACGTAGCCTAAATGATGGATGGATATCTGGCATAACTCAATTTGCCGCATTGCCCAAAAGTGATCCAGAACAAATCGGCCGCCTCGTAGACACGCTTCCGAGCGTAAGGCCGCAATTGGAAGAATATTTTGGTCAGGTTGTTGAACCAATGAAACAACCACCTACACCAGAAACGGTTGCAGCCAGAACTGGCGCTGTAGCATTAATCAATTCAATAATTGCTGTGGCGACTTCAGAATAATTCTAGCCTGCTGGCTTACGTCGGCATGATACAAACTTCATGATACAAACTTCGTTGACTACGGTGCATCATTTCTATAACATAGAAATTATTCCACACTGGTATACTTAATACGTGAATTTATCATTTCCACAGAAACTACAATCTGGTGATGAAGTTCGTGTAATTAGCCCATCACGATCGCTCTCTATAATTAGCGAGGAAACGCAAGCAATTGCTGCTGATCGATTTAATGAGCTTGGTTTAAAACTGAGTTTTGGCAAGCATGTTGAAGAAATTGACGCTTTTAATTCTAGTAGCGTTGCGTCAAGGGTCGAGGATTTAAGCGAAGCTTTTGCGGATCCGAAGGTCAAAGGCATTTTAACTGTAGTAGGTGGGTTTAACTCTAATCAATTGCTGCGCGACATTGACTGGTCTATTATCGACAATAATCCTAAAATCTTTTGTGGATTCTCGGACATAACGGCACTTAATAACGCTATTCTGGCTAAAACAGGCTTGGTAACATATTCGGGTATTCATTACTCAACGTTCGGTATGAAATCATATTTCGATTACTGCTTAGATTATTTTAAAAAGTGCGTAATGAACGATGATCCGATTGACGTGCAAACGAGCAATGAGTGGACTGATGATCTATGGTTTCTCGACCAGAATAATCGTAAGCCATTTCATAATGACGGATGGTTAGTTATAAACGAGGGCGAGGCAACAGGCAGCATCCGTGGCGGGAACTTATGTACGTTCAATCTATTGCAGGGAACAGAATATATGCCAGACTTGCAAGGCACAGTATTATTTCTTGAAGACGACGAGGAATCCCTACCTCACCACTTTGATAGGAACTTAGTTTCATTAATTCAGCAGCCAAACTTTTCAGGAGTCAAGGCTATCGTCATTGGGCGCTTTCAACTAGCTAGTAAGATGACTAATGATTTACTCATACGGATGATAAAAACAAAAAAAGAGCTAGATCGTCTGCCTGTTATAGCAAATGTTGACTTTGGGCATACCAATACAATTATTACTTATCCAATAGGTGGCGACGTTGAAATAATAGCGAATAAAAATAATTCTAGCATTATAATTACTATGCATTGATGGTTGCTTTGTAGCTACGCAGTATGGTTATGCTTTCGTTAACAATGCTGCACCACCTAGACATCACAGAGAGTTATCTACCGCTAAATTTTATATTACAACGCAAAATGTTTGCGGTTGCCGTAGCAAAACTGCCATACTGCTAGTAAAGAGCTTATGGCAGAACAAATACACGCCCAATATCCTATAGAAGCTGCAGAAATGTGTGATAAACCGCGGGAAGCGTGTGGAGTGTTTGGTGTAATTATTCCTGAAGGCGTCCCCGATTACTCGTCACACCCAGTCGCTCAATTGGCTTGCAGGGGTTTGATGGCTCTGCAGCATCGTGGCGAGGATGGCGCCGGTATTGTTGTCGCGAGTGGCGATGGCGGACTCAAGGGTGTCAAGGGTAAAGGTCTGGTTAGTGAAGTTTTTTCGGATAGCGGCTCTACGTTGGATGACATGGTACCGAACTCCGCGCTTGCCGTAGCGCATGTGCGCTACGGCACAGTGGAGGGGGTCGATAGCTTTCTGTCCAGTCAGCCGTTGCTGCCAGGGGACGGCTCGTTTGCCTTGGGTCACAATGGTCATATAGCAAACATGGAAGAGGTGGCCGAGCGGTATGAACTACCTCCCGATTCGCAAGCCAGCGATAGTCAGCGACTTACAAGCGTTCTGGCAGCTGTTAGCGCCACTCACGAATCTTTAGATATGGCATTGGATGAAGTATTACCACAACTGGAAGGCGCCTTTTGTTTAGTTATAACAGACGGTATGCGAATGATTGGCGTGCGTGATACTCATGGCTTCCGACCGCTCAGTCTTGGTACTCGTTTGGATGGTGGCTACGTTTTGGCGTCTGAAACCCCGGCATTTAAATCGGTAGGTGCGGAGTTTAATCGTGATATCGCACCGGGTGAAATTGTGACGTTTGGCATAGATGGCAGAAGCTCATCAAGGCAGATTGATAGACCAGCGAATCCCAAGCTTTGTGCATTTGAACTTGTTTATTTGGCTAGACAAGAAAGTGAAGTTGATGGCCGAAACGTCTATTTAGCTCGAGAACGCCTAGGCGCACAACTCGCACGAGAAGTGCAGGCGATAGATGCTGACATGGTAGTTGGTGTTCCAGATTCCGGTCTGCCAGCTGCCAAAGGCTATGCTAGACAAGCTGGTCTGCCTGACGAAATGGGTATACTTCGCAATTCATACGCAACTCGGACATTTCTACAAGATTCGACAGGAAGCAGAGAAGAAGGTGTGCGACTGAAGCTGCACCCAAACACACCAGTCATAGAAGGAAAACGGCTGGTGGTTGTTGATGATTCGATTGTGCGGGGCACAACCATGCGTAGTTTAGTCGGATTGCTACGAGAAGCTGGCGCGGCCGAAGTGCATCTGCGGATTCCGTGCCCGCCATATCGTTGGTCATGCTTTTACGGTATGGACACCGGAAACCGCGAGGATCTACTGGCTAATCGCATGAATGAAGATGAAATGCGCGAGTATCTTGGCGTGGACTCATTGGTTTTTCTTAGCATTGAAGGCTTCCAACAGGCAATTGGCGCTAAAGTAGGCTCGCTCTGCCTAGCGTGTTTGGACGGCGAGTACCCAACTCTCGTACCAGACGTAGAGGTTGCCATTAGCTAAATATAATCCTAGTACCCCGGTAGTTTACGATGAGTGTTTGCGTGGAGCCGACACCGGGATTTGAACCCGGGACCCCAATCTTACCATGATTGTGCTCTACCCCTGAGCTATGTCGGCAGTAAACCAATCAGTATGTCCCGCAGCTTTTTATTGTGGTAGTAAACGGTCACGACGCCGTAGCGACTTTTCTTGCGGTAGGTTCCAAGTGACCCAGATATAGTAACTGTAATTTTATAAAATTGCGAGGCTTTTACCCCAAGTTCTTCTTTCCAGAAGCTCAACGCGACGGCTGGATCAATGTCGGTGAAAATTTGCAGGCCAAATCGAAGGTCATGAGGATTCACCCCAAAAAGCCTGGTAAGAAACGACATAAATGCCCGAAGCAGCGCCGGGTCAGTATTGCCGAGTCGAACAGAGCTTTTGTTTGCTTTGTTGCCTTCACCCCAATAAAGCCCGATGCCGAGACCCAGTAGCTGCGCGTCAGCTGCAGTTTTGATTGGTTTTACCGTAAATGGGTCGCCAAGAGGATGATGTTTCTGATAGATAGCTTCGCTGATAGACCGGCGCTTAATCTGGTGTTTATTCATCCAGTACACTATTCTATTAACCGAGCAATCAAGCTGCGCAGCTATATCACTCATTGACGACTTTTGGCTGCTGTACATTAATTCCAATTGCTGACGGCTGATCATTTTGGTATGGTAGTCGTTTCCCATGTATGTAGTGTACCACTGACTTGTATTCTAGCGTTATATCCGGTATGATTGCTATGATTATGAAGAGGCTACATAGATCAACGACTGAAAAGAAAATCGCCGGAGTGTGCGGCGGGCTGGCGGAGTATTTTGACATTGATGCCACACTGGTGCGGGTAATTTTTGTTTTACTACTGTTGCCAGGTGGTTTTCCGGGGTTGATACCGTACCTGGTTTTGTGGGTGATTATGCCAAGTGGGATAAAAGTTACGAAAGAGGAGAAGAACAGTAATGGCTAAAAAAGGCGACAAGCGCAAAATAATCGGTTTAGTATGTGAGGAGAGCGGTCACCGCCATTACTACACAACCAAAAATTCTCAGAACACGCCAGATAAATTAAGCTTGCGCAAGTATAATCCGGTACTCCGCAAATACACCACGTACACCGAGACCAAAAAGAGTCTTGGCCGCAACGAAGTAAAGCCCCGCAAGAAGTAGTAGTTAGTAGATAGGAACTAGGAACTAGCGGCAACCTTGGAGCGGGTTGTCTGATTCCTAATTCCTAATTCCTATTTACTGATTTCCTAATCGAGGTTGGCGAGGTCAAGGATGGTGTTGACTAATTCGGCGTGGCTCCAAATGAGGGGGGCGACGGAGATTGGGGCGTTGGTACTCGGATGGATTTGCTCGGAGAGAGCGCCACTGGGCAGGGTGCGATTCAGTGTCCAGTCGATAATGTGACGGGTACGCTCGGGGCGGTTGGTGCGGGAGTAATATTGAGCTAACCAGAGGGTGGTGACAAACCAGGGGTTACCTTGGTAGTTCTGGTCCGTTTCGAAGTAGCGGTCGTGTTCGTAGCGCGGGGAGCCACCGGAAGGGGATTGGTCGAGCAGAGTAGACTCGATGGTTTGTATGGTTTGGTGAAGCGGACCGGTGTCGCTATTGTATAATTTGAACATAAAGATGCCGTAGAGGCTGGAGATGTCGACGGTGTTGTCGAAATCCAGCGAGCTATCTGGCCGTAATAAGAAGCCCTTGCGGTAGGCGCCGCGTTCTTCGTTAAAGAAAACCTGGGAGTTTTCCAGGATGCCGGCGGCGGTTTGGCGCCAGCGGACGGCATCATCAGGGTATTCAAAATCATCGGCAAAGCGGGCAGCGACCAGCAGCGCCTGGTAGACCGCCGCCACGGTGTAAGTATTGGTCAGGAATTTTTCCTCCCAGAGGTCATAGCTGGCGTGGGGCAGGCCGGTCTGATCGTCAATAAACTGTTCCATGAAGTTGGCAGCCGGTTGGATGAAGGTAACGTAGAGGTTGCGGACAAAATCCTTGTCCTTAGAAAAATCATAAAATTGGCCGAGCATGTAGAGCACGATGGCGGTTTCGTCCTCCTGGATGGCCAGTTCTTTGCGGTTGTTGTGCAACAGTGGGTGCCAGGTGCTGCCGATGGCGCGGTCCGGCTGGTATTTGTGCATTAAGTAGCCTTCAGGCGTCAGAATGTCGCGGCAGAATTCGAAAAAGCGCTTAGGCTCGTCGGTATAGCCCAGCCGGATGAGCGGCCAGACCACGAAGGCACCGTCGCGTGGCCAGACGTAGCTGTAGTAATCACGGCCGTAGTTATAGATGGACGAATCGCAGCTGGCGATGACACCGCCGCGCTTGTCGATGTGCGACTTGATAATCATCAGCGATTTTTTGGTGCTGTCCAGGTACTTTTTATCAATAAGGTGCAGACGGTTGGAGCTGGTAGCTAGCCATTCATGCCAATAGCGGCGGGTGCCGGCAAGCCGTGCCTCCAGGCCTTCCTGTTTGATGGTATCGTGGATTTTCTCGGCGTTGTACTGTGAATCGGCGGCAACAATCCAGTAATCAATTTTCGTGCTAGTCTTGCCGGCCAGGGATGAAGGGAAGCGGATGACTGAATCCACGCCGCCGTGCTCCACCGGGCTGCCGGACAGTTCGCCGTCCTCGGCATCGCGGTAGGTGCCTTCCTTGCCCTCGATACCGTAATTGCCGATGGCGTACTGGTCGTACAGAGAGCCGTCGGTGTTTTGGCCATAGATTAGCAGGCAACAGCGGCCTTTGTAATCCAAAATGTAGTTCTCATCAGGTACGAACAGCGCCGTATCGGCACGGCCACTGCGCGAGATTTGGAATACCTGGTGCATGAATAAGCGGATATTCCGTGGCTGGTCGGCCTGGTTGGTGAGGGTGACGCGCCGGCAAAAGGCGTTGTGCTCGCTATCAACAAAATCATTGAACACCAGCTCAATGCCCAGTTCGTCGCTTTGGACGCGGATATTGCTGACCAACGCGTCAGTTTCAAAGTTAACGCTGATATCCCAGGTGCCGTCGTCAACCCAGGAGAAACGGCCGTCCACCCATACGCCGATTTTGTGGTGGACACGGCGGGAGGTGGACAGGTTTTCCAACCCGATATAGGGGTAATAAAAATCGTGTACCAGGCCTTGTTCGTTGAGGCCGACCATCAGGCTGCCGTTGCTGAGCATTACGGGCCTACCCATAGGCCGCCTCCGGCAGGGAAGAAATATGAAATATGAAAAATGAAAAATGGAGTAAGACAAGACCTAGGCTCGTATTGGTCTTTCCTATATTTCTTACCTGTCCTGAGCCTGCCGAATGGATTTCATATTTCATATTTCAATTCCTTTTTCGCTCAGGCGGAAGCGCAGGTCGTGCCAGACGTTCATGAAGGCTATAAATGCTTCGTACGGTGTCTCGTAAGGACTGAAGTAAGCGTGGATGTCGCCATCGTTAAACCACTTGGTACACATGTAATAGAAGTGATCTGAAGTTTGCAGACGTCGCCAGTCATCGATGAGCGCCAAGTCACCGCTGGCGATAATCGGATCCTGCAGGCTATAGAGCGCGGTGATGGCTTGGTGCTGCATAGCGTTTCCCAGCCAGGCGCTGAGGTCACGCTCAGTGTCGGCCCAGGTGGTAGTGTGTGGCACGTTGATATGGTCAACGGCATCGAAGTTGTCGATAGCTTCGCTGAGCGTCATGAAGGTGTTCCCGGTTGTTTTGAGCCATTCGTTAGGCAGATGAGCCAAGAAGTTGAAAATCCCCGATTCGCTCCATTGATGTTCGCCGAATGTCTCATAATCCATGAAGAGATTGAAGTTGGTTGCGTCGTTGGTGTCGTTGAGCCAGCGGGCAAATTTGTCGGCCGTCAGAGGCCATTCACTCCAGTTATTATCGCCAAAGCGGAAGGCGATGTCGTCGCTCAGCCGGTAATTCTTCATCAGCAGGCGGATATGGTCGGTGTAGATTGGGCGATACACATAATTGGCGCTGCGCCAGTCGAGCACCGGATCCCAACCTTCGGCCAGGATGCCTTTGTAACCGGCTTTGTCGGCCCAATACGCCAAGTCGTTATTGTAGCTAAGTTCGGTGTTACGAAAGACCTGCGGCGTTTGCCCAAACAAATCCTGGATTTTGCGCCGGTGCATATCGACCTGCATTTCAAATTCGGCGCGGGAGTAGAAAAAAGCCAGCGAGTGATGATAAGTCTCAGCCACGATTTCTACCCTGCCAGTGGCCACTAATTCCTGGAATGACCGCAGTGCCTCGGGCGCCCACTTTTCCAGCTGCTCCAGCACTGTACCAGTAATCGACAGACTAAGCTTGAACTCCGGATGGTCGCGCAGCAATGTCAGTAGCCGTTGGTTGGTCGGTAAGTACGATTTCTCGGCAACCTTATGGACAATGCGCTCGTTGCTGGTCCTGTTATCATAATCAGCGTCAAAATAATCATGGCTTGTGCCGGCATCAAAAATCGTGTAATGGCGCACGCGGTAGGGCTGGTGGACGTGGAGGTAGAGGACGATGGCCTTCATAAGAGGCTCCCTTCGGTCGCGAAGTAGGGAGTAAGGAGAAAGAAGTGTGGAGAAGACAATTTTTTCCTACTGCTTACTCCATACTCCATACTCCCTACTCCATGTCTTATGGTCATGCGGTTGCTCCAGGCTGATGGGTTTGGTATAAGTCGAGCAGCGTATTAGCAGCCTTATCCCAGCTGAGTTTCTGATATTCCTGTTGTACGTTGGCACTTAGCACCTCGCAAAGAGCATCGTTGCGAACAGCGGCCGTGATTTGGTTAGCCATCTCGTTGACGTCCCAGTAGTCGATTTTTAGACAGTTTTGTAACACTTCGGCCACGCCAGATTGCCGGCTGATGAGCGAGGGTGTGCCGTAACCAGCGGCTTCCAGCGGTGTTAGGCCAAATGGTTCAGAGATGGAGGGCATAACGAAGAGGTCGGCGATAGCGTAACTGTCGCGCCAGTGCTTACCTCGCTGGAACCCGGCGAAGATAACATTTGAGCTGATGCCCAGTTCGGCGGCCAATTCAATAAGCTCGAAGTACTGTTCGCCAGCACCGACGATCAAAAAAAGCGTTTTTGGCTGGCGCGTAATAACTTCCCGCGCAGCACTTAGCAGTTGTGGTAAACCTTTTTGGATGGTCAATCGGCCGATGTTAGCTACTACGCGGTAGCCGTTGGCTTTCATGGCCATAAGGTAGTGGTGGGCGCTGGTATCGTCCAGTGGCGCGGCATCATCCAGATCGAGACTATTGTGCACTACCTCAATTTTTTCAGCGGGGATGGCATAGTCTGCTACGATTGCTTGCTTGGTCAGTTGGCTGACAGCTACTACGCGATCGGCAAGCAGTAAAGTTGTTTCTTCAATCTCACGCACCAGCGGATTGCCTGCCTGGCCACCAGCCCGGTCGCGTTCTATGGAGTGCACATGCGCTATCAGGGTTTTGCCGCTCTGTTGTTTGGCGCGCACGGCCGCCCTGAAAGTTAACCAATCATGGGCATGAATAATATCAAATTCGGCCCTCTCGGCAATTTTGGCAACCGCTTGTTCGTAAGCCAGTTGCTGACCGAACATATCAACCCATTCTTCCGATCCGTCGTGAAATATGTATTTGTAGCTGTCATAGGCGATTCCGGACGCGATAATCTCCCGTACATCTTGCGGATGGGCTGGCGTCAACCTCATAAAATCAATGTCGTGCGCAGCCGTGTAGGGCAGAATAAACTCAATTCCGGCTCCTTTTTTAGCGAGTGCTTTACAGAGCTGGTAACATGCCACTCCGAGTCCGCCGCTGTTATGTGGTGGTAATTCCCACCCAAGCATTAAAATTTTCATTTGCGAATTTTACTTTTACGTGCCGATACTTGCTTAGACTCCAGTATAGGCTGGTTAACTAAAAACACAAGCGTTTTTCAGAGATTTCCACAGCTTTTCAGCGAGAGCCGGTTGGCTGCAGCTTATTCGTTAGTTTGCGCACCGTCCGCGTCATTTACTAACCAGGTAGCGTGATGGCGAGCGGCGAGCAGATCCGCGGTCAGCGGTCCCCAGCTTTGCTTATGGTAACTTTCTAGGTCGGTGCCATTCTTTGCCCATGTGTGAATAACGTTGTCAAATACCTTCCAAGCGGCCAAAATTTCTTCTGATGTAGAGAAAAGTGTTTTGTCGCCGCGTATGCCGTCCAGCAGAACCCGCTCGTACGAGTCGGGGTGTAGCGATAAATTTGTGTCGGTATAGTTAAATTCTAAGGCGATGCGTTTCAGTTCGTCACCCAACCCCGGTTGTTTAGCGAGAACATTAAATGTAATGCCTTCGTTTGGCTGCAGGCGAAACGTCAACGTATTGGGAACGTGCTGTGATTGGTCTTGATGCTGCTTGAATACCACGGTTACCTCCGTGGCCTTTGCGGCCAGATGTTTGCCGGTGCGCAGCAGCACGGGAACGCCTTTCCAGCGGCGATTATTTATGCGCAGCGCTACGGCTGCGTAGGTTTCTACATTGGAGTTAGGGTGCTCTACGTCCTCACGGTAGCTCTCGTATTGGCCACGAACACTTTGAGCCACGACTTTGTTCGGTGCGATTGGCTCTATGCTTTTAAGCAAGCGCAACTTGGCGGTGTGTAGTGACTTAGCGGATGGACCGCGGGGTTTCTCCATTGTAACTAAAGCCAGCAGCTGCACCAGGTGGCTTTGGATAATATCGCGCAAAGCTCCGGTTTGTTCGTAGAAAGCTCCGCGGCCTTCGACACCGAGCGTCTCCGCGGCCGTTATCTGTATGTGGGACACGTGTTTCTTATTCCAGACGGCTTCAAAAATCGGGTTCGCAAACCGGAAGGTAAGAATATTTTGCACCGTTTCTTTGGCGAGGTAGTGATCGACGCGGTAGACCTGAAAATCAGCATATTGTTGACCGATATCCGCAATCAGCTCTTTGCCGGATTGGTAATCATAGCCAAAGGGCTTCTCAATCAGCAAACGCGTGTTGGCCGCGCCGTGTTGGCAGCTGGCATTATGTCCCTGCTCGCCGAGCAATCGTACTACCGGTCCAAA
>Ga0306869_1001110_pt1 | contig 10680 bp, 12 predicted proteins | sample AntRauTorckE6833_FD_190421 | JGI IMG/M metagenome (GOLD analysis project Ga0306869, IMG submission 190421) | Saline lake microbial communities from Rauer Islands, Antarctica - Metagenome Torckler E6 #833 (v2) (version 2) | ecosystem: Environmental > Aquatic > Non-marine Saline and Alkaline >... | reverse complement strand
TAAATATTCAATATGTGTTTTTATATCCTCATAAACTTTATTAATTCCTATAAACTTCATACGTTTATCATTACCTATAACTATCGTATTTCTAAAATTTTTATCTATGAAAATTAATCTACTATCTATTTTAATTAAAAAATTTCTATTAACCTTACCCTTAGAATCCCCTATTGAGTTCACTACACCATTCCCATCACTAAATCTAATAATACTATGATTTGATCCCCCTAATTTAACATTATATTTTGGTATTGTTAATTTTACCGATCCATCGAAATATGATTTTGGTTTATTAGTATCTATGATGTCTCTATTAAGATATGTTTCAATTCCGTAAGAGTATATATTTAACCCCCAATCGTTAGACCGATTTAGTAAATGATTTACTAAATAGATACCCTCACAACCATCATAATCACTATGGAATTTATATAACTTTATATGTGAATTTTCGTGTCCCATTTTTCCTTAAAATTAATCTTCCCCAATAATTTCCATGATTTGTTTAACCTTATCTTTTGTTAAGTCATTATCACCTTTAATAACCTTTGAGTGATTTATAAAAATAGGTAAGTCATTTATATTTTGGGATTTATAATAATTATAAAGATATCTGTTTGATGGGGGATTATTAATTGAAGAAGTATAAAATATCCGGTTTTTATAAATAAATGAGGTGGAGTTATCACTTGGATTTGTATGGGTTTTAACTTTTTTCATAAATAATTCTGATTTAATATCATTTAATCTAATTCCCTCCCAATGACCATATTTATCTAAAAATGATGTGAAAGTAAATATAAATAGAAATATAGATACCATAATAAATATAATAGAATATATATTAATATCTGAATATTCCACCAGATCACCTAAACTATATTTACTATTAGAATTTAAAATAGAGGTTTTATCATTATCATCTTCAACTATATAATAGTATGAGTCGGAATGATCAGTGACCCAAACTTCTATGACCTCTTTTTCATAGGTTATAGATTCGGTATTCAAAAAAGCACTAAATGTTAGTATTGTTAGTGAAATAAGTATTAATTTTACCCAATTGTATTGTATAAACAGTTTCATATATTTTAATTAAATTTGGTTATATCCTTAAATATAAAATAAAATATTAATATATACAAATATGGGTAGTAAAAATATTAATATTAAAATAGTAGAACCTCAATCAGAGGAAAAACATCCATGTGAATTATCTCAAGAAGAGATAGATGCTTATCTTTATAAGTATAATAATGATTCAAATAAAAAGGTTACTCAAGACCGAACACAAAGAAGATCACCACAGGCTCCACAAAAAAGAGTGAATGCTGATTCTGATACTCAAAAGTCCAATAGAGAGTATTATGATGTAAGATATCAAGAATTAGATGCTGGTAATGATAAGGTTAATTTTAAAATTGAGGTAAAATCAGACATGAAATTATAAAGATTCCAATTCTTTTTTCACTTGATTCCAATATTCTTCTTGTCCATAAGCGTGGTATAAGTCTTCATCATACTCATCTTCTATTTGCTTTCTATAAAATTCAATCTCATCAACTGCGATATGCGCATTTTTAATCGCTATCAATGTACATAGAATTTCATTACCACAATCGGTGTCCTCATCCATCAATATCATTCTATATTGATCCACTAAATCATTCGCTTTTTCTCTGGGTGTTAACATATGTTTGTTTAATTAAGTAATTACACTAAGTAATTATTAGCAACATCTCTATACCCACCACTTATTAGTTTCCTTATTTTAGAAGATGATATATGATTATACTTTTCATCACATGGTAGGTAAATCACTTTAACAGAACTACCTTTAATTTCTTCCATAAACTTTAATTGGTCATTTTCATAATTAAGATCAGTAGAATTACGGATACCCCTAATAAGTGTTATTTCCACATCACCCTCATTCTCTATTTGATCAATGATATCAGTAGTTAAACCTTGATAGTCTAATACTTGTCTATTATTAAGTGAATTTTTAAGGGTTTCTATTTCTTTTCCTAAAAGATCGTTATCCTTTTCTGGATTTATACCCACACCTACAATAATTTTATCAAAAATTTTCTCAGCTTTTTCAATAACATTCATATGTCCTATATGTAATGGGTTAAAAGAACCTGGATAGAAAGCTACTTTCAGTTTATAATTATCGATATAATTTATGAGGAATTTAAGATTATCATCATTATCAAATTTACCTATACAAGATTTTAAAAATATTATTCTTCCTCTTTTATATTCAGTATAATCAACAAATTGAAACTCCTTTCTTATTTTTTTCTCATATTCCATTAGATCACTAATATCAGATTTTAATATTGAATTATCGTAGTTCCAAAATATTTGAGTTAGTCTTTCGGCTGGTTCTTTTCTAAACTTTGTTGATAGGATAATATTAACTATTCTATGGTCAACATTAATATTACCAACCATATTTTTATAATATTGAATTGACTCTTCTTCGTTTCGATCAGAAGTTGGATCATATATTACATCATGGAAAAGTGCTGCTGTTGAAAGTATCATTGATTCTTCTTCATCTATAATACCTTCCGTATCAGATTTTATCTTATTTAGGATACTGAATAAATGGTCTGTGTTATGATAGTGTCTATGTGGTTGGTCCCACATTCTCATAATAGTGTCTATTTTATTATTATTTATACCAAGATCCTCTATTAAATAGAGTCTGAATTTAGAATTCAATTTGAATTTATATTCATCTGTTATTGTAGGCATATTTATTATTGTTATTATTATTATTATTATTATTATTAATTACTACTGATATACTCAAAATAATAAAAGGTTTAATTATTATATTTTAATATAGTAATTAAATTGTTATATTCAAAGGGTAATTGGATATGAGGTCTACTATCCTTCTATCTCCTATGAATTGACCTGATGATACTAGGGTTGTTTTTCCAACATACTTTTTTGATATGTTTTTTTGATGGTCTTTCAATACTAATTTTAAAAAGTCATCTATGTTTTCCCAATTCAAATCTTTACCATAAATCCTTTCGTAACTCTCTTTTAAACTCATATTGTTATATTTATTTAAGGTTATATATTAAACGATATTTTAAATATGTTCGACTATATCAAATTTTTTGCTTTTACATATCTCCATACTTTTATCTGTAATATCACACCCTATGAAACTCCTACCGAACTCTCTTGCGACCTCACAACTAACCCCACTTCCAACAAAAGCATCATAAACAACATCCCCTTCGTTACTTGATTGTAAAATGATTCGTTTTAAAAGCTCAAATGGTTTTTGTGTATCATATATCAATCCATCTTTATTAACATACCCTTTTCTACTTCCTATACTTTTAAGATCCCAAATATTTTGAACATATTTACTATCATACTCATCTGCGTATTGAATTCTTCGAGGTACATTATTTCTACTCCAATGTATTTTACCATCTTTATCCAATTTAAGTAACTTATCAGGTATTGTTGCCCAGTGTCTACCATCTGGTAAATTGATTGTCCCTCTATCTGGATGTTCCCAGTCAAATCCTGTTTTACCATTTGTTTCACCCTTAGCGTGTAAGGGGACGGTAGTATAGATCCTACCATTTTCATCAACTTTATTAAATTGTTTTTGAAGTTCAGCTTCTGTTTTTGACTCCATCATATAGTTCCAAGTATAATCTTTACTTTTAGTATAATAAAGGATATTATCATATATTCTACCCCAGTTCTTAGAATTATTTTTAGCGTTTGTACATTGTCTAATTATATCATTTTTAAAATTATCATATCCAAATATTTCATCTAAGAGGACTTTTAAGTAATGTGATAAGTGCCAATCACAATGAATATAAATGCTCCCATTTTCTTTTAGGACTCTATGTAATTCTATGAAAAGTGGTCTATAATATTCTAATGCTTCTTTGGGGGATTTAAATTTACAATCATCATAATCCTTTATATCCTTACTATTAGTCCCATATAATATATCAGAATATATTAAATTAACTGATTGTGTTGGTAAATTTTTAGATAGTTTTATATTATCTATTTTATGTATTTTATTTAATGCTGACATTCACTTTATTTATTTTTATTATTGGGTTGTATATTATTTATGTTCGGACTACCTTGATTATAATCTGGAGTAGGAAACCATATTTCCCTTTCGTATAGACATCTATTTATACTTTCCCAATTATATTCTTCATTATGGTAATCCTCTATTATACCATTCGACCCCATATTCCGAATAATTTCGGGCGGATTTATATCATCAATATGAACGTTCTCCTATAATCAGTTATAAGTTGTCTCAGATTTAATGGATTATCCGAAAATGGGATAATGTTTGGTCCCACATTATTATTTCTTTTTGGTGTAAATATCCCAAAAGGATTCCACCATTTTCTATTGTTCGATTTCATAATTCATAATTCATAATTAATAATTCTTCACCATAGGTTTGTTTCTTACCCTTGGCTGCTCCTGACGCTTTAGCGAATTTTCTAGTAACCCATTTATATTGATCCTTTGGAAACCATTCCTCAAGTCCTGGGAAATCATAATAAGATAAAATAAATCTACCTTTCATATTCTTTATTACTTTAGCTAATCGTTCGTGATCTTCTCTACCAAAGTCGTGATTTGAATACATCTTTTCCTTATCATAATAAGGTGGGTCTAAATAAACAAAGAAATCTTCTGAATCATATTTATTGATTAGATCTTCGAAGTCCATATTCTCAACATTTGTTATATTATCAAACATGGGTCTGAACTTTCTACCTCTTCCAATTCCAGCAACCTTATCTCTAAAGGTATCAAACTTAGATCGATACTTATGTTTAAGGTCTATATATTGGGATGTCTCAGGTTTTATTCCCGAGAAAACCTGGGATAAAACATAACTATATTCCATACCCCTTTTGAAGTCTGGTGTATCAGTATATTCTACACCATTAAATGCGCTCTTTTGAAACTTATTGAACATCTCTCTGAATTTAGGATCACTTGTTTGTCCTTCTTTATCCTTATCCTTTACTTGACATTCTATATCCTTTATAACTTCATGAAATTTCTCCGATTCTCTAACACATCTGAATAGATTACTATTAACAGGATTGGAGTCATTATATATGACCTTGTTTAGGTTAGGGTAGTGTGATAAGTCCATGTTAAAGTATGTCCAGAACATCCCACCAAAAATTTCCGAGAATATAGTTATATCTGTTGGGACATATTCTATTATGAAATTCGAGACCCTGCTCTTACCACCGAAGTATGATAACATATTATTTACTTATTTTTATTATTATTAATTATTATATAATAAAAACTATGAAAAGTTGCTTTTTTTATTTAAAATATAAGATAATCTTTTATTTCTATACCAAACTTTGTAACTCATCAGTTCATAACCATTCTTTTCGTTGAATAAATAATTATACGCATTGTAAACTTCATCAGTAGTATTCACTCCCATTTTTATTCTATTTTTTAATTCTTTTACATGATCTTTAGAAACAACACCATGTAAAGAATCAGAAATGTAATATTTATATTCTGAGTAACTCATATCTTTATATATAATAATTAGTGGATTCAGTTTCATAAAATAATATATACATTAATGAAATATTTATTAAATGGGAATCGGTTTAAATTAGATACAAAGATCTCAAAAATTTTAGAAGTCTTAAGTGATGAGATTTTAGATCCACAAAAAGAAGTGGTATCAAAAGTTTGGGGGGAGAAATATTTAAATTATGAAACTATATCATCTACTGATAAAATAGAAAAGGGTAAATTTAATTTAAGTGAAGAGGATTCAAATGAAATAATATCAGAAATTTTTAATACTAATATCAGTACTATAAAGAAATCTTTAGATAATCTTTCTGATGGTTTTAAAGAAGATTTCAAAAGGTCTATTAACTTGGATATGTTAGAGGATAATAGTAATTTAGAATCTTATTATAAAAAGGATAAAAATGAAATTGATTTAAATAACTTAACTTTTTATGATTTTGCTTGTTTTTATAGAAAACTATATAGGAAGATATCATTATCAGAATCTAAATCTGACACATATATTGTAAGAGATGAAAATGGTAAACCATTAATGGACGAGGATAATAAGATCATTAAAAAAGAAAAAGAGCCTGGTGAGGTTATATTTACTAATAACTATACAAATTTATCTACTTTTTATGATGATTGGAATAAAATAAAGGATATTACAGGTGATAATATTTTTCAGTATCACGAGTTTAAAAATATATATTCTATATTTTTAGACAATCCAAGAATAGGTAATTTTAATATTTTAGATTCTCATAAAATATACCTTTATATTTCAGATAATCCAAAGGATATTTTAAATATGTCAGTTTCTCCATTTTTCACTTCGTGTCAAGAATTATATAAAGGGGGTGGTCATGGCACTCAATATATGAAAACACTACTCGGTAATGTTTTTGATCCTAATTCTGTTCCTGCTTTTATAATAATCGATACTCCGTATATAGAAGATGGTAAGTATCTTTCTGATTTTATTTCATTATCCAGATTAATAATAAGAAACATAGATGATGAGGAAGATGATTCTTCAGTATTATTTTTTGATAAAACATACCCTGGTCGTATGGAAGGTATAACAGAATCAACTATAAAAAAATACACATCCAATGAAGAAAGAGGTAATATGGATAGTGTTTATATTTTCAAACCAGCTCTTGATACGTGTGATTTTGAGACTATTCAATCGCCATATATGGATAATCTAGGTATGAAAACTAAAAAAACCATTAATATGAATACTAAAAAAATAATAATAGATTCTGATATAAGTGAATTTAATATCGGAGAAATAAATAAAAAATTAGAATCAGTTGTCATAAAAACAAGTAAATTACCTAAAAACTTTTTTAAAGTTAAACTATCAGTGGATTATCTTAAATTTGAATTCATGTCAGTCTTTAATTTAAATGATTTTAAAAATATTGATGCTGATTCTTTTATTTTCGAAAAGTGTAATTTTACTGATTTTAAATGGGACAGTTTAAAAGAATCAAATGTTAAAGAATTATCATTTAGGTCAATAGAAGTTAAAAGAGAAGATTTCCCTTTAGAGGTTTTAAATAGTGGGAAAATTGAAAAATTAGAATTAATTTATTCATTCACTATTTTACCTATTGGTCTATTAGATAGTAGTATCAAAGAATTAAAAGTATCTGGTGATATACTTAATAATAAAGACAATAGAGAGATATTAAAGAAATTAAAACATAAAGGGGTCGAAATTAAAAAAGTAGGATTGGTACTTTAAAATATTATAAAATGAAATGAAATATATATTAACATTAGAAAAATTTAAATCTAATCTACTTAATAAGCTTTTTAGATCTGCTGACCTTAATCAGTTTATAAAACATCTATTAGAGAGATATGATATTAAGGTAAGTGAATTGAAAGATGAATATTTTAGATATATTCCTGTTAATAGATTAAAAAAGTCTACTGGGTTAAAAGAAATTAAGGATTATGAATTTTATGGAATCAGTCCAATTGAAGATACTAAAGAAATAACATCATTAGAGATAGGTGACTACTTAGTAGAGAATGATGGGGATGTTGGTGAAGTTACAAATATTTTTCCAGATGGTGGTATTAGAACAGATATATATAGTCGTATTGATAAACATGCATATAAAAAATTTTATAAAATCTCTAAGAAACACTCTAAATATTTAATAAAGGAAGTTGATGGTAATTATAAGCTTAAGGTATCTAGTGATCAAATATGGGAATATGGTGATGATGGTAAATTAGACACTCTTTCTAATATAATGGATGGGAATGATATAGGTAGTATACATTACCAAGATCAACATATTATTGATATGTATAATTTAAAAAGGTTAGTTAAATATCCAGCAATTGAATATGAATTTAATGATGGTGATGTTATTTTAGGATTGAACCAAGATAATGATCTTAAATTTTATACTACGGTAAGTGATAATAAGGAAGTAGATTTTAAAGACCTTAAAAAAACAAGTGATTATACTATAATTTTCGATTTGAATAAAGCTATTAAAGATCATGGGGGGGTTAGTGATCAAAAGAAAGAAAGGGAAAAGAGTAGAGAAGGTTCAGTTCATTTCCAAACAGATGATGATATTTTAAAAATGAGCCGTGATAAGTTAATTTCTAAATTATCCGATAAATATAAACTATCAAGAGAAGATTTAAATAATATAGAGGAATATACTGATTTTAAACGAATATTCAACAAAATATTCGAAAAAAATCCAGTATTGGTATTATCAAATAGGGATATATTTTCTGATATAAAAAAGATGGTTGGGACACTTCAGTCAATTTTTAACCTTATCAATAAATCTGGAAGTTCCTATGATAATAACGAAGGGTTAATAGAAACTGGGATAAGAGAATTAAATAAGGTATATGATAGGATAATTAAAAGTCCTTTGGTTTTATATAATATTGATATTTTAGGTAATATTGATATAGAAGACTCAATATTTTGGGGTAGAGAGTATTCTGGTGATATACCTATAGTAAAAGAAGAGTTGAATAAATTAGGTGATAAGGTTAAATCATATATTAAAAACTTTGATTATGATAATTTAAATGATTCATTAATTATTAATCAAAAAATACAATCATATAATGAGGTAGCTGATAGAATACAATTTTTTTTATATCTAGCCCGAGTTCATATTCCGTCTACTGATAAAAAAATATTAGAATATCAATATAATACTGTTATTCGTGCTAATATTCCCCATAGGACTGAGAATTTAAAAGAATATATAAGAGATATAAAAACATTATCAAAGTTATGGTAAATATTAGAAAGTTTGGTGAATTTAGAATAAATGAAAGTATTACTATTAATAATAGGGTAGCTCCTTTCAGTTTAGATAATAGACCATCAAGTGATAGGGATATTAAAATAGAGAAAGATTTCATAATATCAGCTATTAAAAAATTTGATGAAATCTTCGGAACAGACTATTACCAAAAATTCGGAACAGATTTTAGATTATTAGTTGGTAAAGAGGTTTTCTTTTCAAAAGAAATAGTTGAATCCTTAGTGAATGAATCTTTGAAAGAGGAAGTGAATGTTAAATTTAATCTATTACAAAATGATGATGAGAATACTAATACTCTTTATGATAATTTAATGAGGGTTAAATTGAATAGTATTAGTGATGGTGATACTGAAGATGATAATGATACTGATAGTAAAGCCTTGGACTTTATAACCTCATTACTACCATCTAAAATCAATAAGTCAGAATTATATTATAGGTTATTCAAAAAAGTGGGATCTGAATTTGATGATGAGTTAATTAAAGATATTTTGGAAGTTAAACATTCCTTTGATTTAAAGGGGGATGGTAGAATAATGAAAAAAGATTACCAGAGGGTATTTTTAGAGTCTATGAAAAAGACAATGCTTAGATATGTTAATAAAGTTAAAAAAGGTAAATCTAACTTCATTAACACAGAAGAATTCTTCAAATATACTTTTGAAGAATTTTCAGAAAAGGAAATATCAGAAAATATCAGAAGGGATTACCTCAAAAAAAGGTTAAATGATTGGGTTAAATATCTAAAAGATGTAACATCATGATATATACCTATTAATATAATAATTTACTTCTTTACCCAAACTTCAATTTCATATGTTTTAATAGTTATCCATTTCTGCATAACTTTTTTCTGGATAGATTTTTTAATGATATTACATATCCATTTTTTCGTTCTAACTTGTTTAGTTTTTAATATTTTTCTTCGGTATTTTTTCATTATTGGTTGATAATATTTAATATATATAAAATGATATTCAAATATAAGGATTTTTTATTAGAAAAACAAAGAGATGGTGGTAAACGAATAGAAGATTTTTCTGATCTTTATGTTGAAAGGGTGTCCAAGAAGTTGGGATATAAGTTAATAAAGAAATTAACTAATGGTCTGTTTGGAGTAGCATATCTTTTAGATAAGAAAAAAGTTTTGAAATTCACAACAGATCAATCAGAATATTTAAATTCTAAATCACTAATAGGTAAAGATTTAGAACATTTCCCTACTTTTTATTATGCTAAAGAGTTAGGATTAAAAAATTCAATAAAATCCAGATCGGATAGTTTATTAGAAAAGGTATATATCATTTTAATGGACTATATACCAAAAGCAGATATTAAAGAGATAGGATGCTTTGATGATGGTGGTTTAGAATTCATAGATGATTATATATCTATTGATGGTGATGTTGAAACTGGGACTATCTTAGGTAGGAAAATAGAGGGTTTTCTCAAACATTCTGATAGTGAAATTGAAGAAGAAATGAAAACTTTTTTTGAGGATAATATGAAATGTTTCCATATTTTAAAAAAATATATTCCTCAACTAAGAAGTTTTAGAAAAGAACTTATGGAGAATGATATAGATTCATTAGACTTCCATACAGGTAATATGGGTATAAAGGATGGTAAGATAATTTATTATGACTTGGGAGTATCTACTATACATAAATATACGAATGATTCTATAACTTTAGAAAATGATTTTGATGAGTTTAGGAAAATCACAGAATATAGGTATAAAAATAAGAAAGGTATT
>Ga0306869_1001108_pt1 | contig 10693 bp, 13 predicted proteins | sample AntRauTorckE6833_FD_190421 | JGI IMG/M metagenome (GOLD analysis project Ga0306869, IMG submission 190421) | Saline lake microbial communities from Rauer Islands, Antarctica - Metagenome Torckler E6 #833 (v2) (version 2) | ecosystem: Environmental > Aquatic > Non-marine Saline and Alkaline >... | reverse complement strand
CACGATTTTTTCCCTGTACAAACTTGGCATACATTTTGACAACCAAAAACCATGCCAGCTTTCAGACGAACCGAAAGGAACCGTTTAACGAACCGTAAAACGAACCGTAAATGAACCTTTTTCGAGTTAATTTAAACTTGCGATTTTAGTTATTTTAAACTATAATTTACAGTCACTTACCGTTAAATATAAAAGGTTTTCAATGGCTAAAAAAACGTTTAATAAAGATAGTAAACCGCTACCGGAATTTTTTAAAAAGGACGTTAAAGCAGTAGAGAAAAAGAAAAAAGAAATAAGGGAGTTAAGAAAAGAAACTTCCCGACTCGCAAGCAAAGCAAACAAAAGAATAGCTCGATTAGAATCTAATAATTTGAAATCAACTCCCGCTTATCAGGCATACATAGCAGAAGGTAAAGGGAAGTTTGGGGTTAAGGGTAAAACGTATAATGAAGTTCAGGCAGAAGTAGCAAGGTTAAGAAGGTTTATCAATAGCGAAACTTCAACGGTTCGGGGGGCTGGTTCCGTTTTAAAAGAAATGGCTGCTAACACTGGTATTAAATATAAGAACTTAAAAGAACTTAAAGCTAAATCGGCAAGGTTCTTTGAACTATCAAGTAAAGTTGAACAGTATTTAAGAACCGTTGAAGACATGGCTAGCGCCATAGGCTACCAAAAGATATGGGAAGTGGTGAACCAGTATGTAAAAGACTCTAACATTAACCTAGATCAAGGCGGGGATAATTTAGATGGTATGGTTGAAGCGATAACAGGGGCGTTAAAAGAGTATGATGAACCGGTTCCGTTATGGGCTAGTACTGGTTGGTATTCTTTAAAATAAATTCATCCAATTAAAAGCAGGTTATGATGTTTAAATATTCTGAAATAATTGGGTTATTAGACGAATTAGAATACGAAACAATAAAAACAAATAAAAAAATCAGTTATATAAATTTACCATGTGGGTTCGATATTGAAACCAGTAGTATTAAAGTTGGGGATGATAAAGCCGCTTTTATGTACATTTGGGCGTTAGGTATCGGCCACAATAAAGGTGTTTATTATGGTAGAGATTGGTCTAATTTCTTACAGGTTTGCGAACTACTACAAAAAACGTTCGGATTAAGTGAAGAAAAAAGATTAGTTATTTACATTCACAATTTAGGTTATGAATTTCAGTTCATGCGTAAATACTTTAAATGGTTACAAGTTTTCGCGGTTGCAGAAAGGAAACCAATAAAAGCGTTATGCGATTATGGTATTGAGTTTCGTTGTTCATATATTTTAAGTGGGTTTTCATTAGCTAATACGGCTAAAAATCTAGCTAAATATAAAATAAAAAAGTTAGTAGGGGATTTAGACTATTCACTAATACGAACGCCACATACGCCATTAACAGGTCCGGAAATGGACTATGTTAATAATGACATAGAAATAATCACAGCATATATAAGCGAGCAAATAGACCTCTATGGGGACGTTGTTAAAATCCCCATGACAAATACAGGGAGGGTTAGAAAACACGTAAAACAAGAATGTTATTTTACCGATACAAACCACAGAAAAAGTAGTAAAGGGAAGTATTACCGCTATAGGCAAATTATGAAAGATTTAACGATAGACCCGAAAACATACGTGCAACTAAAACGCGCTTTTATGGGTGGGTTCACCCATGCTAACGCCAATTACAGCGGCCAAACTTTAAAAGACGTTTCATCAATAGATTTTACGTCTAGTTATCCGGCGGTAATGGTTTCTGAAAAATTCCCTATGTCTCGTTTTAAAGAAATAGAAGTTAAATCAATAGATGAATTAGACGAACTATGCAAAAAACACGCGGTTGTTTTTGATGTTAAATTTACAGATTTGAAATGGAAAATAACGCAAGAAACCTATATTTCAGAATCAAAATGTTTTGAAATTTCAAACCCCACTATAAACAACGGTCGAATCGTAAACGCTGATTCTCTATCTGTAACCCTTACAGAAGTTGACTACGAAATAATGAAACAGGTTTATTCATGGGATGGGATAGCCGTTGCAAACGTTCGTTATGCCCATAAAAACTATTTACCGCGATCAATTATAAAATCAATATTAGATTTGTATCAGGATAAAACTATTCTTAAAGGTGTTGATGGTTCGGAAGTTGAATATATGCTTTCTAAAGGTATGTTAAATTCCATATATGGAATGAGTGTTACAGACATAGTAAAAGATAACGCAATTTATACAGACGATTGGGAAACCGAAAAAGTAGATTTAGAAGAAGAAATAACCAACTACAACGAAAGTAAAAACAGATTTCTATATTACGCATGGGGTTTATGGGTTACAGCTTATGCCCGAAAAAATCTATGGACTGGAATCATTGCAGCGGGGGATGATTACGTTTATTCAGATACAGATAGTTTAAAACTTTTTAATTATGATAAATATAAACCTTATATTGATTGGTTCGATACTCAAATAATTTTGAAAATGGAAACTATGTGCGATTATTACAAATTTGATCGTAAACTTTTATCGCCTAAAACGAAAGAGGGCCATATTAAAACAATAGGCGTATGGGATTTTGAAGGCACCTATACACGGTTTAAAACATTAGGGGCTAAACGATACCTAACTCAAGAAGGGGATGAACTATCGTTAACAGTAGCAGGGTTAAGCAAACAAAACGGGTTAGACTATATGCGCGAACTAGCAGGGGACACCGAAAACGTATTTTCTTTATTCAACGATTCTCTATATATTCCGTCTGATAGAACCGGTAAAATGACCCATACCTATATTGACGATGAATTAAAGTTCAAGTGTATAGATTATTTAGGAAATGAAGAAACAGTAAATCCATTATCAAGCGTACACTTGGAAAGTTGTGATTTCACTTTGAAAGTAGCAGATCAATATAAAGAATTTTTACAAAATCTATCTAAAGGTTACATTTATAAAGGGGTTAAACACGTATGAGTAAATTCTATAACACGGCAAAAATAGACAAGAAAAACGCAACATATAATATTATTTTCGGCGAACGTTCAAACGGTAAAACCTACGCCATGTTAAAAAAGAGCCTTAAAAACTACTTTGAAACGGGGGCGCAATTCGGTTATGTGAGACGATGGAAAGAAGACATTACAGGTAGAAGGGCGCAACGTTTATTTTCTGGTATAAACGATAATCAAGAAGTAGAAAAAATGTCTAAAGGGGCGTTTACTGGCGTCCACTATTGGGCGGGAAAATTTTACTTATGTAACTACGATGATAACGGTAAAACAATTTATTCAGATCAAGATATAATCGGTTTTACGTTTGCTCTATCAGACGGGGAACACGATAAATCAACGTCATTCCCTAACATTACTACAATAATTTTTGATGAATTTCTAACAGGGCGTTTATACCTTCAAGATGAATTCGTATTATTTATGAATACGGTTTCAACAATAGTACGAAAAAGAGACGATGTTAAAATATATATGTTAGGTAATACCGTCTCTAAATTTTGCCCGTATTTCGGTGAAATGGGATTAAAACATATTACCAAAATGACTCAAGGGGCTATTGATGTATACCATTACGGCAATTCAAAACTAACCGTTGCGGTTGAGTATTGCGCCTCAATTAGTAAAGGGGAAAAATCAAATAAGTATTTCGCATTTGATAACCCTAAACTAGAAATGATAACAGGGGGCGCATGGGAATTAGATATTTACCCGCACTTACCTTTTAAATATAAGCCTAAAGATATTCTTTTAATTTACTTTATAGAATTTGATGATTCTATTTTCCAATGTGAAGTAATAGAAATAAACGGAATTTATTTTACGTACATACATATTAAAACAACTGAAATAAAAGAAAGGGAAACAGATTTAATATATTCCCTAGACTTCAATCCCCAACTAAATTACAATCGTAATATGTACAACCCTATTAACAAGCTGCAAGAGCGCGTTTTGTGGTTCTTTAAAACTGATCGGGTTTACTATCAAGATAATACTATTGGTGATGCAGTTAGCAATTATCTTAAAATCTGTAAACGGGGTTAATATGGATTTCGTAGTAATCGGTGAAATGATAGAAAGTTTGGGGTTCCCTATTGCGGTCAGTATTGCTTTATTTTGGTCTAATAGGGAAACGGTTAAACAATACGGACAAGTAATTGCCGAGTTTAGAAAAACGTTGCACGAAAACACAAACGCAATGGAAAAACTAATAGACAAAATTGATAGGAAATAAACCATGTATGATTTCAAAAACAAACAAGCGAACGTATTACAGAACAACCGTTATATGTTTGCTAAAACGCTTTCAATGTTTGAATATATGGGATTACCTGAAACCATCCCATACCGCGAACTGGAAAAACTATTACAAAATAATGGTTACGCTTTCATAACAGAAGTTGAAGGGGAACTTTACGCTTTCGGCGGGGGATTAGGCGGGGAACAGGACGTATATGGGAACCCGTCACAAATCACAATTAACAACGTTGCTTTAAAATTCAACAAAACACTAGACATAAAAAAGGACGGGGTTTTAATTCATAACGATGATAGCCTGATAGGTCTATTACCGCTATTCAATAAATACAATTCCCTGTTAACTGAAAACGATATTAACATGGTTCTAAACGGTTACAGTAACCGACTACAAATTATGTTAAGCGCAAGCGACGACAAAACAAAAGCAAGTGCGGATAAATACCTTGAAAATCTAATCAATGGTGAACTAGGGGTTATAAGCTCGTCACCAATGTTTGAAGGTGTTAAAACCCACACAACGGGAAACAGCCAAGGTAGTTCAATCACAACCCTTATTGAATATCAACAATACATTAAAGCCGGTTTGTTTAATGAAATTGGACTTGATGCTAATTTCAACATGAAACGCGAACGCCTAACCAGCGGAGAAGTTGATCAAGGGGACGATATTTTATATCCTTTCATTGATAACATGATGAAATGTCGATTAACCGCACTGGAACAAATCAACGAAAAATACGGGCTGGAAATCTCTATTGATTATGGTTCGGTTTGGAACAAAAAGAATAAAGAAATGGTCGATGGTATCGTAGACGAAACGTTAGACGAAACGCCAGACGAAACGTTAGACGAAACGCCAGACGAAACGTTAGACGAAACGTTGACAGAAGAACAGGAGCAACCAGAAGAAGGGAAAGCCATAGAAGAAGAAGGGGAAGAAGAAGAACCGCAAGAAACCACACTAGAAACCTATACAGAAGAAGGGGAAGAACTATCAGACAATCAACCGGAAGAATCAGAAGAAATGATAGATGGTTCATCTTTGAAATCATCGTCAGAATTGTTAGACGGATTCTCAAACGAAAAGATAGAAAGTGAAATAAACGAAATTAAAGCCGCTTTAGAAAACGGCGAACTAACAGAAGAAGAAAGGGAAATTATGTTAGTTCGTCTAACTGAATTACAGGGGGCTAAAGATGAGTAATTTAAAAGAGTTTATAAACGGGGCTAGTCTGTTTTCAGCCATTCAAACGGTTAACTTTTTTCCGTTCTTTGAAGGTAATGAAGCGGTTTTAGATTTAATGCTGGTTACTAATTACGGGAATAAACAAGTTTTTGAACCGTTTGAAGGTAACGATATTAACAGCATTGCAACTATGTTAATTTTGAACTTTGAACAAACATGGAATAGTTACGTTAAAATGGGGGTTATACTTGAAAACCCAAACGATAGGCGGGAAGTTACAGAAACAATAGATAGAACAGAAGAAAGGTTAAACAGTAACGATTCTACAGATAAGGTTTCAGCGTTTAACTCTAATACAATGGTTGATGATAAAGGTAGTTCAACCAGTGGAACAGATGATTTAACAGGGTTAACCACTAGAACCTTGACCGACGAACAAATAAACGTTACAACTATGTTTAACCGGTTGAGTTCTACAACCAGAAACAGTATAGTAAAGTCTGTATTGGACGATATAGCCGGTTACTTAACGTTAAGTATTTATTAAAAGGTGAATTGATATGAAAGTTAAACAGATTTATACACTCGTAAATGCGGCAACCGCCGGTATTTTGGGAGAAACAGAAGTAGTAGAAGAAGACCTATCAAACGTTGTTAGTATCGGTAAGGCGCTTGCTAATGCCGATAAAGTTGATAATTACGTTAAAAACCTTGTTAACCACATTGGTAAAGTTGTATTTCAGGAACGTCTATATTCAGGGGCGGTTCCTTCTGTATTGATGGATTCATGGGAATTCGGTTCTATTCTTGAAAAGATTAGTGCTGATTTGCCAGCGGGAACCGAAAACGAAAGTTGGGACCTAACAGACGCAACCGAATATAACCCTAACTTTTTTTATAAACCGTCTGTTAGTGTTAAGTTTTTTAACAGTAAAACCACGTTTGAAATCCCGCTTTCATTTACTGAAATGCAAGTAAAAGAAAGTTTTTCAAATGCTAACCAGTTGAACGGTTTTCTTTCTATGCTTACAACCAGCGTAGAGAATTCAATGACTGTTAAACTTGACGCGCTAATCATGCGAACCATTAACAACATGATGGGCGAAACGTTGTGGGCTGGTTTGAATGATGAAGACCCTACAAACCCTGTAATTGTTCCGACTGAAACCAGTGTAAAAGCGGTTAACCTTCTAACCCTTTATAACGCTGAATTTACCGCCACACTAGACGCTAGTGAAGCCCTTACAAGTTCTGACTTCATGCGGTATGCAACGTATACAATGGGGCTATACAGCGACCGTATGGCGCGTATTTCAAAGTTGTTTAACGTTGGGGCTAAAGAACGGTTCACACCTAAAGATAAACAACACGTTGTTTTGCTGTCTGATTTCGCAAAAGCAAGTGAAGCGTTTTTGTTGAGCAACACTCAAAACGCTGAACGGCTACTATTGCCACAACATGAGACGGTTCCATATTGGCAAGGTTCGGGGACCGGTTATGGGTTTGACGATGTTTCAACAATCAACGTTAAAACCAGCGGGGGGAATACAGTTGTTTTTGACGGCATTCTAGGGGTTATTTTTGACCGAGACGCGCTAGGGGTTTCTAACCTTGATCGTCGGGTTACAACTAACTACAACCCTAAAGCGGAATTCTACACAAACTTTTATAAGTTTGATGCAGGGTTCTATAATGACCTTGATGAAAACTTTGTTGTTTTCTTTGTGGCCTAAATCCATTGAATAAGTAATTAAGAAAGGGGGCCATTGTGTCCCCTTTTTTATTAGGGGTTTATATGTTACTAACTCTTTATAAAACTTTAGACGGTGACAACGTTATAAATAAAACGTTAACCGAACCTGAAAGTATAACCATTTATTTAAAATCAGATACGGATATTACAAACCCTGATTTAATTCTGGAAACAATCGCGGGAGTTGATTATAAAGATTATAATTATTGTTTCATAACAGAAATTGAAAGGTTTTATTTTGTTAGAAATATTACGGTAATGAATAACACTGTTTCAAAATTGAGTTGTGAGGTTGATTATTTAGAAACCTACAAAACCGAAATTCTAAACAGTGAAGCGTATTATCGAAGTAAAATAAATGTAGGGGATTATGGGGAGTATGAATCTGAAAGAACCGGGCGGGAAATTATAACTAATGAAACCAGTCCGGTTATTTTAGAAGAAACTGATAATTCAATTTTGAGCGTTTACCGTTGGGGATAATTTATGCCTGTTTCAAAGCAAACATTTATTTTCAATTCTATTGTTGGAAATGATTTTGAAATAACTTTAGAAGAGGGAATTGGAACCATAGTAAAAACATTTCAGCCTGATACTGAATTCGATATTTTAGATTCTGATATTACTTATTCCCCTGATACTTGGCTAGTAGTTAGACCGACCGGGGACAGTCCCATTGATTCGGTTTCTGATTTTTTAATAAGCCCGGCAACTGGAGCAGGTTTAAATTTTAATAATTATGCAAGTTATGGGGATGAATTTAGAGCAGAAATAAAAAGTTATTATGGATTATTTGATTCTGATTTAGGGTTAATTTCAATTGATGTTAGTAAAATAGCAGGCGTTACAACAATCGCTCCTTTCAATAGATTGTATTTAACAACCCCTGAAAATTTAGAAGCTCTGGCGCAAATCCCCGCCGATGATCCGGCAAACCCTGATAGTGGAATTGATAAACGGGATTATGTTATTGAATTGTTAAAGATACCTTTTAAAATACCATCTGATTACTATCCTGATTCTACATTCATAGAATTGGGGGATTATGTAAGCACAATTGAAGCAAATGTTATAAATAATGATTTGTTAACGGTTGATCTGGGGGAAATCCCAATACCTGAAACCGGGAATAGTTCTGATTTTGACGGGGTTAAACTAGAAATGTTTTTCCCTTTTGTTGATTCTGTTATTGATTTGGAACCGTCTTTAGTAATTGGTAAAACAATTAGTTCAGAATATCTTATAGATTGTTATAATGGAGAAGTTACTGTTAACGTTTACAACGGTTCTGAAACCCCAATAGTGAGTCAGAAAACAAATTTAGGTCGCAAAATACCTTTCAGGTTTGGGCGTGTTCTTGTTAAAGACGTTGCTAGCGATTCTGGAATGTTGAATAAATTTTATTCTGCTTATGTTCGGATAACAAAACCTGAAATAGTAAATGGGTTTTTTAATAACATGGTTTCTAAAACAGGGGTTCTTATGGGTAATTCAGGGTTTGTTGAAGTTGAGAAAATAAACTTGAAATGTGAAGCTACTTTAAACGAGAAAATGAATATAATTTCTCTATTGCAAAGCGGGGTTATAATTAAATGAGAAACTTGGTTGATATTGGTTCAAAGTATTTGAAAGCGGGTGATTCTCAAAAGCGGGAGTTGATTAGTTACTACAATGAAAATTGTGTTTCGCTTGTTAAACCGTCGCGCCGGTATCGTATGAAATTTGAAGATAATTGGTGTGCTATGTTTACCAGTGTAGTTGCACATAAAGCGGGGTTAGAATCCGGACAATTCCCGTTTGAGGTTTCAGTTTTTGAACAGGTTAAAATAGCTAAAGAATGGAAAACGTTTTTTAAGGGTTCAAGCGGTATCAATGAAGGGGATTTAATTATTTACGATTGGTTTACAGACGGGACGTTAGACCATGTTGGAATTGTTGCAGAAGTTACAGGGGATTATCTAAAAGTAATTGAAGGCAACTATCAGAACACTGTAAAAACACGCTACCTGAAAGCCGCAAGCCCTGCTATTAGCGGTTACATAAGCCTACAGGGGGTTAGTGTGCCAGCAAATGAAACCCGCCTTAAACGTCTCACTAGAGCGGTTCTAATGGGTGATTATGGGGATGGTATGGAACGAAAAGGACTGTTAGGGGATGATTATTTAGAAGTGCAAAACAGGGTTAATAACATTCTGAAATGATTAAAAAAGGGGCTAAATTAGCCCCTTGTTTTTTATGTCATTCCGATTACATAACCATCTAAACTATTATCATCAACTTCAACGGCTACCAATTCAGACCAACGGTTACGCCACCAAATACAGGGTAAACCATTTACCTTTCCTTTCGTAGCAGTGAAAACGTTGTTTTTTCTTATTTCTTTAATACCTTCAACGTCTGCTAGTTCTAGAGAATAGTCATTACAGATATTATAAATGAACATTTTGAACCCCTTTCAGTTATGCGTTATTGCATGGTTTAAATATAAGGGTTTTTTACCTAAATTGCAAACATAAAAAAGGGGCTAATTTCAGCCCCTTAATTACCCTATTTAAAATGGAATATCATCATCAAAATCGTCTATGATTTCCGGTTGGTTTTCAACTACTTTTTTTTAGCGGGTTTTTCGTCAATATCGACCCACTGCAAACCGTAACACAAACCATACTTATTTTCGTATGGGTAAATTTTGAAACCCGCGTAACCGTTGTTAATGGTTGAAATGCTTTCACCGTCTTTCATGATATCTTTAACGGTATCTACCAAGTGTTGAGGCGCGTTAACCAGTTCGTTATCTGTAGCGATTACAGGGGCGTCACCATACTTACCTTTAGTGTTGATGTATAGGGCGTTAACCATGTGAACCTGTTTAGTACCATATTCGGCAACCAACTGTTTCAAGTCTTTATAATCAAACCCTTCTGGAATAGTGAAGTTAAAAAGTTTCTCGTTTTTCGCGTTGTTCTTTTTTGCAAATGACATAATTATTTAGCCCCTTTTAGTTGCATCAAAGCAACAGTATTAACATCGAAAGTTTCGGTTGCCATTTCTTTAAGAATGTAAACGTTTTTAGCGTTCATTTCTTTAACGAACTTCTGGCACTCTGGAACCGAAAGTTTACCGGTTACATAAACTTCTTTAACGGTATTCAGTTCTTCATTAAAGAACTTAATCAACGTATGTTTAACCTTAACGGTTGTAGTGTGGGTTTCGGCTTCTTGTTGCGCCATTTGATCGGATACCGCTTGCGTAACTTCTTCTTGACTAACTTCTGATTTAGACATTTTAAAACACCTTTCTGGTTTTGGGTTTGGTAAAAGTTACCGACGAAACAAATGATACATAAAGCGGTTGGAAATTTCAACTACTTTTAACGGTTCGTTTTACGGTTCGTTAAACGGTTCCTTTCGGTTCGTCTGAAAGCTGGCATGGTTTTTGGTTGTCAAAATGTATGCCAAGTTTGTACAGGGAAAAAATCGTGCCAAGTTT
>Ga0306869_1001104_pt1 | contig 10719 bp, 10 predicted proteins | sample AntRauTorckE6833_FD_190421 | JGI IMG/M metagenome (GOLD analysis project Ga0306869, IMG submission 190421) | Saline lake microbial communities from Rauer Islands, Antarctica - Metagenome Torckler E6 #833 (v2) (version 2) | ecosystem: Environmental > Aquatic > Non-marine Saline and Alkaline >... | reverse complement strand
TATTCTCAATCTTTAGACCTATCTTTTCATAGGTTTTTTCATAGACTACATTTCCAAGTTTGTTAGTTCTAGCTACTCCTTTTCCTTCGTCTACTTTCTCTACTAATGCACCCCTGGTACAGGTCAGCCATTTTCTGTTAGTTGTTACTTCGTCAGATCCTTCTGACAAAAACGATGCTGAATTTTCTTCTTTATTCATAATTTGTTTTATTATTTTATTGGTTTTTATAACCATACTATATTATATTAACTTATTGTTAAATTGTTTTATCTTAAATTTTATTTGTTTATTCCTAAATGTTAATTTAGTTGGGAAATCATTTTCTGGTTTATTCGGATCGAGTTTTAATATCACTGCATCATGAAAACGAAACGTATTATAAATACCATACTTATCTTTTAACATTTTCTTATACTTTTCTATTATCTTTTTCTCCATAAATGTCATATGAATATAAATTTTATGAGTAACTTTATGGAGGAGTCTATCTATTTGTTTAATCGTATACCCCCATCGTTTTAGATTGCTCTTCACTTGTTTAACTTTACTCTTATCGTAATTGGGCGACCACATATCTAATCCGTGGTAGTCGTTAATCAGAATGTTATATTTCCTTTTAGCTTGTTCTCGACTACATCCTTCTATCTCTGATATATTATTATACACTTTATAACCTATATCAGATCCTATTATCAAATCAACGAAACGAGGGTTGGCTGATACTATATCAATTTCCATAAGTGGTCGGTGAATAATATATCTTATCCGTGATGGTATTTGTGTAAATGGGTTATATTCTCTGTTTTGATTCTCCTCAAAAACATAGTTCCCCTTTCCGTTATTAATTAACATCAGATATACTTTCTCTATTCTCTTATATGGTGTTTTCTTATCAAAACCTTTTGGGTCTTCATGTTTGTAATCACACTTATCAAATAACTCTTTACACTCATCATCTGTTAGATTGTCACCTAAATCTATTTCAATCCTATTTCTTGACCTGTGGTATAACAATTTAGTTTTCTCTCTATTATCAGATCCTTCCTCTGATACTATTGTTATATCTTCTTTGATAGGGTAGGCAGTCATAAGTAAATCCTTTGTATATTGAGGTGGGTATTCTAATATCTCTTTGATATGATGACACCTTCCACCTTGTTGATATGTTTTAGATTTGAATGACTTATCTGATGAATTGATATGGGCTCTGTAATACCCATGATATAATAAGTCCCATATATCTTTTATATGATCATCATTCAACCCATTGATGAGTTTATCAAACTTATCTAAATATAGATTTTTCTGATTATATTTAATTAAAGGTAGATCATGTTTCTTTATCGTATGAGCTATATGATATTGAATGAGTAGGTTAGGAGAGAATCCATTTGAGTTATAGATGAGGTTTTCAATGATATGAAATGTTGATAGTCTCAATTCCTTTTCGGTGTTATCATCAACAAGTAAATCAATCTGTTCGTTGAACCTCTTTGAAGATACCTTACTCCTATCTGTTAGTTCTATAAACTTATAATCATCATCTAAATCTATATTATTTTCGTTACTTAGATACTTTTTATAATCACCACTCTCATACCTCCAATAGTTTAGTTCGTTAATATATCCCGAGGTGAACGTAAAGTAATCATGTGTTGGTTTAAAACCTTGTATACACTCTCTATAACTACCATACTTTAGTTTTACTCTATCATCTTTAACAGATGGTATAGAACTATCAACTATTAGATATACTCGTGGTATGACCTCTCTAACTCGTCCTATGATCTGTCGTATCATATTAGGTGAAATAGATGATGACTTTGATTTATACTTTACATGAATGATTACTGTGGTATCATTTTTATATTTAACATCATATCCCATATAATATTTAGAAGATATAAAACAGAAACGAGTCGTCTCCCAATTAATATCTTTTGATTTATCTTTATATTTTGAGGTGTTTAACTTTATGTCCATAGTCTTACCTACTAACCTTACAACGTCTGTTTGATCATTATCATCGTTAGATAGGTTAAGACCCCACTGGTGTAGTTTGACGCTGTTAGAGGCTACTAAGAACTTGTTAGTGGGTTGGTGGTGTATGATCTTCTCAATTAACTTTTTAGTATGCGATTCTGTTGGTGAGTTAAGTAGTGTTACTTTATGTCTCTTTTGATTTTGTTTAATGATTTCAAAGTAAATATGATTCTTTGGGTTGGGTATATCGATTACTCTATTACCTATCTTGTTAATAGTTGCTGAGGTTAAAATATAATCATCTAATTTAATTATAGTCTTTAAACATTCAATGACCTTCTGTCTATAATTCCCTGATTCTGTAAAGGAATCTATCTCATCTAAAATGATACGACTATCTAATCCTTTCAGATCCTCATATCTAATCATAAAGGTATCAGGTGTTGTGTTTAATATCTTAGTTGTTGATGTTCTGTCATTAATGAAATCTCTAAGATGATCTGATTCGCGATGTGACCATACGAAATATGCTTTAACTCCATCCTTATTATCTTGATAAGTGTTTTTCTTATCTTGAATCATACTTGTGTTGGGTGATAGTATAATTGTAGTTTTATTAGAATTGTAATTTAAAAAGAATGTTGTCATACCAATTCCAGTTGATGACTTTTTAAGAATATACTTCCCTTTATCTTTTACCTGTTGATATTCTTTTTCAGAAAAGTAATCCCCATTTAATATAATCTTTTTCACTTATCATTTTATAATTTTTATCATGAGTTGTTATTAATAAATGATTGAAAAGTTGGTTTTGCTAATGATGAACTTATTGATTATCCATGTCCTTTTGAAAGTTTGCGAGCTGCGAGGGTATATTGTATACTATAGAGGAGTAGACTCGCAAATCATTTTTTCAAGTAGTTGAAAATCAACCCTTTAACTTTTTTGGAAAATCGTTTTTTGAAATAAAAAACCTCATATTAACCTTTAAATACTTAGGGAATTATTAGTATAATTACCTCCCCAAGATATATTACTAGATTCACCAGTAACAGATATTAAAACATTATTTCCTGAAAAACTAACTGTAACATCAGCACTTGAGAAATCAGATTTAGTAGTTATCGTATCAGTTCCAACAGTTGATAATGTTCCGTTATTATTTCTAACAGTAGTTTCTATTACAGATGATATAGATTGAGTGTAGTCATCTCTTAAACCCATTACATTACAACGTATCACCTTAACCGAATCATTGACTATTGGTATCTCTATGAGGACTTGAGGGGTACTGGTTGTAGTGTCAATTGTAAAGGGATTACTCTTATTAACATTACCAAGTGTTAAGTCAGTATCAATAGTTACAGTAATTCCTGATATATCACTTGATAATAGTATTGATCCTGTGTAGTTTTCAACATAACCTGTTTCAACATAACCATCTGTTACATAACTACCTTTAAAAGATATTCCATCACTACCATATACTGTTCCATCAACATTTAGATCAGGACCTAGTTTTACCTTATCAAAATACCCTGTGTATAATTGGTCAGCAATTATATCATTACCAACTATCATTTTATTTCCAAATACATTTGTGTTATTATTCTTACCCATGATAAAGGAATTACTATCTACCTTATTATTATCACCTAACACCCAACCACTTGAGTCATTACTAAGAGTATTATCTTCACCGATAACTTTACCTTGAAAGTAAGGTGATATGATATTACTAGTATAAGATTCATATTCATTCGTTTTCCCTATTGGTCTTGATATGTTAGGTTTATGTGGAGATGGTTTAGAAGGGGTAGGGTTACCTGTAATAGTTTTTACATAAGGAACAGTCAATCCATCATCAACACTCACTAATACCACCTTAGTAAAGTTCTCACCACCTGCATTATAATCTACTATTTGTTGAATATTCCAAAGTCCATTACCGATAGTATCATTCTTTATTTCTATATTATCAGATAACCTCATGGTCTTGATATCTAGAGATGTTAATTTGAAAATAGCAGTTAAGATTCTACCCTTAGTTAATTGATTAAGAGATCGTCTATGATATTGATTTACTAAATTATTATTAGTAATAGATGACCATTGGTTATAAAAGTAGTAATCACATTTACCAAAGTTAATATCATAAGAAGGGTTAATAGGATCATCAAAATGTCCAAAGTAAGGGTATAGTTTACTACCAGGGTTTCCGTAACTACCATCATCATTTTGAATAGTATAGTAACCATTCCTACTACCACCATCAATTAAAAGTCTGATATTCAACTCGGTATGTTCTCCCATTGAAATACCAGGAAGATACATTCCAGTGAATTCTTGGTATAGGAGTGGGGTTGGTGAGAATATAATTTCCTCTCTATCTCGTCCTATATTATAATCATTTTCAAAATCGTGTTTATATTCACCATACACTTGCTTTACATTTTCAGTATAACCAGTATTGATTTCATCTTCTCCTGGTGTATATGATAGGTTAAGTATTTTAGATTGACTATCTACTAACCACTCTAAATTGATACTAGATTGCAGTTTATCAGTCCATGATACAAAATCACCCTCATCATAAAACTTATCTCTAGTAGTATACACTATCGTTTTATCAGTAGTTTCAGCGATTAAGTTAAACATCTTTAAAAACGAAGATAAGTAATCACGTTGAGATATATCTTTTGGTATAAAATCTTGTAGGTATATCGGTGTTCCTATACCATATTGAAGGTCAGGTGTAATAGTCATTTGAATACTATTGATATTTAAAACAGAACAAGCAGTGTTGGGATTTTGTGTCCCAGTTATTAGAGCTCTATACTTCCATAAAATAGGAGTTCCTACGTCATTACTATTTACGTAGGTTTCCGATATCAAATAATCAAATACCATATCACCAGTTACTAATGATAATGTAAAGCTACAATTAGCTATACCACTATTAACTGATTGGCTACCAGGTGCTAACCCATCAACAGACCAATCAAAATTAGGGTCATTCCTATCTAAAAAAACTTTAGATACTCCATCTAATATTTTAACCCCCTGACTAAAATTACCATTCGTATCTACTATTGTATACCTAAGCTCATATTGAATAGTTAAATTATCACCAGTTACATTGTTTTGACCTTGGACGTAAGCATCCCCTGGTGCTGGGTTTGTCATAATATGATCGAAATTCATTTCAAAGACAAAAGTGTAGTCCGAGTTAGAAGCTGCTGTAAAAGTATCATTAAATAAAGTAAATTGACCAACATCATCTCTAACCTCAATAGTAAAATCTTCTTCACTACCAAAACGGGTATTGGTGAAAGAATAGGGTAGATAACCAGATCTACAACTATAGTTATTCTGATGAAAAGTGTTATCCTCAACAATAACAGATAATTTATCTTTAGCTATATCATCAGCATCATATTCACCAGTGTAAGGTATAATTAATTTATTCAGTTTATCTTCTACCTCAGTCTCCATAGTATATGACCACCCAGCATCGGTATGCATTTGATCCCAAAACGTCTTAGCAAATATACCAGGAGTGAAATTCTTAACACTATAACTTGTAGGGTTATTCTGTTTATACATCGGAACGTATTTCCATTTATCAGTATAATCCTTCAAAAAACTATTTTCTACATTGTTTTTATTTAACACAGAATAGGTAGAAAAATCAGATATATTTAAATCCTTTAAATCTTTACCTTTTATTTGAGTAAAGAAATCTGATAAGTCAGATAAGACAATAGCAGTATATGAGATAACATTCTTATCCTCAACCCTTTCAACCTTAACATCTGTTAATTTAAAAAAGGAATCATCAAAAACTATATCATCATCTTTCCTAATTTGACAGGCTACCTTTTTATTCCTATCAAAAGTTTGATTCTGCACATTAACATCAAAGGCATAACCTAATATACTATTAGTTTTATTATCACCGATGAGTTGGATCTCGTTTGAAAAAGATGATGACTGAGTGAATGGGTCTCTCAAATCTGATATCGTGTAGTTTAAAGGAAGATAGGTTGATTCATTTACAGTTATATCACCAAATCCTTCTAATTTAATTATAGTCATGTGTTGTTAATTTTTTATATGTTGAGTGTATTCTTATGTGAAAGGGTTACATTGATATCATACTGCTTAAGTCCAATTGATCCCTCCTTCACTTTTAACGAGGTGCTATCTATTATACATCTATGATAGTTACCATCTATTTTAATAAAGGTTACAGGTGACCTAAATAGATATTTAAAGAAGATTGATTCAGTCTTTGTTAAAAAACCTGACCTTAATTTATAATGAGTTGAATAGTCCTGACTATAGATCACTTTACCACCCTCAGTTAAATCATATACATATTCATCATTAACTCTACCACCTAAATAATCCTCACTCACTCGTTTTGTAACTCTGAAAGATTCTTCATTTCTGTGTGTAAAGTTAAATGGTAGCATACTTCCAAAGGAATCCATATACAATAACTCCATCATATTATCACCACCATCTATTCCACATTCTCTATTAACGTTAAACCTTACACTCTCTGATACTGTTCCAGCATACGGACCAGTAGTTTTCCATATTTGAACAGTATAGTAGTCTGTGTTATCTAAAAGGGTTGTGTTAGTGAAAGTCCTCTTATAAGAACAATCAATAAGATGAACCCTCTCATCATCTAAATAGGTGAGGTTAGTTGGTATATCTTCTGATGTTCCACTATCATTTGTAAATCTAATAACATCAGGTATTTCATCAGGGTCTTCATTTTGTAAGTTAGAATAATCAGTCATAAATTGTAAGATTACCCTATTATCTTCTCTGACAGTATAATTTATCTGCTTATTAGAATTTCTGGACTCGTCTAGATTTGATAACCATTGTTGTTTCCGAGGGAAAGTATCTAATTTAGTCATGTTATAATCTGACATATCCCATGATAACCAATCGGTTTTGTTTAAAGCCGTGTTAATAAGAGTGTTAGCCCCATTAACTACTTGGTCTTTAAATACAGAACGTGTCCCATCACTATATTCAGTTTTACCACCAGTTGATGTTCCAGAACCTACCCACTCTAAATCAATAACTACATACCATTCAGTTGGTGAATTTGAATCAACTACATCTAATACCTTATGAACACCTGCAATAGATGGTCTGTCTTGAGTTCCTGAGTTTAGTGATACTGTTATCGTATCACCATTTTGATAAGGTGGTTGATTTGTCATTGATTCGGTATATAACATAGTCTTAGCATAACCGTTAGGGTTATATTGGGGGTCAGTAGCATTTGGCCAGTTACCAACTCCTGCATAACCAAACTCATCCCATAACCAATCTGTTACAAAGATCTCACCAAGTTTTAAAGTATATCTGAAATAAGAATCAGGTGCATCTTCAACACCAGCTGTTAAGTAAAAGTCTGTAAATGAGGGGATTATGATACCACTTAACTTATTTTGTAAGATAGTAGATAAATCCAATATACCATATTGGTTATTGATATCAGGTATAATCTCTTCTTCGAACATTTTATCACCATCCCAATTAAAGACCTCAACAAGGTATCTGAATTTGGGTTCTGCTTTATTATCACTATCCAAATAAAACTTATTAGGGTTATACCCCGGCATCACTTTACTCTGAGGACTTCCAATTACACTTACCATACTTGTTATTCTTTAGTTATATTGTTTAAATCTCTAAATCGTTTATTGGTTTAACCTAATATCTTTTAGATATTTTTTTAACTTATCTTTTATATTTTTAATAAGAATATAAGACGTTGAACGGGGAATCTGTGTATATTGTGAAAACTTACCACAAGTAAAATGTCCCTTTTTCATGGTTTCATAAACTAAACATTCATCACGAGTAGGGTTATCATTTTCAAATTTATCATCTAACTGTTGTAAGAGGTAGGAATCATAAGGTAGATCATCAGGTATATCATCCTCTGTATATACACCTTCTAAATGATACCTGTTATATTCATCTTCTATATTCATCCATCGATCCTCATCTAACTGACTCAACCACCGACCACCAGTATTTGATATAATATCAGATCGATGATATTTACAATTTCTCCATATAGTAGAGGTTCTTAAAAATTGAAAAAAGTATTTACGAAGAGATTCATAATCATCAATATCAGTAAGGGTGTTAAGGGTCATCTCATAAGCATAATCAATGATATCCATATCAACTACTAGTCTAGATTTACTAACCCACTCTTCTGCTCGTGAGTGAATATACTCCCATTCTGAATTTACGAACTCATCTAACTCTTCCTTTTTTACGATATTTCTAATAATTTTATACCTGCTTCTAATACTCTATTACGTGAGGTTTGAGTGCAGAGACATCCTAGTTTGGTATTCCTAAGATCTTCATCATATTTAACTATTATATCTTTAGCTAATATCATTTTGTTTTTAACAGTGGGGTACTCTAAAAGTTTGATCAACCCCTCTTTTTCTAATAATGTCATTCATTCTAATTTATTTTCTATTATCATTCCTAAAAACGATATGATAAGTCCTGATTGAAAACCTATGATAGGATCTCTGAATAGAAGTCCCATTACTAAACCACCAATCCATAGACCCATACATTTTAAACATAGGAGTCCATTTAACCATCTTAACTTATATTTGAGACTAATCGTTATCAACATTCCACGGAGAGCCCATATAGAAAGGAAAGTGATGAGTAAGTTATAAAAAACTATTGAATTCATAATCATAATTTTGATCTGTTATTTTATACATTAATTGTCTAAATCTAATAAGGTTAAAACATGATTCATAATGTTCTCCTGTTATTAAGCCATTCTCTGTTAATGTTACAATTTCTAATATATTTCCGATAGTGATGAAAAGATATGTTGTATCTAAATATTGTCTCATCGATAAGATTAAATCAATAGTAGAATTAACTAAACTTTCAACAACCTCATCAGATAGTTTAACCCCTGATATACAACATTCTATATTAGCAAGGATTACATTTAAATGAGTCTGTAATCGTTTATATACCTCTTCATTAAAAAAATCAATAAAAGTAAACTTTAACTCGGTTTTATATTTATTTAAAGTCATATACTATATATTATTTTAGATATTATGAATACCTTGTCCATCTGGACCCCCATCATTAAGTGATATAACATGAACAGGACTAGCCGTCTTGATGAATCTTACACGAGTATTCCAACCTTGAGCAATACCTCGTTTAAAGATCTCTGTATAATAAGCAAATGCGTTATCATAAATATCGTGATTGAAATTACCCCACTTTTTCATATCAAATAAACATTCATAACCAGTATATAAACAGTCGTGTTTGATTCCTTCGGTTGGGTAGGAAAACTTTGTAATCACTCTCTCACCTAATAATAGAAACATAGCTTGACATTTGGGGGTGAGTTCACCTATACTCTTTGAGACCATAGATTCATAATACAATTCTTTATTCGATATATACTCTGATATTACTCCTCTTGGCATAGAGTATTATATTACATTAAAAATAAATAGTTGGTTTAATTAGGAAATGTCAATTATTCTGTGTATCTTTGTAGGTTATTATTATTTATAAGGCATAAAAAAAGAGGAGATTTCGACAACTCCTCTTTCTTAAATATAAAAATTATAATGAGCTAATGGTTATTAAACTCACTATCTTATACTGTAACTTTATTAATAAGTTTATTATATTCTCATTTTAGGAAAGGCTTTATGGTTTCCAAAGAACATACCATCAACAGATTCAAATAATTCTTTGTTATATTCTGATTGTTCAATTATATCATCTTCAACACAGTCCTTAAAGTTCGTCTCAACAAGTGTTAAAGTCCTCGTAACAAAATCAACTCCTTGAGAACCACCCTTCAATATTTCCATATCTTTTACACCTTCTCCTGATTCTACTTTACCTTCTTCTCCTTTGAATACTAAGATAACAGTGCCATCTTCTACGATTCTGATTTCTGTGTTGTTATATGATAGTGTTTTTAAAATGTTTAAAGTTTTCATAATGTTTATTTTTAGTTTTAATGAGTGGTTAATTCCGACCCATACCACAATATACGACATTTATATAGATCTCACAAGTTTTAATTGTTAAAAAATGTTAATTTCATATATTGTTTGTTTTACTTTTATTTCTTTTTATTCCATTGAACTTCGTAGTCCATGTTACAATAACTCTCTGCTATCATATCAAACAAACCCATCAATCTTGATTTCTTTAATTTCTTAACTTCTGATATAGTTTCATATCCTCTGTGTCTCATAACCAGTGGTAGGTAGTCCACAAGTCCCTTACCTACTACCATTACATTTTGAACCCCCTCTAAGATATCTTTCTTAGTCTGTGGGAAGGTCGCTGTTAGTGTTCTTTTGTCGTGATCAATTTTAATAAATGTCATTTTGTTTTATTTTTAATGGGTGGTTAATTCCGACCCATACCACAATATACGGCATTTATATAGATCTCACAAGTTTTAATTGTTAAAAAATGTTAATTAATTTATGGATCGGGGGCAGTTGTTTTTGTATGATTATGGATTATGTCTTTGATGGTTCTTCATCTATTATTATCATTAATTATTTTATTTGGTTATTTTAGTAATATAAATACTATTAGTTTTTTTAATGATTATTTTCTTAGGGGAGAAAGGTGGGGTTGGTTTAGAAAGATATTGAATA
>Ga0306869_1001101_pt1 | contig 10740 bp, 5 predicted proteins | sample AntRauTorckE6833_FD_190421 | JGI IMG/M metagenome (GOLD analysis project Ga0306869, IMG submission 190421) | Saline lake microbial communities from Rauer Islands, Antarctica - Metagenome Torckler E6 #833 (v2) (version 2) | ecosystem: Environmental > Aquatic > Non-marine Saline and Alkaline >... | reverse complement strand
GAAGATAAGCAAGCGTCACAAGAACTTTGTGCCAACTGTTGAGGGTGTACAAGACTCTGTTGAGAAAGAATTGATGCTTTCTGACTATGTGCAGACTGCAAAGAATTATATTATCTACCGGCAAGAACGTATGAGGAATCGAGAAGATGTTGCTCCTGTTCCTGCTCATGTAAAAAAGGCAGCAGCAGAAAGTAAAAAGCATTTTCGTAATGCACTTGGTGAATTTGTGTACTATCGGACTTATGCAAAATGGATTTCCGCAGAAGGAAGACGAGAGACATGGGTTGAGACTGTCGACCGATTTGTTGATTTTATGAAAGAAAGTGCGGGAAGTAAGTTTTCTGCGAAAGACTACAAAGAATTGCGAACAGCAATTCTCAAACAAGAGGTGATGCCTTCGATGCGTGCTCTTCAGTTTGCAGGAGATGCTGCACGAAAAACAAATGTGTGTATGTACAACTGTTCATACACTGCACCAGAAACCTTTGAAGATATCTCGGAGGTGATGTATATCTCAATGTGTGGAACTGGAGCGGGCTGGTCAGTCGAAAGTCGCAACGTGCAAAAATTGCCACAGATTCAAATGCAAACAGGAAAGAAGCTGAAGACTCATGTTGTTGAGGACAGTAAGGAGGGTTGGTGCAATGCGCTGACACTTGGAATGAATACATGGGCACAGGGAAAAGATATTGATTTTGATTATTCAAAGGTTCGGCCCGCTGGAGCGCGTTTGAAAACTATGGGAGGAAAAGCATCTGGTCCTGATCCGTTGATTCGATTACTGAGCTTTACTCGAGAGATAATGATTTCTCGACAAGGACGACGACTTACCAATATGAACGTTCACGACATCCTTTGTATGATCGGTGACTGTGTTGTTGCTGGGGGTGTGAGGCGAAGTGCTATGATCTCTCTGTCTGATCTTGACGATGATGAGATTCGAGATTCAAAGAAAGGACAGTTCTATCTTACAAATCCACAACGATCTCTCGCTAATAACTCTGCTGTATACGAGAATAAGCCTTCAAATACTGAGTTTATGGAGGAATGGCTTGCGCTTATGAAGAGTGGTTCAGGAGAGCGAGGAATCTTTAACCGTGGAGGACTCAAGGATCAGCTTCCTGCCCGACGACTTAAGCAGTTTGGTGAAGATGAAACGCCACAGTGGGGTACCAATCCATGTGGAGAGATTATCTTACAGCCAAAACAGTTCTGTAACCTTTCTGAAGTAATTGCTCGAAAAGAAGATACTGAAGCTACGTTGCTTCGAAAGATGCGACTTGCTGCAATGCTTGGAACGTTCCAATCATCTATGACTCACTTTCCGTATCTCTCTAAGAAATGGCAAGAAAACTGTGAACAAGAGCGATTGCTCGGTGTATCAGTAACGGGTCAATGGGATTCTCCTGTTGCTCGAAAGGCAAGTACACTCAAGAAGCTACGAGCAGAATCACTTCGAGTAAATAAAGAATATGCAAAGAAGCTCAAAATAGGAGAGTCAACATGTGTGACATGTGTAAAGCCATCAGGAACAGTGTCTCAGATGGTGGATTGTTCTTCCGGTATGCATCAAAGGCATTCAGAATATTACATTCGACGTGTTCGTATTTCAGCAACAGACTCGCTCTTTAAAATGTTGAAAGATCAGGGAATTCCGTATCACCCAGAAGTGGGACAATCTATGGAAAATGCAACAACATATGTACTTGAGTTTCCTGTAAAGGCTCCCGAAGGATCAATTCTTAAAGATGATGTCTCAGCGCTTGATCAGCTTGCACACTGGAAAACAGTGAAAGAAAATTACACAGAGCACAATCCGTCCGTCACTATTTCTGTCGGAGAAGATGAATGGGTGGCTGTGGCCAACTGGCTGTATGAAAACTGGGCAATCCTCGGAGGTCTCTCGTTCTTGCCACGAAGTGATCATGTGTATCAGCTGGCACCGTATGAAGCCTGCGATAAGCAAAAATACGAAGATTTGCAAAAACGAATGCAAAATATCGATTTCTCAAAAATCATGAGCTACGAAAAGCAAGATGAGTCAGATATGAAGAAAGAGCTCTCCTGTGCAGGAGGTACGTGTGAAATTATCTAAGACTACTTCAACAAAAAACCACCTGATTTCGAGGGTGGTTTTTTGTTGATTTTTACTAAAAATATGGTACAGTATGAGTCTTGCGCTGAATAGTTGCTCTTTTTTAGAGAGGAAAGTCCGAACACAGCCAGATTTTTTCTGGAGCAGGGTAGCGGGTAATTCCCGTCGGCCAGCGCGTAGCGCTGGATATTTAAATATTTAAACGTTTAAATGTCCGACGCTGCGCGTCGGCAGAGGTGCGAGCAGAGACGCTCCGTGTCGAAAGATAGGAGATTCCTTTTGGGAATAGCTCTAGAGGTAACTCTAGAGGTGAAACGGCTAAATCCTTACTTCTGTGCAAGGTCGTGTCCGCTTTATGCGGAAGTGCCGCTTGATTTGCTTGGTAACAAGTATTACAGACAAATAACTATTCATTCGAGATTTCTCAACTCTCGAAGGACAGAATTCGGCTTATAGGCGCAAGATGAGAAAGTCACAAAACTCTGGGGATTCCTCGGAGTTTTGTGCTTTATGAGAAGGCGGTTATAATATAAGAAGTATATTTTACTAAAATTTAATAGATCAAAATAGGAAGACATGAAATTATTTAAGATGAGGGAAGATCAGAACCCGCTCGAGACTATCTCGGTAGGTGTATTGCTGGCATTTGTATTTTTATTACCACTACTTATATCACCAGTAGGGTTGTTGTCCTTTGCCTTCGCAAAAATGATGCTTACTGTCTCGGCTGTTGTTGCTGTATTTTCCGTATTTATTTTAATGGTTCTAAAAAAGGGAAGTGTCACCTTTCCTAAGCACTGGGCAGTTTTGACACTTATTGCAGTCCCATTGGTAACCCTTGTTTCTGCATTCTTTAGTGGTTCAGTCGACACTTCTTTGGTGGGATATGGTATTGAGTTAGACACATTTTTTGCCGTCCTTATCCTTTTTGCTCTCCTGTTTTTGGTCATGCAGACCTTTAAGACTACTAAACAGATTTTCTCTGCGTACATCGCCTTTGCGATTGCAATGCTTGTTATCTTTGTTTTTCATGGGGTTCGATTTTTGGCAGGTCCAGAATTTCTCTCTTTTGACCTCTTTCCTTTAGTAACATCGAATACGTTTGGAAAATGGAATGACTTAGCAATACTCTCTGGTGTTGTTGTTATTCTCTCAACTCTCATGCTTGAGACTACTCGAGTAGTTAAACAGATGAAGGTTGTTGCTTATGTGTTGTTTTCTTTCGGTCTTATCTATCTGGCAATTGTAAACTTCTTTCTTGTGTGGATGGTGCTCGGCATTTTTGCCCTCATCTCTTTTGTATACCTCTTTTCGTTTGGAGAAGATGCTAAGAAGAAGCGATCACTACCAGTCCTGTCGATGCTCGTCCTTATTGCATCAGCAATATTTCTACTGGCAGGAGATCAAATAAGTGGTGTTATTACAGATATTCTTAATATCAGCGTCACAGACGTGCGTCCTTTATGGAGCTCAACTCTTGAGATTGCTCGTGGGACGTATTCTAATATTGTGAACATTCTTCTTGGATCTGGTCCAAGCACCTTCGCGTATCAGTGGAGTCAATTTAAGCCAGATGTTGTGAACCAAACACTATTGTGGAATACGAGTTTCTCTTACGGAGTCTCATATCTTGCCACCACACTGGTAACTGTTGGTGTTGTTGGCGCTCTTTCTTGGATCGCATTTCTTATTTTCTTTGTGTATCAAGGATTTACCTCTTTGTTTGTGAGTGAAGTAAAAAATGCATTCATGAAGTATCTGCTTCTTTCTTCTTTCACAACCTCTGCGTTCTTGTGGGTAATGCTGTTGTTCTACGTCCCAGGAGTTGTTGTGACTATTTTCACCTTCTTCTTTACTGGATTGTTTTTTGCAACGCTTTCAGTTTCTGGCGTGTTGCCACAAAAAGAAATTTCATTTACACAGTCACCAAAAGTTGGTTTTGTTATTACACTTGTTCTTGTCTTTGTCTTAATTGCAGGCATCAGTCTGGGGTATCTTTCGTTCCAAAAAACCCTTTCTTCTGTGTACTATCAAAATGGCCTTCGACAACTTAATCAGGAAGGCGATGTTCTTGCGGCAGGTAACAGTATTTCTCGTGCAATTTCTCTTGCACAACATGATGTGTATTACCGAACGCTTGTTGATATCAACCTCTTTCAGCTTAATCAAATTCTTTCTACTGAAGATCTTTCTACTAATGCTGCTGTTGGCAGGGCACAGCAAGCACTCGGCCTTGCGGTTGCAAATGCTGAAGCTGCAGTTGCTGCGAATCCTCTTAATTACCAGAACCGTCTTGTATTAGCTGGCGTATACTCTGCAGTAGCACCACTTAATGTCGAAGGTGCTCTTCAGGGAGCTGAGGCAGCGTACCAGGCAGCTATTGAACTTGCACCTAAGAACCCAAGCCTTCCTCTTGCTCTTGCTCGACTTTCTGCAAATCAAGGGAATATAGAGGTCGCTCGTGAAAGAATTAATCAGGCCCTTGCTATAAAAGGAAATTATACTGAAGCAATCTTCACGCTTGCACAACTTGAGGTTGCAGAAGGGAATATTGACGAGGCAATCGCTTCTGTTGAGGTTGCGACTTTGATTGAGCCAAATAATCCTACTTTATATTTCCAGCTCGGACTTCTCTATTACAACAAGGAGGATTACAGAAATGCAGCTACTGCTTTTGAAAATTCAGTAACACTTATTCCAGATTATGCTAATGCAAAATATTTCCTAGGATTAACGTATTATGAACTTTCTCGACGTTCAGATGCTATTAACCAATTTATCGATCTGAAGGAAACCAATCCTGAAAGTGAGGAGGTAGAGTTTATCCTCAACAATCTTCAATCAGGCCTCTCACCATTTAACGAAGTCCAGGCGCCTCTTGATGATGAGCCAGAATCTCGAGAAGAACTTCCTCTTGACGAAGAAGAGCTGTAATCAAATATGGTAGGGAAACTCTTTAGAGTTCTCGGAAAAGAGATAGGCGGCGTACACCAGGCCGCCTATGTTCTTGCGGGGTTTACTTTCTTGTCACAGATTCTTGCTCTTGTAAGAGATAGGATGTTGGCACACTTTTTTGGAGCAGGTAGTACTCTTGATATATATTACGCAGCATTTCGTGTGCCAGATCTTGTATTTGTCTCAGTGGCATCTATTGTCTCTGTTTCGGTTCTTGTTCCTGTATTGTCAGAAAAGTTGGAGGTGTCAGGAAGAGAAGCTGCAAAAAAATTCTTACAGTCTCTGACGAGTTTTTTCCTTGTTCTGATTGTAGTATTTTCTGCGATACTTTTCTTCTTGCTTCCATTTATCCAGCCTCTTTTGTTTCCAGGATTTGATGCAAGCGAAACCGCAATTCTTGTGACGCTTTCACAGATACTTCTTCTCTCTCCTATATTACTGGGTCTCTCAAATATATTAGGTGGGATAAATCAGACCATGCGTCGTTTTTTTGTGTATGCCCTGAGTCCTATTCTTTATAACTTTGGAATTATTGTCGGAATTGTTTTCTTACAGGAAACGTATGGTATTGCAGGGGTCGTGTATGGGGTTGTCTTCGGTGCGGCTCTCCACTTGTTAGCACAGATTCCTTTTGTGGTACGCAGTGGTCTTTTCCCAACACCAACAATACGGATTTACTTTAAAGAAGTGTGGCAAGTGCTCGTACACTCACTTCCGCGAACTCTTACTCTTGGCAGCACTCACATAACGCTTCTGGTGCTGATTGCTATCGCATCGACAATGACAGAAGGTTCTATTGCGGTATTTAATTTTTCTTTTAACCTGCAATCAGTACCACTTGCTATTATTGGTGTTAGTTATTCTTTGGCAGCTTTTCCAACGCTCTCACGTTTGTATTCTTCAGGAAAAGTTGATGAGTATGTTGCTGATATTGTAGCTGCTTCTCGACATATTATATTTTGGTCATTACCAATCATTGGGCTTTTTGTTGTTCTTCGAGCTCAAATTGTTCGGGTTATTTTGGGGTCAGGATCCTTTGACTGGTCTGACACCAGGCTTACGGCAGCAGCACTTGCCTTTTTTGTTATCTCTGTAGTGTTTCAGAGTTTGACGCTTTTGTTTGTTCGAGGTTTCTATGCCGCACAAAAAACTAAAATTCCCTTCTTTGTGAATCTGTTTTCAACTGGACTCACTATAGTCTTGGCTTTTGTGTTAGTAAATTTATTCAATTCCTCAGAGATGTTTGCGTACTTTATCGAAAGTCTATTGCGTATTAGTGATATTCCCGGAACTGAAGTCGTCATGCTTGCTTTTGCTTTTGCTCTCGGCGCTTCTTTCAATAGTCTGTGTTTAGTGTATATCTTCCGCTCAAAGTTTCATTTTGAATGTAAGGCGCTTCTCGAGGGGTTCTTCAGAAGCTCTGCAACGGCTGTTTCTGTTGGAGTGGTTGCGTACATTATGCTTTCTATTGTTGTCCATGTTTTTGATACACAGACGCTGATGGGTATCTTCTTGCAAGGTTTTATATCCGGCATGGCTGGTCTTGGTGTGGGGTATTTTCTTCTTAAGGCACTTGGTAGTGTGGAGCTCGAGGAAATAGAAACTGCTCTTTCTCGAAAATTCAAAAAAGTAGCGGGAGTTATCGCTCCTGAGCAAGATGTGATATCGTAGTTGGCACATGAAAGATATACGAAATTTCACAATTATTGCTCATATTGATCACGGCAAATCAACGCTTGCTGATCGAATGATCGAGACTACACATACTGTAGAAAAGCGCAAAATGAAGGACCAGGTGCTTGATTCTATGGATCTTGAGCGTGAACGTGGTATCACCATTAAAATGCAACCTGTGAGCATGGAATTTGAGGGTCATTTGCTTAATCTTATTGATACGCCAGGGCATATCGACTTTTCATATGAAGTATCACGCGCCCTCAAAGCTGTTGAAGGATCTGTCTTACTCGTAGATGCTACTCAGGGTGTGCAGGCTCAAACTATGTCTGTATTGGAGATGGCTCGAGGTTTTGGACACACCATTATCCCTGTGGTGAACAAAGTTGATTCTCCGGCTGCTCGTGTTGAGGAAGTGAAAGAAGAAGTTGCAAAACTGCTCGAGTGTTCGAAGGAAGACATCTTAGAGACTTCTGGCAAAACGGGTGTTGGTGTTGAGGCGTTACTCCAAGAAGTTATTAAAAAGATTCCTGGTCCAGCAATAGAAAAGAGTTCTAATTTTAAATCTCTTGTGTTTGATTTTGAATACTCTAATCATCAAGGAATGATCGTGTATATCCGTGTGTTGGGTGGTTCAGTAAAAAAACGAGACGATCTCATGTTTAAGATCGCAGGGAAGAAGTTTGTGGCAAACGATGTGGGCGTATTTAGACCAGATCCTCAGTCTGTTGAAGAACTACGGGAAGGAGAGATCGGATACATTGTTACTGGTATAAAAGAGTCGGGTGTTGCTTCTGTGGGTGATACTGTTGTGGGTGAAGGTGATACAAGTAAGCCCCTCTCGGGATATGAAAAACCTTCTCCTGTGGTGTGGGCGTCTATTTATCCAGAGAGTCAGGACGATTTTGATGAATTAAAAAGGGCTTTGTTGAAACTGGAGCTTACAGACTCTTCACTCACCTTTGAAGAAGAAAGTTCTGGTATTTTGGGGAGAGGTTTTAGGTGTGGTTTCTTGGGTATGTTGCACTTAGAGATAGCTTCAGAACGTTTAAGAAGAGAGTTCAATCTGACCATTGTGGTTACTGTTCCAACAATTACATATGAAGTTCTTACCAAAAAAGGAGATATTAAAAACATCTATTCGCCAGTATCATTTCCAGATGATGGTGATATCGATGAAGTATATGAGCCTTGGGCATCAGTAAAGCTCCTACTACCATCTGAGCGTCTTCAGGACATCATGCCTCTTTTGTTTGAACACGAGGGTGTTGTTATGGAAACTGAGACGTTTGGAGATAATCGAGTTGCAGTGGTCCTCGAGATGCCTCTACGAGAGCTCATGAGGCGCTTTTTTGAGAAAATAAAAACAGCAAGTTCAGGATATGCTTCTGTGTCATATAAGATGCTGGATAATAGAAAGGCTGATGTGACACGTCTCGATATTCTGGTTGCAGAAGAGCCTGTTCCTGCTTTCTCTCGTATTGTTGCCAAGCGTTCAATTCAGGATGAGGCAGAAAGCGCGGTGCACAGACTGCATAAGATCCTTCCTCGTCAGCAGTTTGCTGCCAAGATTCAAGGAAAAGCTTCTGGACGTATCCTTTCCTCAGAAACACTTAAAGCACTTCGTAAGGACGTAACAGGCCATCTCTATGGTGGTGATATTTCGCGTAAGAAAAAGCTGTGGGAGAAACAGAAAAAGGGAAAGAAGAGGTTGGCTGCTGGAGGTAAGGTGAATATCCCGCCTGACGTCTTTATGAAGATGATACAGTAATGACAAGTCGGTAATTTTCAGTGCTTAGTTATTAGTATGTAAATGCTAAAACCTCCAAACACTTCGTGTCTGGAGGTTTTTCTAAGCACTAAGCACTAAAAAGCTAATAACTAGTTTAAAAGAGGTGAAAAATAGGAGTATACAGAAGAATCATGCCTACTGTGGTGAGCACAGCAACAACAGCGAAAGCGACACGTAAGATCTTCTGATTCTTCTTATCGAACATGTTATTATGGTAGCACATGAAGCATCTCCGTAAAAGAAAGATAAAACAGCGTGTGTATTCGTGGCCAGTAGTAATAATCTTAACGATTATTGCTTTCTTTTTTATAACAAATACATGGGACGTCTACAAAAAATACTCAGAAAGTAGAGGAAACATTGCTGGTCTTGCTGAGAGAAATGAGAAGGCTCTGGAGAGGGAACAAGAGCTTCGAAAAGAGATCGAACATCTCAAGAGCGAGCGCGGTCTTGAAGAGGAGATACGACAAAAATTTAATGTAGCAAAAGAAGGAGAGCAAGTGATTGTTATTATTGACCCCAAGATAGAAGAAGGTGTAGAAGTTCAGGCTGAAGAAGGAGTCCTCACGAGATGGTGGAGTAAGGTGTGGGACGTGTTTCGGTAGCATTCATAGTCACACTATGAGGGAGTCGAATTAAGGGCTATTTTTTGTGTTGGTGTCCCCGCCAGGAGTCGAACCTAGATCTAGACGTTAGGAGTGTCTTATTCTATCCATTGAACTACGAGGACAAGTGAGGGAGAATGTGAAAGTGATATTTCACATTTCTTGAATGACGTCCTCGAAAGATTCTCTTACGAGGACATGGTGGATAATATACCACAGCTTTTCTGGTACAATGGGTCCCATGAGTCCAGAAGAAAGAAAAATCTTGGAAGAGACATACCGTCTGACTAAGGAAAATCGTAAAGATTTAAAAAAGATTCGTCGTCATATGACACTGGGTACAATTTTCCGTACCATCTATTGGGTACTAATTATCGGCGTGGGTATTGGATTCTTTTACTTTTTACAGCCATATCTCGATAATTTGATTGGTACCTACTCTGGTTTGACAGACCGTATAGACACGGTAAACTCTTTCTTTAGTGGTAGTGCCACCACCACTCAGTAGTTGCGTATGCTTGGGTAAGCACAGCTTGCCCAAGCAGCACTCGGAGAAAGTATAAATATGTTATATTTTTACTTTGCTCCCTGCCCGCCGGCAGGCAGGCTCGTTTGCTTGGGTAGGTGTCTTGGCTGATAACATAACTAAATATGCTTGGGTAAGAAGATCTTGCCCAAACGGCACTCGAAAAAAATAAAAATACATGCTATTTTATATTTTGTTTCTCGTTTGCTTGGGTAGCTCAGTTGGTAGAGCATTCGCCTGAAGAGCGAAGGGTCGGCGGTTCGAGCCCGCCCCCAAGCACAAACACCGCCGTGAGGCGGTTTTGTTTTGGGGAGTTAAGCAAACTGCGGGGTCGAAAGACGGAAACATGTCGCTTTGTGACGGTTGAGGTCGGGCAGGAGCCACTTATGAGCAAAGCGAATTAGTGAGCTGACGCCGAGCCCGCCCCTCAAGCATATAATTAAAAAATGACGTCATTTATGACGTCATTTTTTAAATTTTATGGGATTTTTTAATTGATAAGGCAAGTTGAGGAAGTTTTGACTCCTGGGGAAGTTCAAAGAGTTCAACCTCAATCTTTCCGTCGATACCCGACTCCTTTAATGCCTGAACTCGACCATTACCTTCGAAAGTATAGTACGTGTCTTTTTTCGTTATTACCTGTATGGGGGTGATGGAGGGAATAATTTTATTGAGTTGTTCATTACTCATTTCAATGTCCTCTTGTAGATCAATTGCTTCCTTTAGGGCTGTGATCCTCTCTTGGAGTTTTTTGATGGAGGTTGTTCTATTGAGAGGGTGGAGAATCTCAATTTTTTCCAGAGGAACATGTGTCATGCTCTTTTTGATACTTTCTTTTTTTATCTTAAGTATGAGGTTAGCCATCTTGGCGTCGAGTGGGGACAATTTTGTTATTTCTGGTATTTTTCCATAGATCCAGCTCGAAAATGTTTTTGTTTTTGAAAGATACCCTTTGTTGATGAAGTCGCCCCAGATGTGCCATTTTGGCCGAGTGTAGCTTTCTATGAATTCTGTAACACCCTTGGGTGTTACAGTTCTTTCTTTCTCGTTTCCATCTAAGAACAAGACAAGCTCGAGTTCTTCAGAATCTGTT
>Ga0306869_1001099_pt1 | contig 10749 bp, 10 predicted proteins | sample AntRauTorckE6833_FD_190421 | JGI IMG/M metagenome (GOLD analysis project Ga0306869, IMG submission 190421) | Saline lake microbial communities from Rauer Islands, Antarctica - Metagenome Torckler E6 #833 (v2) (version 2) | ecosystem: Environmental > Aquatic > Non-marine Saline and Alkaline >... | reverse complement strand
AACTCTTCAAAATCGTCCCGGCTTAGTTCGCCCCGGGCATAGCACCGGCAGACATGATCCATCTGTTCCTTTACCGGATCGGCCTTGGTGCGCCGCCATAAAAGGACCAGTATGACAATGCCGGCACCCGAAACAGCCAGCAGAATCCACACCCAAAAGGGGATGTTCCATATATTTTCTAACCACATAAGCGCCTCCTGTCGGGTTAACGGTTGTTGATACTTGTTCTACAGAAAAGGGAAACAGTTCTTTTCTATACACATGTTAACACATGGAGGCTTAAAAAAAGCTTAAATCCGGTGAAGTTATTGAAAAGTAATAATTATTTCATGTTAATCTGTAGCTATGTAGGGAGGGAAAAAATGATTATAAACTAACTCTCTGTCTCAGGTATCTTTTGATTATGTACACCGGAACGATTAATACTGCGATGGAAAACGAGAAATAAGGCAGATGAATATTCAGTGAATACAGGCCGGCTCCCAAAAAGGACCCGGCGGCTAGCCCCAGGCTACTTATGGATGCCAGCAGACCCATCCTTTCGCCCACTCTTTGGTCACTTATTTTACTCGTCAGCGAAGCCAGGCCGGGCGTAATCAGCGCCATGCCCAGGGCAAGAATGAGTACAACGGTGATAATGAGTGCAAAAGCATCGATAAACATCAATAGAAACAGGGCCAGCCCTACCAGCAGGTAGCCGACAGGAAGCAGCCGTTCTTCCCCCCACCGGTCAATTAAAAATCCTGTAAATCCAATTTGGCTAATACTCATACCCAGCGCGCAGGCCATAAAAATATACCCCATTTCAAGTACGCTATATCCAAGCGTCTGTTGTGCATGCAAAGCAAAGGTGCTTTCGAACATGGAAAGAGCTCCCTGGGCAATCAGAGCATAGAGCAGAATCAAAAGCATATCTCCCTTTATCATACTCCATGAGGAAATTTTCTGACGATCTACGGCACTATCAGTGGAAGGTTGTCGATAAGGCAGCCACAACAATACCGCTGCCATGGCCAGCAGTGAAAACCCGCCGGCGATCAGGAAAGGAGCCGTATAAGTGTTGGCAGCCAGCAACTTCCAGGACCATCCGCCAAACCAGTCCACATCCATAAAGAAGGAACTCAGCACCGGCCCGAAGATAACCCCGAGGCTGGCCGCCCCGCCCGTCCACGCCAACACTTTTCCCCGGTTTTTTATCAGGCTTAAATCTGTAACCCATGAGTTGACCGTAGGCAGAACGGAGGCCGAAAAAAGGCCGCCGGCTACTCGGAGCGTATATAACAGAGCCAGATCTTGGGTCCATCCAAAAAAGATGAGGGAAAGTGCATAGCCGCCCATACCGGCAGCCAGCACCGGTGCCCTGCCGATGCGGTCGGACCAACGTCCCCAAAGCGGGGCTGCGAGAAACTGCATTAAGGGGAAAATACCAGTCATCAACCCTACGTGGAGAGCTGGGGTAAGACTAAACAGATCGTTTGAATTTGCTACTTGCTCTACTAAAAAAGGGAGGATAGGCAGGGTTAGGCCATAACCAATCATTACTAAAAACAGGCAGGAAAGCAGGATACCAATTTCTTTTTTTACTATGCCTATATGCATTAATTCAGATTATCAATCTATTATAAAATTTTACCGATTAGTATATATTGACCTTTCATATATTTAGCTTCAAAACTAAAACATATGAGTATGATTTGTTGACGGGATTTTTTTGGAAATATTCGCCCTTATAAAAATCCAATGATACTCTTATATCGGTACATTGAATTAGCTACGTATTATTTAGTTTATTTACTTCCCTTCAAAATCTGTTTTCTTTCTTCGAACTCTTTGCGTTCTATCTCACCGCGTGCCAATCTTTTGGTTAGAATATCCAAAGCATCCTCCTGGAAGTTCCTTCTTGGTCGATAAGGAAGGAAATTAAAAATAGCCCATAGAATAACTATTGAGATAACAATCCACCAGATCCAGTGCATGTCAAAAAAATGATGATCGTAAAACATGGTTCTGAAATTTTATTAATAGTAATTAATGTAGTATCTGTGGGTACTTCAGTATATATCCAACAAGATAGATACAGGTGTCTTAAATAAAGCTTAAAACGATGTAAGAAAATTATTTCTCTTAGTATTTTGTAACTTAGAGTAGCATTTGGAGAGGCTACATACTATGTTTGAATGATTGAATCTGAAATTTAAATACACTGAAATGTTTGTGTTTAAAGAGTAGTAATTTCGGAAATAACTTAAAGACGAAATCAGTAAAAATGTTGAGTACTACAAATGACGGACCTTAAACTCACCCAGTTTATCCTCCCGGTTATTGTTTATAGTTATAACGTGCTATAACTATTTTGGAAATAAAGCCTCAAATAAACGTGTATTTAAAAAGCTTATTTTAACGATATGCAGCCTGGCTTTTTTACTTAATCTTGTCTGGGAGATTGCCCAAGGGCCACTTTATGAAGGATATGTCTATGATTATGGACATATCTCTCTTTGTGTATTGGCCTCGGCACCTTTTAGCAATTGCTCAAAATTATCATATCCAACTGTAAGGGCAATGGAAAGGCCGATGCTGCTCCAGAGGCTGTAACGCCCACCTACCCAGTCCCAAAAGATGAACATGTTTTCGGAGTCGATACCAAAATCTTTCACCCCCTCTTCGTTGGTTGAAAGCCCCACAAAATGTTTTGCAACGTATTTTTCATCCTTTGCCAATTTTAAAAACCAGTTGCGTGCAGTGTGGGCATTGGTCATAGTTTCCTGCGTGGTAAAGGTTTTAGAAGCTATTAGGAAAAGTGTTTCTTCAGGATTGAGGTCTTTCAACGTTTCGACGATTTGAGTACCATCGACATTGGAAACGAAATGGGCATGAATGCCGTCGACCCAATACGGTCGCAGTGCTTCGGTGACCATTACGGGACCGAGGTCGCTCCCACCGATACCTATATTTAAGATGTTCTTGATTTTTTTTCCGGTATAACCTTTCCAATCCCCATTGTGAACCTTCTCACAAAAAGATTTCATTTTTTGACGGATTTCGCGGACTTCCGGCATAATATCTTCGCCATCTATGGTTATCGGTTTATCCGAAAAATTTCGCAATGCGGTGTGCATGACGGCGCGGCCTTCGGTTTCATTGATTTTTTTACCTGCAAACATCGCTTCTATCGCCGTTTTTACCTTACAATCTTCCGTTAGTTGCAAGAGTTTTTCAAGGGTTTCATCGCTGATGATATTTTTTGAATAATCGAAAAGCAGATCGTTAAATTGGATTGACATCGCATCGAACCTGGTTATATCTTTTTCAAAAAGGCCTTTTATTTGAACATTTTTCATATCGGCGTGATGAGCAAGTAGCGCTTTCCACGCCGGGGTTTCTGTGGGGTTTACTTTAGGGAACATATTTAAATTTTTAAAGGGTTAAAACTATCACTTTTTTCGAGGATCCTATAAAAGGGATGCGGCACTCGTATCAAGGAACCAATGAACTTTTTCCGGTTTAGGTAGGATGAGCCGCGCAGGATATTGCTTAGGTGAACCTTTGGAACCTTGCAATATATGATACACAGCTTCGGCTTTATCTTTTCCAAAAACCAAAAAAGCTATGTGCTTCGCTTGATTAATGAGGGGGGCAGTCATCGTGATTCGATACATACCTACTTCTTTTACGAACACGGGTTTTATGGTTGCTTCGGTTTCTTCAAGCACGGAAGTATAAGGAAAAAGGGAGGCGGTATGTGCGTTTTCCCCCAAGCCCAATAAAATGAAATCAAAATGCACCGGTTTTTCCTGGAAATGCGCTGCTATGGCTTCAGAATAAAGTTGGGCTGCCTCGCAGGGCGTGCCCGTAGTATCTACTGCAAAAATGTGGGAGGCGGGTATTTTCAAAGGATCAAACAAAACCTTTTTTGCCATTAAGGAATTTCTTTGCGGGTCGTTTTTGGCAACAAAGCGTTCGTCGCCAAAGAAAAAATAGGTATGATCCCAATCTATCTTGTCTTTGTAGGATTGTGATGCTAACACTTCATAAAGCCTGCGGGGGGAGCTGCCTCCAGAAAGCACAAAATTGAATTGTCCTTGTTCGGTAACCGCCTCTTGAGAAACCTTTCGGATGGTTTCTGCAACTGCGTTCATCAGTTCACCGATCTCTTTATAAATTTGCAGCTCCATTATAAGTCCTATTTGTTTTTTTCAGGTAGGTTAAACCAGTTAAAGCCATCTTTTGTTATGAGCGCTTCCGCATTTTCGGGACCCCAGGAATCTGCTGGATAGTTCGGAAAGTTCGCCGTTTTACTATTTTCCCAAAAATTGAGTACAGGCATTATAAGTTCCCACGCGGCCTCCACTTGATCTGCGCGCATAAACAGGGTTTGATCACCTGAAATGATATCCAGCAGTAGGGTTTCATACGCTTCAGGCGAATCTGATTTTGTTTTTCCTGAATAGTCAAAAACCATATCCACCGTATTCAAACTCATTTCAAGACCGGGGGTTTTGCCCTCCAGCTGAAATCGAATTCCCATATCAGGTTGGATGCTTATAATAAGTCTGTTCTGTTTTGGAATACTCCCTTCTTCGTTCTGGAACATATTGTGGGGAACTTCACGGAATTGGATTGTAATAAGGGAAGCCGATTTAAAAAGGCGCTTCCCGGTACGCAAATAAAAAGGCACCCCGTGCCAGCGCCAGTTGTCCACATAAAGTTTTAGTGCGGCATAGGTGTCGGTATTGGAGTTGGGATCTACCTCTTTTTCTTCACGATAGCCCGGCACTTCCTTCCCTTCAATCCATCCGGAGCTGTATTGCCCTCTTGCTGAAATGGTATCGATCTTGCCGGGTTCAATTTTTCGCATGGCCTTCAACACATCTACTTTTCGATCGCGCACCTCGTTGGCCTCAAAATTTATGGGTGGTTCCATGGCAATGGTGCAAAGCAACTGCAATAAGTGATTTTGTACCATATCGCGCAGGATGCCGGCTTTTTCAAAATAATCGCCCCGTGTCCCCACGCCGAGTTGTTCGGTAACCGAAATCTGTACATGTTCAATATGGTTTCGGTTCCAAAGCGGCTCCATAATGGCATTCGCAAAACGGAAAGCCATAATATTTTGCACTACCTCTTTTCCCAGATAATGGTCTATCCGATATATCTGTTTTTCTTCAAAGATGGTGAGCAACTTGTTGTTCAGTGTTTGTGCGGATTCAAGGTCCCTGCCAAAAGGTTTCTCTAGTATTATACGAGAAGTATCCGGATCATTCTCCAATTTACTTTTGGATATATTCTCTGCAATGGTACAAAAAAAGTCGGGTGAAACCGCACAATAATATAGTATAGAGGGGGCTTGTTCCCAGTCTTTTTTGAGTTTATCGATTTTGGATTCGAACTCTTTATAAGATAAAGCATCCTTGATATTCGCGGCCTGATAGGAAATATTTAATGAGAACTTTGACCATTCTTCTTTTTTGGCTTTTCCCCTTCGTGAAAATTCATTTATCGCATTCAATAAAGAATTTCTGTATTTTTCATCGGTCATTTTGGTACGTGAAGTGCCTATTATGGCAAAATTTTCCGGTAGCCGGTTGTCAAGAAATAGGTTGTACAATGCGGGGACAATTTTCCGTTTGGTTAGATCGCCGTTACCACCAAAAATTAGGAAAATGGTGGGTTGTGTTTTTTTCAATGTCATTAACATGATACTGGAATGATTAGGAATAACCTGTGTTTTTGGAAAAACCTTTAGCTTTTGGCACTTTGCCATTCGGTATGCAAGACCCCTTCTTTTCCTATGAGTTCATAGGTATGTGAACCAAAATAATCGCGTTGTGCCTGAATGAGGTTTGCCGGCATATTTGCAGTTCTGAAATTATCAAAATACCCCAGAGATGAAGAGAATGCAGGCACCGCGATACCATTGCGGGAAGCATCGGAAACTACAGCTCGAATTCCGGGAATGCTTTTTGACATACTGTTGCGGATTGAATTGTCTAAAAATAAATGTTCTAATTTTGGTTCATTCTTGTACGCGGCATAAATATCTTCCAAAAACGCTGCCCTGATAATACAGCCGCCGCGCCAAATTTTTGCAATCAATTCCAGGTTTAGCTCATATTTATATTCTTCATTGGCCCGGTGAAGCAAATGCATGCCCTGTGCATAGGCGGATACCATGGCGAAATAAAATGCTTCTTCCAATAGGGCGCTATATTCATCCGAATTATCGGTATATATAGCGTCTTTTGGATTTGGATACATTTTTGAAGCTTTGGTGCGCAGATCCTTGTACTTAGAAAGGTCCCGCATGGCCACGGCAATGTCGATAACCGGCACGGGAACGCTCAGGTCCATGGCGGCTTGCGAGGTCCACTTGCCTGTGCCTTTGGCTTTAGCCTCGTCTTTAATATCATTGAGCAACAGGTGGTTTTCTCCCGATTTCTTAAATGCGAAAATATCTCGTGTAATTTCCAGCAGGTATGATTTCAACCTACCCTCGTTCCACTTTTCAAACACGTCGTGGATTTCTTTATCATTCAGATGCAGGCCGTTTTTCAACACTTCATAGGTTTCTGATATAAGTTGCATAAGGGCATATTCTATTCCGTTGTGCACCATCTTTACAAAATGTCCGGCAGAGCGTACTCCCATATAAGCCACGGTAGGCTCGGAATCCACATGTGCGGCAATCTTTTTAAGAATGGGTTCTACCCGATCATAGGCTTTTCTATCACCTCCCGGCATCATACTCGGCCCTTTGCGAGCACCTTCCTCACCACCGGAAACACCCATTCCCAAGAAATGAAAGCCCTTTTTCTCCAAGTCCTTGAAGCGGCGTTCCGTATCCGTATAATGGGAATTTCCCCCATCGATGATGATATCCCCTTTATCCATTACCTCCAGTAACTCTTCAATTACATTGTCAACGGCCTTGCCAGCAGATACTAGCATCATAACCGTTCTGGGGGTTTTTAGACTGTTCACAAAATCTTTTAAATCTGAAAACCCCTGGATATTGTCCCGGTCCAATTGATTAAGGCTATCTACTTTTTCGGGACTCCTATTATATCCGGCAACGCTATAGCCATGGTCGGCGATGTTCTGCAAAAGATTGGACCCCATCGTGCCAAGCCCGATCATTCCAAACACATTCTGTATTTTATTTTCCTTGTTCATAATATTGTTGTTTTCTTGCTATATTTTCGAGAATTTTTGTTGTTCCTTCAAAAGTTTGATGCTGTATGCCGTTTATTCCCAATTTTTTGGCAGCATTTACCAGCATGGGCCTGTCGTCAAAATAAATACACTCCCCGGGGGCTACCTGCACAATTTCCATCGCCTTTAGGAAAATACGCGGATCCGGTTTGCGGATACCTACATAACAGGAAGAGAAGTATCCATCGAATAAATCGTGGAGCCCGAAAGTGGCAATGCGATACGCATTGAGCTCCCTGCTTTCGTTGCTGAGGGCAAATACGTGTAGCTGAGTGTGTGTTTTCCATGTTTTGAGCCAGGCCAACAATTTTGGCAATTCTACGGATTGGGCATACATAAAATCCTTGAACTCGGCTTTCGTGAAATTTCGGGGGCAGTAAAATACGACCGTATCGAGGTATTCGTCGAGCGTAATGCTTCCGATCTCAAAAACATTATAGATGAAATTGTTCAGGGCCTCCATTTCTTCATAGTCAAACCCAAAGACCTCCGCAGCCTTTTGGCGTGACTCATGGCCCCATCCATTGCTGAGGAGTACACCGCCTATATCAAAAAATACGACCTTGATTTTAGAAATGTCCAGACCATTCATTGTGTTACCTTTTTTTTCGCTTCTGGGCATCGATGCTCATAAGCAGTTTGTCGTAGGCGCTACTGAATTTTTCTATTCCCTCTTCTTCCAATTTTTGGGTAATCTGATCTATGTTAATCCCTTTTCCCATTAATTCTTCTAAAGCACTATTGGCATGCTCCATTCCCTGGGTAAGGGTATCCGTCGTTTTTCCGTGATCGCGAAACGCATCAATGGTTTCCATGGGCAGCGTATTTATGGTATCCTTTCCAATCAAAGCTTCTACATATTTCACATCGCTATAGGACGGATCCTTTGTACCGGTACTTGCCCAAAGCACCCTTTGCGGTTGTGCCCCTTCTGCCCCAAGCTTTTTAAAACGATCGCTCGAAATCATATCAAGGTAAATTTGATAGGCTTTTTTGGCGGAAGCGAGCGCAATTTTTCCTTTCAGCTTATCAGCACCTTTTTTCTCAAGCATGGGATCGACCATCACATCGATGCGGCTGAGGAAAAAACTAGCTACCGAGACCACCTCATCGATGGGTTTATCGGCCTTGATCCGGTCTTCAAGCCCAGCCATAAAGGCCTCTGTCACTTCGCGATAGCGAGGAAGCCCGAAAAGTAGCGTAACATTAATATTGATACCTTCGCCGAGACATTTGCGTATGGCGGGCAAACCTTCCTTGGTGCCGGGGATTTTGATCATTACATTCTTGCGGCCCACCCTTTTCCAAAGATCACGTGCCTGTTCAATAGTGCCTTCTGTATCGCGTGCCAAATGTGGCGATACTTCCAGGCTTACAAAGCCATCTTTACCGTTGGTCTTATCATACACGGGTTTAAACATATCGGCCGCCCTTTGAATATCGTCAATCGCCAGATCGAAAAAAATAGCAACATCATCGTCTTCCTTTTTTGCGAGTTTGGCTATATCATCATCATAGTCAGCGCTGCCACTGATGGCTTTTTCAAAAATGGACGGGTTGGAGGTAAGTCCACGCAGGCCGTCGTCATCTATTAGAGTTTGTAGCTTGCCCGAGTCCATAATGTTGCGATCGAGCAAATCGAGCCATATACTCTGTTCGAGTTTTCGTATTTGATTTAATGGGTTCATATTCTTTATTTTTGAAGTTTATTTTTAAAAAAAGTTTCTCAGAAAACTACAAGCGTCCTCCTTAATTGTTTTCCAAATCCTGAATTTTTCGCAATCGCCTAAGATGTCTTTCTGCGCCGGTGAATTCGGCGTTCAGAAATGACAGCACCCATTCTTCCGCACTTGCGTAGCCGGTAATTCGGCCACCCATGCATAGTAGGTTCATATTATCATCCTCGACCCCCTGGTGGGCAGAAAAATAAGCCTGAATCAAAGCAGCCCTTACCCCAGCAACCTTATTGGCAACGATAGAAGCGCCTACCCCACTGCCGCAGATGGCGATGCCCCGGAACACTTCCCCGGCCGCCACCGCTCTTGCCAATGGAATGACAAAGTCTGGGTAATCATCTGTTTCATCCAGGACATTCGCCCCAAAATCGATGGGTTCGAATTTGTTTTTTGTCAAAAAGGGAACGATTATCTCTTTCAACTCAAAACCCCCGTGATCTGCACAGATTCCTATTTTTTTATGTGACGGTTTGGTCATTTCTAGACATTTAATTTAAGGTGGATATTTTTCAATTTTATTGATTTCAAAACGTCACGGATTCCCTTAGTTTTTTTTGGAAAGCAAGGCCTTGGCTTTTTCACCACATTTTCTACCGTAAAGCCATATTCCTTCATGACCTCATCGCCCGGTGCCGATTCTCCAAATTTATCTATACCAATACTATCGCCTTCATCCGTCACATATTTCAGCCAGCCAATGGGCGATCCAGCCTCTACCGATAACCGTTTTCTTACGGCTTTTGGAAGTACTTTTTCTTTGTAGGCATCACTCTGTTTTTCAAACAAACCCCAGGAAGGCATACTAACAACGCGTACCTGGATATTATTTTTCTTCAGTTTTTCCTGAGCCGCCAAAACCAATTGAACTTCTGATCCGGTTACCATAAGGATAAGCTCGGGATCTCCTTCCGATTCGGAGAGGATGTAGGCGCCTTTTTCAAGTTCTTTGGCTTTGGTATATTTTTTCTGATTGATGACGGGAACTCCCTGGCCACTCGCCAGGCTTGGGCCGTCTCGTTGGCATCTGCCGGACGGATTATGGCCATGTTGGGAACCGAGCGCAGCCCTATCAATTGTTCGACCGGTTGGTGGGTGGTACCGTCTTCGCCCAGGCCAATACTATCATGTGTGAAGACGATAATAGGACGTATTTTCATAATAGCCGCCAATCGAATGGGCGGCCGCATATAATCGGAAAATATCAAAAAAGTAGCTCCATAAGGAATTAGAAATTTACTGAGCGCCATCCCATTCAGCACCGCTCCCATGGCATGCTCGCGTATCCCAAAATGAAAGTTGCATCCATCGTGATGTTTTGCCGAAAATGATTTATAATCATCAAGATTTGTATCTGTAGATGGTGCGAGATCGGCTGATCCTCCAATCAATTGCGGAAAAAATTCCGCTATGGCATTCAGTGTTTTACCTGAAGCCTTACGAGTGGCTATTTTTTCGCCTGCCTCAAAAACGGGTAATTGTTTTTCCCAACCATCGGGAAGTTTTCCATCTCTTATTCTTTCATATTCTTTGGCAAGGTCGGGATGCCTTTCTTTGTAATTTTTGTAAAGTTCGTTCCAATCGGCTTCTTTTTGAGCTCCTTTTCTACCGGCTTTTCGATAAAAATCCAAGACTTCATCAGGCACTACAAAATTTTTGTCGGGATCAAATCCAAAGTTTTCTTTGTCCAACCGTACTTCGTCTTCACCCAAGGGAGAACCATGTGCCGCCGCGGTATTGTGTTTATTAGGACTCCCATACCCGATGTGTGTACGCACCTTGATCAGCGAGGGACGCTGCGTTT
>Ga0306869_1001098_pt1 | contig 10751 bp, 10 predicted proteins | sample AntRauTorckE6833_FD_190421 | JGI IMG/M metagenome (GOLD analysis project Ga0306869, IMG submission 190421) | Saline lake microbial communities from Rauer Islands, Antarctica - Metagenome Torckler E6 #833 (v2) (version 2) | ecosystem: Environmental > Aquatic > Non-marine Saline and Alkaline >... | reverse complement strand
GTTAATGTTGGAACTTGCAGTACTAGAGGATAACGATTTTCATAATAGAGTTTTAGAAAAAGTTTCTAATATAAATGTTTCTAAAAAAGATTACTTTGAAACATTCCTTGCCGAAGAACCTAAACTCGTTATTGAAAATCAAATAAAAGATGTTGTCAGGGGTGAGTTTTTAAGAACCAGACATTCTCAAAAACTTAGAACACTTCTGCAGGATGGATTTAATGTTTCTAAATTAGATCTTGATAAATCTAGAGTAAACGCTAACGATGGAAGGATTCAGACAACTTTTTCAAGGAGGGCAAAAACAATACCTTCTTCAATAATTGGTTACTCAGATTATTTATACGCAAAAAGAAGCGGAATTGTACACGGTACCGGAAAGTCTATTTCAAAAAATGACGCTGCTCACCTTGTAAAAAACTTTTCTGCAAACACAAACATTATCGGGATTAAGATTGGTTCCATTGCATCAGCAATCCAATTCTATAGCCATCTGACAGACTATATGCTCACTTCAAACTGGCCACCTAGTAGGAATCATAAAAATTAATATGTCATCAAATTTAGAAAACAGTTTCAAACGGATAGATAATATCCTACGCAATGACGGAGTGGGTAGTCATAGTGATTATATCGAGCAAATTTCCTGGATGCTGTTTTTAAAGTACTTAGAGGATTTAGAAACAAGAAGGAGTGTCGATGCTGAATTAAATGGTGACAAATATACTCCAATTCTGAAGGAAGAGTTTCGTTGGAATACCTGGGCTTCACCACGCAACGGAGATGGTAAAAAAGATATTACAGCTACATTGGTTGGAAAAGACTTGGTGGAGTTTGTGAACGATGAGCTCTTTCCATATCTACGTGAATTCAAAACTACTTCAGAGAATACTAAAACTATTTCATATAAAATCGGTGAGATATTTTCCGACCTCAAAAACAAAATCCAGAATGGAAGTACCCTGCGGGAAGCATTAGATATTATTGATGAACTTGAATTTAAAACCCAAGATCAGTTGGACGACCTGTCACATTTGTTTGAAGAGCGACTTAAGCTCCTTGGAGGAGCCGGACGTAGTGGTGAGTACTATACTCCTAGACCTCTGATTAAAACCATCATTAAAGTCCTTGACCCTGAACCGGGTAAAACCATCTACGACGGAGCAGCGGGTACGGCCGGATTCCTTACGGAGTCATTTGAGTATATAAAAAAGAAAAAGCTCTCTGTTAAAGAACTCAAGTTTCTTAAAGAGGAAGCGTTTACTGGCAAAAACAAAGCAGCACAACCATATTTGCTTGGAACCATGAACATGATCCTTCACGGTATCGAGGCACCAAACATGATTCACACCGACACACTCGTCGAAGACACAGCTGATATTCAGGAAAAAGATAGATTTGATTATATTCTAGCTAACCCACCATTTGGTGGCGGAATGCGAAAAGAAGTGCGTAGAAATTTTCAAATCGATAGTGGTGAAACTGCCTACTTATTCTTGCAACATTTCCTCAAGCGACTACGAGCAGGGGGACAAGCGGCGATTGTAATTAAGAACACGTTTTTATCAAACGGTGACGCATCAGCCCTGCGTAAAGAATTGCTTGAAAGCTGCGACCTACACACAGTACTTGATCTACCAGCCGGTACATTCTCAGCGAACTCTTCAACTGGGGTAAAGACAGTGGTTCTCTTTTTTGAGAAAGGAAAACCAACCAAGAAAACTTGGTTCTATCAACTTGACCCCGGGCGCAATCTTGGTAAAGCCGATCCACTCAACGAAAAAGATTTTGCAGAATTTGAGCAGCTATATAAAAAGAAAGCCGATAGCCAAAATAGCTGGACGGTAGATGTAGCCGGACTTGACCAAAAGACGTTTGATTTGTCGGTTAAGAATCACAATGTAGTGGAAGAAGCTCCGCTGCGTTCGCCTGCAGAGATTATTAAGTCGCTTGCCCAGCTTGATACCCAAGCACAGCAAATATTAAAGAAATTATAATATGGCGTACTTGTTTATTGATGAGAGTGGAGATCTGGGCTTTAGCAAAGGCTCTAGTAAGTGGTTTTCATTTACTATTATTCTCACCAAGAACAAACGACCGCTAGAAAAAGTTATCAAGAAGGCTCGTAAATCACTCAAAAAGAATCATAAGCGTGTCAACGAATTGCATGCGTATCATGCGGATGAAGTAACTCGTAAGAGAGTGTTAAAGAGCTTATCTGAGCTTGAAGATTTGCAAGTACTGTCGATTATTTTAAATAAAGAAAAAGTCTACGTAGACCTGCAAAATCAAAAGAACTATCTCTACAATTACGTTGCAAATATTCTGCTAGATCGACTGCACACCAAAGGCGTCTTATCTGCAGATGAACATTTGGATATATGCTTTGATCGCAAAGACACTAAAAAGAATCTACGAAAAAATTTTGTTAATTACCTACAGGGCAATTTGGTTCATAAACGTAATGGTAATATCAACATTACACTCTGTGCGTCACACCAAGAAAAAGCCTTGCAAGCAGTTGATTTTGTATCGTGGGCGATCTTTCGTAAGTACGAAAGAGGGGACTATGAGTATTACGAAATTATTAAAAATAAAATTGTTGAGGAGAATCCACTGTTTCCGTAGAAAAAAGAAAGCCCCTCGTTTTGACGGGACGCCAATGGGTATCCCAACACGAGAGGTCTTACTTCTTGTAGACTAACTATAACTTATCAATACCCTTAAGTAAAGACTAATCCACAAACATAGATCAGGTCGAATTATGAAAAAAACAAACACAACAAATTGGGAAATAAAAACACTGGGGGAGGTGTGTCAGATCAGGCCACCTAAATCAGAAGTCAGAACGTTACTGAAAGCAGAAGATATAGTATCTTTTGTTCCAATGGAAGACTTAAAAGTCTTATCAAAGAAATTTCCCACACCAAAAGAACGGATGCTTAAAGACGTCGCAAAAAGCTACACATACTTTGCAGATGGAGATGTTCTGATGGCAAAGATTACCCCGTGCTTTGAAAATGGGAAATTAGGGATTGCACAGAATCTAAGGAATGGAATTGGTTTTGGTTCCAGTGAGTTTATTGTTTTCAGAACAAGAAAAAAAATACTGCATCCAATTTTTTTGTTCTATTTACTATCCTCGTCTAGTTTTAGAGAGCAAGGGAAAAAAGTAATGTCTGGTGCAGTTGGCCATAAGCGTGTTCCTAAAGAGTATGTTGAAAATTATAAGTTTTTGCTCCCACCCCTTCCAGAACAAAAACGCATCGTGACTATCTTAGATAAAAAATTTGCGGCGATTGAGGAATTGAAGAACATTACCGAACAACAGATTGTCGATGCAAAAGAGTTATTTGAGAGCAGGTTGGGTGAGATTTACTCCTCTTCAGATTATAATTTTGGTAATTTAGGTGACTCAGTCAAGATTAAAACTGGGAAGTTAAATTCAAATGCAGCCGTTGAAGGGGGTGAATACCCGTTTTTTACTTGTTCACGTCAACCTAGTCAAATTGACTCCTATTCGTTTGATTGTGATGCTGTGCTTCTGGCTGGAAATAATGCCAGTGCTGATTTTAACGTAAAGCATTACAAGGGAAAATTTGACGCCTACCAGCGGACTTACGTAATTACAGTCCTAAATGAAGATGAGCTTGATATAAGATTTGTATATAACTTATTACTTCATGGCCTAGCTAAGTTCAAAGAATCAGCAGTAGGTGCTGGAACAAAGTTTTTAAAGATCGGTATGATTCATAGTTTTCAGCTACCACTACTAACTCTAAAAGAACAACAAAAAACTGTTAAAGAACTCGATGAATTATCAACCAAAACCAAAGAACTCGAAACTATTTTCCTCCGGAAAATCGCCGACCTCGAAGAACTTAAAAAGTCTTATTTAGCTGATGCTTTTGCGGGCAAGTTGTCGTAATTGTGGTATTTTATAGCTATGAAAACTGAGGCAGACACGAGAGCAGAATACATCGACCCAATGCTGATGGCGGCTGCGTGGGGGCATAATTTGACCGAAGGGTCTAAGATTCTCCGCGAGCACTACTTTACCGATGGGCGGATGTTGTCTGGTGGGCAGCGGGGCAGGCGGAAGTTTGCTGACTATATTTTGGTCCACAAAAACCAAAAGCTCGCTATAGTCGAAGCCAAAAAAGAGTCAGAAGGGGCAACCGAGGGACTCGAGCAAGTCAAAGACTATGCGAGACTTTTAAATATCAGGATAGTGTATGCCACCAACGGGAAAGAGACGTATTTTTTTGATATGGAGACTGGGCGAGGTGAGTATGTCGAGCAGTACCATACACCCGACGATCTGTATCGCTTAGTCAACGGTGAGCAAGCAGATATAGTCGAGCGTGCAATCACTGAGCCATTTCACAAAACCAAGTACGACCCCCGCTACTACCAAGAAAATGCTATCCAGACAGCGGTGCGTGCCATTGCTGCAGGGGACGATCGAGTATTGCTGACGCTTGCGACCGGTACGGGCAAGACATTTATTTCTTTTCAGATAGTTTGGAAATTGTTTAATGCCAAATGGAACAAGCGTGGTGATGGACGGCGTCCGCGGATAATGTTTCTCGCAGATCGTAATGTGTTGATTGAGCAAGCGATGGGGGATTTTAATCCACTAGAAGATGAGATTGTGCGAGTAGATGGTGATGCAGTCCGTAATCAAAACGGAGTACCAACTAATGCTAATATTTTCTTTTCCATCTATCAAGCCATGACGGGAGGGGGAGATACACCATATTACAAAGACTACCCAGAAGACTTTTTTGACTTGATCATTATTGATGAATGTCATCGTGGTGCGGCAGGTGACGAGAGTCGATGGAAGGATGTGCTCAAGCATTTTAAGGCTGCTACTCAACTAGGTCTGACTGCTACGCCAAAAAGAGATAAGAATACTGATACGTATGATTACTTTGGCGATCCTCGTTACACGTACTCGTTGCGTGATGGGATAGAAGATGGGTTCTTGACACCATTTAAGGTAAAGAAAGTTAGTACTACTATGGATGCATGGTCATATGCTCCTGGAGATATTGTGCTTGAGGGTGAAGTAGAGAAGGAGCGATATGAAAAGGAGGAGATGAACCGTTCAATTATCATTCCTGAGCGTGAAGAAGCTCACGTAAAAATAATGCTCCGCGAAATTGATCAATCACAAAAGACAATTGTGTTTTGTATGAATGAAGCGCATGCGCTCTTGGTTCGTGATCTCATCAATAAGCATAAAACCAGTAATGACGCAGACTATTGTGTGCGAGTGACTGCATCTGAAGGTGCAATCGGAGACCAGTGGTTGCGAGTGTTTCGAGATAATGAAAAGACGATCCCGACTATTCTTACTACCTCGCAAAAACTCTCTACTGGTGTAGATGCTCGCAACTTGCGATATGTAGTATTAATGCGTCCTGTAGGGTCTATGGTTGAATTTAAACAAATTGTTGGTCGAGGAACCCGAGTATATGAAAATAAAGACCACTTCACGATTGTAGATTTCTACGATAACTATGAAAAGTTTGATGACCCAGACTGGGATGGTGAACCGGCTGAAATAGAGCCGGTCATCGAAGGTGAAGAACATGAAGATTCAGAAAAACCAACCAAAGAAAAAACACTCAAAGAAACTTTGGATGACGTGATGAATGAGGAAGTGGGGCAGAAGCAAAGTAAAAAAATAAAAATCAAACTAAGTGACACTCGGGCAATTGAGATTGATTCAATGGTTGAGACGTTTTACTTTGGTAGTGATGGCAAGCGAGTATCAGCTGAGCAGTTTATAAAAGACCTGTTTAATCGAATGCCGGAATTTTTCTCTGATGAGGAAGCACTTCGCACTATTTGGTCTCACCAGAAAACCAGAGACGATTTGATTGATCAGTTAGCGCAGCGGGGCTTTGATATGGATAAACTACTCACGCTACGTGAAGCGTTCAAGGCTGAAGATTCGGATATCTATGATTTACTAAGATTTATTGCATTTGATAAAGAAATCATTAGTCGAGGGCAGCGGGTAGGTGTCGCAGATATGTCTTTTGTTGGTACAGATAATGAGCAACTCTCTGAGTTCATTAATTTCGTTCTGCTGCAGTACGAACAAAATGGCTTTGAGGCTTTCAATGATCTGGCTGCTTTGATTGCGACTAAATACGGAAGTAATTCGGTGGTGACAGAGATGGGTGGAGTAGAGAAGGTTCGTACTAACTTTGATTTGTTGCAAGAAGCTGTGTATCGATCGTAAGACCAGGCTCCAAATAATAAAACCACTCAGTTGAGTGGTTTTATTATTACTAGACTTACTGAGATTAGTGGGGTATTAACCCCAATGAGTAGGTCTCACTAGTTGGTGCCCCCACTAGGAATCGAACCCAGATCAAAAGGATAGAAGCCTCTCGTTTTATCCATTAAACTATGGAGGCAAACAAACGCTGGTTTGTACGCAGTAGAGTAGCAGATTTTGGCCGGTGTGAAAACAGCAGTACGCTCTAGCGTACTGCTGTTTAAGTAAAAAGTATCAAATGAAAAGCACCCACAAGGTATATAAAGAAGGGAGGGAATGTGGGTGCTTTATTGAGGGTAGCCTTTAGCCGCAAAGATTGTGGCAAATAGGCTCTCCTTTTGAATCGACTACCATACGGTCGGCGCGCCGGATAAAGAATTTTCTTTTCCCGAAGCGGTTGCGTATGCGCAGCCAGCGGAGGACATATTTTTGTGAACTGTTCAACGGCATGGTGCGCTCCTGTTGTACATGACGAGCTGGTGCAACCCGTCCCTATTTGAAAATACTCCTGTTTTGACAAACTGTCAATTCAGTTGTACACATTATTACTTATTCAACAATCGGAATCAAGATTTCATTTCGTCTCGTCAGTGGCATTGATAGGGGAGGATTGTATTGCGCTACCTGGATAGATCCACTCATTGTACGATCGTCTTGTGTAAGTAGTTGTTCTAACTGCAGCTTCTTGTCGGCCACTCGGTTTTCCGTTGCGTACCAATTAAAACGCAGTGCAGCCACCGTTTTGGCTGGGACTGCTTGCAATTCCACCTGTGGGTTGTTTGGCGTGGGGAGCGTATCGAGGGTGTATTTTGCAGGTAATACAAAAGACACAGTCCTGGTGTTTGAATTTTCTAAACTAGTGTTGACGGGTATCGTCATAGCAATTTTTTCTGAGGTGGCTTCAAGCACTGGCGCTGTCATAGCGATCTTTGTCTGCGCAGTGTTATTGCCAAATATGTAGTCAGCTATCCGTCCGAATCCTTGATTCAGTGTTTGCTGATAGTTTCCAGACACTTCTGTTTTGGCAATAATGTACGGTTCATACCGGCGGATTTCGTACCCATCTTTCTTCTCTAGGACGGTGTACGCCGGCTCTTCTAGATTCATAATTGCCAAATAGCTACCGGCAGTCCAAAGGCTGATCGCTAGTAGTATTCCAAACGCTAAATAATAGTACATATGTAAACAGTGTACGCTAAAAATAAGAATGTAATAGACAAGCGGTCCAAACGTCATCGATTGTATGCCAACACTACTACTAGGAATTATTATCATTGCGTTGTCTGTTGGCTTTATGGTGATGCGAACTGCTTCACAAGATACGACGAATTATGATGTAAGCACTGATCAATACCAGGAACAGTCAGATACAGATGATTCCTTGGCTCAAACCGAACCAACAACGTCACGGGCAGACACCAAGCAGACGCTAGATTTGAGTGCTAGTGGTCTCACTAGAACTCCAGAATACGTTTTTTCTAGAACAGTCATCACACAACTAGATCTGTCGAATAACATGTTAGACGGGTCGCTACAAGCTGAGGTACGAATGTTGCAAAATCTTCAGGTATTAAACTTGTCTGACAATAACTTCACCGGTGTGCCAGCTGAAATAGGACAACTCAAAAGTTTGGAAGTTCTAGATCTCTCGAATAATCAGCTCACCGGGTTACCGTACGAGCTGGGTAACCTATCCAACCTACAGATGCTTGATTTGCGTGGTAATGCCTACTCGACCCAAGATCTAGAACGAATCAAGGAAACGCTACCTAATTCAGTGGTGATCCTGGTTGATTAGAGGTAATGGTACCAAGAAAAAATCTCCTAAAGAGGAGATTGATTGAGTGGTGCGCCATGTGGGATGATGTTAGAACGGTTTTGATAAACAATGCTTAGAATCCCTGTTTTTGACGCTCGGCCAGACGTGACTTAAAAATTTCAATTTCTTTAGTTAAATCAACCTCATATGTATTAGCAAGAGTAATTACTGATATAACAAGGTCAGCCATCTCTGACCCGATGGCGACTTCTTTTTTAACTCTGTCTTTCCGTCCATCAGTTTTACGAATTGCTTCAGCAACTTCTCCAAGCTCCTCTACAACTAAGAGAATTTGTTGTGCAAGATCAGGTTTATTTTTAGGGTATTTTTTCCAATCATCTGCAACCCATTTTTGTAGTTCGTTGATTTGCATATGGTCGATTATAGCAAATCTATTAGTGCGCGCTGAGAGACTCGTCCTGACGGTCACAAATTCACTACGTTCATAAGTGCCGCGGGACACGGCTCACTCGTTTTTCTTCTCGGAAAAGAAGAAAAGACATCGCTCCGCCGTTCGAGTCTATCCAGAAGCAAAACTATTTGCTTCCTCAACGCGCACGAATAAAAATCGCCTACACAAAAGTGTAGGCTGATTTTTATACTCGTGCGCGCTGAGAGACTCGAACTCCCGACATCTTCAGTGTAAATGAAGCGCTCTACCAACTGAGCTAAGCGCGCGAATGTATTGATTCCAAATACTGCTGGGTAGCGAATATTTGTAGGCACTATCGTACCTAATTTTCTGGAAAAAACAAGTCGTTTACCATCCAGTGTTTGACAAGACTTCGATTTGTTTGGTACAACTGAATTGGAATAACAAGAGGGAGTTCCAATTTGTTTGATCAAAATACCGTCAATACATTTATCGTGAGCCCAGATCCTCGCGATTTGATTGCAAACAACCGAACAGAGCGTCCATGGGAACAGCAAGATGTAGCGCTGCTGATCGTTTCAGAGCAGGTGACCCAGGTCGCTCTGATATTGCCAAAACGGGCAGTTGTCCGTGGGGCGCATCACGTTCGCATGCCGCCCCAAGCAGAACTCGGCGCCAAACAGACGTACATGTGCGTTGCGAAAAACATTGCCAGCAAACTGATCCGCACGCCAATTCGCTCCGATCAGTACCAATTCATCGGCTCTGCCCGAGGCAATGCCCGCCGCCGTGGGCACCTCGAGCCATACGGTAAATTGGTTCACTGGGTTGCTGTGCAGCTCAATGAACCAAGCGGTGTCTTGCTTGATACCGCGCAGCAGTTCAAGCAAGCTCATTGGTGGCACATTAACCAGATTCTGGCAGCCAAGGATGAGATCATGTCACCTCGGAAATGTCAGATGATGATGGAAGCTCTGGCCCTGTTGAATGGACTTGGCGTCGATGGTCAACTGACCAGGTGCGCCAAAGCAGAAGCTGCCGCCTGAAGTTTAGACCTCAGAATAATCTGGGGTCTTTTTTATTGATTCAGGTATACTAGGCGGCAATGATTCAAATGCAGGCAAACATTAGTGGGGAAGTGCAAGGGGTTCGGTTTCGAGTGTTTGTGCAAGATACGGCTACTGACATGAAACTAGTGGGGAGCGTACGAAATTTATCTGATGGGACGGTCGAAGTTATTGCCCAAGGGATGCCAGATGCGCTCAAAGAGTTTGTTGAGTACTTGCACGAAGGGTCGCTACAGGCAAAGGTGGCTAGTGTGGCAGTCGAGTGGCAATCAGCGAGCAAAACGTTTGATGAGTTTTCTGTGTTACAGTAGGCACACTTTAGCTAACCTATGGAAGAACAAAAACCACAATGCCTCGGCTTTATTATGGACGGCAATCGCCGCTGGGCGAAGGATCAAGGCCTGCCTACCTATGAGGGTCACAAGCGGGGAGGAGAAGTCTTGCAAGACTGCATGAAATGGCTGCGCGATGAGCAGATTCCACATGCAGTATTTTATGCCTTCTCGACCGAGAACTGGAAGCGTAGTGAAGAGGAGGTTGGGTACTTGATGGATTTATTTCGGGAATGGTTGCAAAAAATTGATGAGCGGCTGAATGACCAAAATGATAAAGAAGCTCAAACTGAAGAAAAAATAAAAGTCCGGATTGTCGGCCGTCGGGAAGATTTTGCGCCTGACATTGTCGAGCAGATGAATGCGCTGGAAGCTAAAAGTCAAGAATATCCAGACGCCAAAACAACCATCTGGTTTGCGCTGTCATACGGGGGACGAGCCGAAATCCTTGAAGCTGTAAACCAGGCAATCAAAAATGGTGGGTCAGTTGACGAAGCCAGTTTTGAAAAACTACTCTGGACGGCTGATATGCCGGACCCAGACATGATCATCCGTACCAGCGGAGAGCAGCGGTTATCAAATTTTATGACCTGGAAGTCTGTCTATAGTGAGCTATATTTCATAGCCAAACATTGGCCAGCATTGACCAAAGACGATTTCAGGGACATACTCGATGAATACAAACGACGTAACCGTCGTAAGGGCAAATAAATATCCATGGAACCAACCGTACTATACGAATCAGATGATGTGCTCGTAATCGACAAACCAGTCGGGCTGCTTGTGCATGCTGACGGCAAAACTGAGGCTACAACTGTGGTTGATTGGTTTTTAGCACGCTGCCCTGACGCGCAAGGGGTCG
>Ga0306869_1001094_pt1 | contig 10789 bp, 7 predicted proteins | sample AntRauTorckE6833_FD_190421 | JGI IMG/M metagenome (GOLD analysis project Ga0306869, IMG submission 190421) | Saline lake microbial communities from Rauer Islands, Antarctica - Metagenome Torckler E6 #833 (v2) (version 2) | ecosystem: Environmental > Aquatic > Non-marine Saline and Alkaline >... | reverse complement strand
TTTAATTGGGTATGTCGAGATAGTGTCGAGAGTTATGGTTATGGTGTCGCTATCTGAAAATTCTTCACCGCTATTTGGCGAGGTAATAATTACCTCTGGTTGTGAATTAGACGTGTGAACGTCATCTTCATCGGTAGGTACTTCTACTTCTTCAATCAAGTCACTGTTCTCCTGTACCCATTGCTGTACAGGTACGTCCCATCGTCGGTATTGATTACTACTTGCTGCAGGGTCGATAGGTGGTGTGTCACGAGGATTGTCTTTGTTAATCCAGTGAAGAATAGTATGAGGTTCAGGTATAATAAGCTCCTCTATGGTTTCTTCAGGTGTATATTCTGTCGCTAATTTTTTACTTATACTATCTATCTTAATTGCTTTACCTCCTTGCCATTTTCCACGAAGAATAGGGTGTAGGTTTTCGTAGTCAGGATCTCGTTGTGGTTCATCAAAATACGCAATTGGTAGTCGTCGAACACTGTATTCCATTAATGAACGCCATGTATTAGCAGAAATAGAAGAACCTCGTGTCATAGGGTCATTATTATTATTACCCGTCCATACGCCAATGGTTATTTGTGGAGTATATCCAACCAACCACGCATCTTTATTATCATTTGTGGTACCAGTTTTTGCTGCAACAGGTCGTTCGCCGAAATACATAAAATTATTAATAGAGCTAAATAAACCGATGCGTGCCTCATCATCGTCAAGGATACTATTGATCCACGCAGCGGTGTTACTTTTTATTACACGCCTTGGGTTTGATTGAAACTCTTCTAATACTTCACCAGAATTTTTTTCAATACGCAGTATCCCTGTTGGTTCGTTGCGCATTCCACTATTTGCAAAAACACCGTATGCGCTTGTCATATCAAGCAGTGTAACTTCACCACCTCCAAGCACAAGGGTTAATCCGTAACGATTTGCATTACGGTCAAGCGTGCTAATACCAAGTCTTTTTGCGGTCGCTAGTGAATCTTCAAGCCCTGCGAGATATAGTACTTTTACCGCAGGTATGTTTCGAGACTGAGCAAGGGCGGTGCGCAAAGTAATAGGTCCGTCATATTCTCCATCATAGTTACGCGGACTATAACAATCACCTTCATTGGTGAAATCAAGAATTGGACACGTGACAGAGAATTGAGTGCGTACATCAAAAAGAATTGTGGTGTCTGTGTACCCTTCATCTATGGCGGTTGCGTACACAAATGGCTTAAAAGAAGATCCAGGTTGACGATGAGCAAGTGTAATATTGAAATTACCATCAATTTCAGTATCAAAATAATCACGCGAACCAACCATCGCCAGTATTTCACCACTGCGTGGGTCAAGAGCAATAGCTCCTTGGTTTCGCGCATTCCATTCTTCTTCATTTATTATTGCATTCTCACTCACAATCGTTTCTGCGCGTTGTTGTAGGTCGTAATCTAGAGTGGTGGTAACTTTTAATCCTTCATTCAATACTGCATCACGACCATAATTTTCTTCTAAATAACTACGTATATATTGTACAAAGTGCATAGCTTTTGCATAATCATCGCTTTGTGGGCGAAATTCAACCTCCTCATTGCGTGCCTCGTCATATACCTCGTCAGTAATAAAGCCAAGTTCGCGCATACGTCGCAAGGTTAAATTTTTACGATTTTCAAGTTTATCTTTGTTTTGTCCATAAGGAGAAAAATATGTTGGCGCATTAGGAAGAGCGGCTAGGTAGGCAGATTCTGCAACGGTTAACGAGCTTGCAGATTTACCAAAGAATGAGCGACTTGCTTCCTCAATTCCATAGATGGTTCCACCATAGGGTGCGATATTAAGATAATGGGTCAGTATTTCGTCCTTTGTTAGTTGTTGCTCAAGTTTAAATGAAAGAAACCACTCTTTTACTTTTCGTGATATACGACGATCAGAGGTGAGAAGGGTATTCTTTACTACTTGTTGGGTAATAGTTGAGCCTCCTTGTAGGGAACCATCGCGTAGTCCTAATTTTGATGAAACAGAAAATATAATCGCACGAAATGTTGCTCGTACATCAACACCTTTGTGCTCGTAAAATTCATCATCTTCGATGGCAACTATGGCATTTTTTACATAGGCACTAATGTCGTCTTGAGTGATGATAGTGCGGCGAATATTTTCGTGCACATCATATAATAGGATTTCTCCTGTACGATCGTAAATTTTTGTAGACTGAGAAATTTTTCGATTATCAAAAGAATCTAAATTAGGAATTTCTTGTCCTCCTAACCAGAAGAAGAAGATTCCTCCAACAATAAAAATTATACTTATAATAAGTAATATAAGTATAAAAACGTGATGGCGTAGATAGTGCCAAACATGACTCCATATTTTACGTGTTTTGTGTAGTAGTGCTCCGAACATAGATAATCCTATAATACAATATAATTGGTTGTGTGGCTATGAGCTTAGTTTGTATATTCGCAAAGAGCCGTATTTTTGCGGTACAATAGGCTCATATAAAGAAAGTATATCAAACACTTCTCTTTAAATGAACTAACTTCTATTATGTGTACAATAAAGAAAAAATAAATGTATCTAGCTACAAAACTCATCTTCTGCTACACTTCTACTATGTTTTGGAAAAAGAAAAAAGAAATTATAACTGATGAACAGAGAATTGATGAGGTTCTATCTCGTGGGGTTGACGAGGTAATTGAGATGGAAGATTTGAAAAAGAAAATGATGTCTGGAAAACAATTGCGTATTAAACTCGGCATTGATCCAACAAGTCCTAATTTACATATTGGGCGTTCTATTCCACTATTAAAGCTTAAGGATTTTCAAGAATTAGGTCACCAAATTGTATTTATAGTAGGAGACTTCACAGCAGTTATTGGTGATACCTCTGACAAAGACGCAGAGCGACCAATGTTAGACAACGAGCAAGTAAAGGAAAACATGAGTAAGTACAAAGAGCAGGCAAGTAAGATACTCGATATGAATGACACAGAATTTCGCTATAATTCAGAATGGTTGCAAAAACTTAATTATCATGAAATTGGTGAACAGGCGAATTTGTTTTCAATACACCAATTTATTTCGCGCGATAATATTCGCCGACGTATCGAGGCAGGGAAGCGTGTTTCTCTTCGCGAGGTCCTATATCCATTGATGCAAGGATATGACAGTATTGCGATTAAAGCCGATGTAGAAGTTGGTGGTACTGATCAGCGATTTAACCTGCTTGCTGGGCGAGGGATGCAACCACACTATAATCAAGCACCTCAAAATATTCTTACAAACCCACTAGTTAACGGGCTCGATGGTAGAAAGATGAGTAGTAGTTGGGGTAATACCGTAAATATAACGGATGCACCGAATGATATGTACGGGAAAATTATGTCGATGCGTGATGAGGAAATAGTAACGTACTTTATTACGATGACACGCCTACCTCTGGGTGAGATTAAGGAAATTAAAAAACAACTAGAGGGTGGAGTAAATCCAAAAGTTAGTAAAATGCATCTCGCGCGTGAAATCGTCACTATGTATCATGGAGCCGATAGTGCTGAGGCTGCAGAGAAGTCATGGAAATCAGCATTTGAAAAAGGAGGTATTCCAGAAGATGCTAAAAAAGTACAGGTAAAAATGAAAATTCCACTTGCTGATATGTTGGTGAAACAAGGTGTAGTAAAATCAAAATCAGAATTTAGACGATTGGTAAAACAGGGAGCAATAAAGTTTTATGCTAAAACGGAGGAAAGAAAAATAATTGACCCCGATAGTCTCGTTGAAGAATCAGGAGCTCTTAAAATTGGAAAGAAAAAATTCTTGAAACTAATAGTTAAGAAAGAAAAGTCGGAATAGGTTTTTGTTACGTGCGTGATTTGCGTTCAGTAGTGTTGCGATTCATCTCGCTAGACCAAGCCACGTCATTGCGAGGAGGAACGACGAAGTAATCTCATTGTGACATCTCTACGAGATTGCTTCGCTACTCTCGCAATGACGCGGTAGGATGCACCGTCGCAGTCACTTTCTTTTTACCACTGTCATTCCCGAGAAATCGGGAATCTTGTTGTATTGCAAACAAAAAAACCACCGAGCACTCGGTGGTTTTTTTAGTGCTTCTACTCGTCGTCCGAGTAGGGAATATCTAATTCGTCTATATCTTCGTCGAGAAGGTCTTCGATATTTTGGATTTCTTCTTCATCTTCTAATTCGTCCTCTTCGTCCTCTTCATCAGATAGCGCGGCTACTATGTCTTCATCTGCCAGATCAACTTCGTCATCGTCATCTATGTCATCCTCGAAAGCCTCATCGATGTCATTGTATTCTTGTAAATCGTCATCACTCATAGGATATATGGGTTGGTTATGTGGTTAAAATTTTCATACATCAAAATCAACAACACATTTGTAACAAAATAATTACCCTAACACAAGCACTCGTTTTTTCTATTGTGTGGATAAATAATTGTGTTGAGCACTATAGGTCAAAGCCACTGCAATAGCATCTAATTCATCATCAATGCGCTGTATATTTTCTGGTAGTGTAATGAGTTTGGGTACCATATGAGCTATGTCTTCTTTACTCGCATTACCGTATCCTGTAACGGCGACTTTTATTTCACCTGGTCCAAATTGATGTATTTTTAACTGATGACGTAGGGCTTCGTACATAATAATGCCACGTGCTTCGGCGACCGCCATAGCGGTTTTGGTGTTTTTTTGAAAAAATAACGTTTCAATTGCCATAACATCAGGAGCGTATTTTTTGATAACACGCTCTATTTCTTGCCCTGTTGAGAATAGCCGTTCCTCAAGAGAGTCTTTTCGGGAAGTAGTAAAACAACCAGAATAGAGTAGGGTTTCTTTACTGGTATCTTTTTCTATAACAGCAATACCACATCGGTCATAGCCAGGGTCAATACCGATAATAGTAACGGGGTATGCTATAGACATATCTAGGCAGCATTGGTATAGACTTCTTGTACATCATCCTGCTCTTCAATAGCTTCAATCAAGGTAGCAAGTTTTTCGAGATCCTCATCTGAAAGCTCAATCGTGCTATTTGCCTCCCAGTCGTTCGTTTCTTGATTGCGGGTAAAGTTCCATGATACCGCATTAAGAGCAGCTAGAGCCGTACCATTCTTGCTGAGGGTGTGTTTTATTTCTTGGCTGGTTCGGTTATTGTTGTCGGTCAGGGCTTCAATGATAATACCAACACCTCCTGGGCCATACGCTTCGAAGCGGACTTCTTCCATATTATCACCAGCTTCGGATGCTTTTTTAATGGCACGATCGATATTGTCTTTGGGCATGTTTGCTTTGTTGGCTTTGTCAATGGCCATCTTTAATCCAGGAGAATTTACATCACCACCACATTTTTTTGCCTCGACTTGGATTAATCGCACAAGGCGACCAAATACTTTTGACTTCGCCGCATCAGTCGCTGCTTTTTTATGTTTTATTTTACTCCACTTGTTGTGTCCTGACATATGTTTGTATTATAATTCTTACTTATTAATTCATAGATTCGTATTCAAACCCCAAATGCGCGTACGCTTTTTTTGTTGCCATGCGACCACGAGCCGTTTTTTCTAAAAAACCTTGTTGTATTAGATAGGGTTCAATTACCTCTTCAATAGTCGCTTCTTCCTCACCCGTCGCGGCCGCAAGTGTTTTTAAACCTACAGGCCCACCATTAAATTTATCGATGATGGCGTTTAATGTAGAGCGGTCGCTTTCGGTTAGTCCAATTTCATCAATACCCAAAAGCGCCAAAGCGTTGCGTACCGCTGGTCCACTGAAATTAGTTTTATGCACCTGGATATAATCACGAGCACGTTTCAAAAAATAGTTTGCTGTTCGTGGAGTTGACCGACTACGACGTGCGATTTCGCTCAGTGCCTCGTCATTAGGTGTAATATCCAATAGTTTCGCATTGCGTTCGGCAATAGCATTAATATGATCATCAGTATAATATTCCAATCTATGTGTTCCACCAGAGAATCGGCTACGTAGTGGGGATGACATCATAGACACCCTCGTTGTGGCTGCAATTAACGTAAATGGAGGCAGTTCTAATTGGACGGTACGTGCACTAGGGCCTTTTCCAATAACAATATCTAGTACACCTGATTCCATAGCAGGGTAGAGGACTTCTTCGATGCTTTTATTGAGTCGGTGAATCTCATCAATAAAGACAATATCACCAGGATTAAGGTTGGTTAGAATGCTAGCAAGATCACCTACCTTTTCAATTGCGGGGCCAGAGGTAATTTTTAACTGACTGCCGATTTCTTTGGCAATTAAATGTGCAAGCGTTGTTTTGCCCAAGCCAGGAGGTCCATACAATAATACGTGTTCAGGAGAATGGCCGCGCTCTTTGGCAGCAGTCAACAGTATGCGTAAATTTTCTTTGATGGTGTCTTGGCCAATATATTCATCCCAGGTACCTGGTCGAAGTGTTGCGTCAAGATTTCCATGGTGGGTTGTTGAACTCATGCCTGTAGTATATCACAGAAAAAAGCTTGCATTATTATTTGGCCTATGCTAAAGTAGTTGCACTTTTGGTCCTCACCAAAATTACATACTTGACAAATTTTATAAATATGCTATTATAGGCATTAAGTTGTTCTACCCGTCTGCCCAACGAGGCAGGCGCGTTTGCAGATTTTCTACCTCGAGAGTATAAATCTCTCAGCAATTGGAGTTCCGCTCTAATGAGCATTATAGCGAGGACGTTTTGGTGTGTCGACTTGTATCGGCAATTTCTGAAACTATCCTAGGTATAATGATCACATATGACAAGCTTTGTCATATGAATTGCTGAGAGATTTATCTCCTCGAGGTTTTCTATTGCCAAATTGGCTTAATGCCATACTATCATATTTTTTTAGTGCGTAAAGTAGACAACTGTTAATTACAATGTCTCAATCGTGCTACGTATAGAGGCGAGCTTGTCAGCTATGCCTTTTTTTGTTGCACCATCATTGCGCAGACCTTGAAGTTCTTCCATAAGTAGATTAATTTCGTGCTCTGTGCGCTGTGCTTCATTTTCACCATTGACCGTAAAGCGTCCGTCTTTTAGTAACTGCGCAATAACATGCTCTGCGCTTTGTATTTTTGTATCTAGTAATGCATCATCAGGTTGTGTAGTGCTTTGTTGTTCAAGTAGTTTTAAATAATCCACAAGGAGTGAGATTTCAGTAGAGCTTGTGTCAGAGATTGGGGTAGCAGATTCTGGTGGGTTGGTGCTCAATGGTGCTATCGTAGCAGACTGCTGTGTTGATGTTTGTGTAATAGGTTGGGAAACATTTTTAGTGTTTTTTAGCTCTGGAGTATCTTCAATTGGTGCTGCTTTCTCAGCCAGGCGTGAATGATGCGTTTTAATATATTCTTGCATTTCCTCGAATAGCTCGAGGTCTTCTTCAAGGTCAACAACTTCTTGAATTTCTTGGAGAGAGGTTATTCCTTCGAGAATTTTCGCCACTCCATCTTCTTTCATAGTCATGATCCCTTGGGCAGTTGCAGCAATTTTCAGCATACGTTCTGAGGGTTTGTCCTCTAGGATTTTTTGAATATTCTCATCAGCTAGGATTGCTTCATATACACCCAGGCGCCCTTTGTATCCAATATTGCTACACGCTTCACAGCCTTGGGGTTTGTAGATGTAGATATCTTCATCAGGTTCTGGAACATCAATATCATACCCTTCAAAGCTTTTATTTAGGGCACGTGCATTGCGGATAGTAGTACGTAATATTTCAGCTTCTTCACCTTCAGCCTTTACACGTTTTTTACATTCAGGACATAATTTTCGTACCAAACGTTGAGCAATAGCGGTTGAGAGAGCCGCGGCAAGAACGCCTGGTACAACACCAAGATCCAACAGACGAGGAATAGCACCAGCGGCATTATTAGTGTGCAATGTTGAAAGCACAAGGTGCCCAGTCAAAGAAGCGTTCACGGCAATGGTCGCTGTTTCATTGTCACGAATCTCACCAACCAACGCAACATCGGGGTCCTGACGCATCGCAGCACGAAGACCTGCCAAGAAATCGTATCCTTTGTCGTGATCAACCTGAGTCTGTGTAATACCCTCAAGATGATATTCAATAGGGTCTTCAATAGTTAAAATTTTGATTTCAGGATTATAGATGTATTTCAAAAATGAATACAAGGTTGTTGTTTTACCCGAACCTGTTGGTCCGGTGTTTAGAATTAATCCGTTTGGTTTGGCAACTTCTTCCTTGAGAATTTTTAGCAGACGCTTTGGTATACCTAATTGCTCCAGGCCAACATTAATTCCTTCGGGATTTAAAATACGCATTACAATACCTTCACCATACGCACCAGGTACGATACTGGTACGAATTTCAATATTCATGTCATTATATTCAATAGTGAATCGTCCGTCCTGGGCATTTTGGGTTTGTGTTAATTTAAGGCTCGACAATAATTTAATACGGGAATTGATCATGTGATAATTATCATGATCAAAATAGACAACATCATGTAGTACACCATCTTGGCGGAATCGTATGCGAACGTCGTCCTCCTGGGCTTCGATGTGAATATCAGAAGCGCCAGTAGCAATAGCAGCACCAAACAAAATTTCCATCAGTCGCGACACTTTATGAGCCATTTTTTCCTCCAGAGTATCCTCGAACATTTTTTTGACGTCCTCATTTGTTTTAATGTCGTTGGCAATTTTTTGGAGAGAGGCATCAGAAATATCCAACAAACCGCCAGCTGATTGGAATGTTAGCGAAACATCTTTGTATCGATCCCATGCTTTCGCTAAGCTTTTCTGAGAAACCATATATGTGGTTACATTATATCCCTGGTCCTCTAGTTCCTTAATTTTGGTTTGCGTTGCTTGTCGTAGTGGAGAGCGTGTTGCGAGGTGTAATTCCTTGGCAGTTAATTTAAATGGGGCAATTTCGATATTGCGCGCTTCTTTTTCAGAAACAATTTTCAGAGCATCCGTATCAACACCAATTCCCGTTAAGTCAATATATTGAACACCTATTTTTTGTGCAGTTTGCTGTACGAGAGCTTCTTCCTCGCGCGTACGAATTGCTTGAAGGTCTTTGATTTGTTTTTCCTCATTAAATTGAGCCATAATATATACAGTATTGTACCACGTACTATGTGTATTGCTGTAATGAGCGTAGTTGATAATGCGTCACCACAATAGAGACAGTGAAGGATGATAGGTTGACAAGAAGTAATTAGTATGCTAGTATACGTACAAATTAGTGAGTTCTTTACAAATAACGTATTTCATGGCGTTATTATTGATTGCACACAGTAGTGCCTATTTTTTCCTTATGAGGCAACAAAAGCCACGCAGTAGTTAGAACTATTGTGTGCAATCAATAATGATTGTTTTTTCTTAATAAAAAACAAAAACAATTTAGCTATGAAATACTTAACTTTAATCTTCTTAGGAATTCTGTTTTCAGATAATTTGCAAGCACAAGGTGAACCCTGTGACTGCGAATTTACTACGGTAACACGTAGTAACTTTCCTGCGGGAGAGTATGTATTAAAACGTACCGCAACAGATGCGGTAATACGTATGGATCCGCAGGGGAAAAGGAATTTGTATAACTGTTACGGTTATGCAAATGTCTGTAGGATACCTGCAGGAACTTATTATTACCAAGAAAATTCTACAGGCGTACAATTTATTAAGGCCTGTGGGAACAAGATTACTTGGGTGCGAGATGCCCCAAAAATTTCTGCTAAGATGGTGTCATCTCCATCAAAAACGCAAGCAGATGGTAAAAATATTACTATTAACAACTACAACGTTAATAAAAATAATAACACTGCTACCCCGTCCGGGTCGACTGGGCAGGGTGTAGCATTCTATCCTGCTTCTTCGGGCAACGAAGAAGAAATGCATCGCAAGCAATTGCGTGCGCAACGCATGACTACAGCAGGAACTTTTATAGGTCCTGCTCTAGGGCAGATTATAGGTTTTGGTCTATCACGTATAGGAGGTGGTAGACAAAGTCAGCAACACTACGTTGCTCCTCCCAGTCGATATCAGGATCGACCGGATCAGCAGGGCGTAACACGTCCTGGAAATGACCCATTTTAAGGGTCACGTGTTACAAAAATTTGTTCCAAGGAATTACTACGGTATTCCTTGGAACCTTTATTCAAATAGTAATCGCACACGATTGGTATTTGATAGAGGTTGACAAAACGTAATTATTATTATATAATTATCATTAATTATTAAACACGATACACATTTTATTATGAAAAATTTACGCATTACATCAATAATTTCATATATCGCCGCAACTGCCATTTTGGTAGCAGGGCTTTTTATGTTCACGACACCCGCAGAAGCATCCGTTCAGTGGTCATCACAGTGGGATCTTCTCGAGGTAAGTAACTTTACTCAGAATCCAGGTGCAACAGACTGGTCAAATAGCACGAATGCAGATCCAGGGGACACCGTAACTCTTTTGATCTCTTTGTATAACACAGGCTCATCGTCTGCTACAAATACACGTGTGCGATTAACTCCAAAAAACTCTAGTGCTGATGATAATCACACCTTTAGTTTAGAAGTTTCGGCAAATGGGCAAACATGGAATGACACAGCGACTGTGCGTCTACCTGAAAACCTATCTATTGAATCTCTTTCAGCTATTAAAGAATATGACAATCAAAAGAATTTGATTCGTTATCGTAATGGAGATGCGTCAGCCTTGCACGGCTCAGGTATGTCTATGGGAACTATTCCCGCAAGTGCCAGTGGCGCACGTATGATTGCAGTTGGATATCGTGTAGATACGCAATCA
>Ga0306869_1001085_pt1 | contig 10849 bp, 23 predicted proteins | sample AntRauTorckE6833_FD_190421 | JGI IMG/M metagenome (GOLD analysis project Ga0306869, IMG submission 190421) | Saline lake microbial communities from Rauer Islands, Antarctica - Metagenome Torckler E6 #833 (v2) (version 2) | ecosystem: Environmental > Aquatic > Non-marine Saline and Alkaline >... | reverse complement strand
CTCATATCCCCCTGATACTCCATAGTAGCCCCGTGGATGAACTCGTGAAGATAATAAAGGTCGTGGACCGCATCAGTGTCATAATCCGGTCTGAGAGCGTATGCGCCCATCCAAGTGGTAAATTGCGACCACTCAACAGTAGGATCCTCCATCTCAAAAAAGATAGCGGGCCTTTTTGCCAACATATCTATCATCCTCCGTATGTACCCACCTTCTACGTCGTGAGATTCTTGAAAATCAGAAGTCCGCCACAGGTTACGGACATACTCGTGGATCTCTTTAGGGTCTGCTAACGTAATCAGATTTTTCATTTTGTTTCCTTATTGGGGATAGTCGCCATTTTTCATACATTTGTCGTATAGACGTTGCGTCAAACAGTAACGGGGTCGTTTGGGAAGCCGGTCAAAATAGCCGTCAAAGGGTGAGTGACGTTTAATTCTTTGGTGCGCCAGCAAGATCACATGGGAGGCGTCAATATGCTCTACGATATGGTGGCTATCGTTTAGCGCCGGGTACAATTCGTTAACCACCTCTAATTGGAGATCAAGATATTTGTCCGGCAGCTCCGTAAGGTGGTAGCGCTTCATGAGCTGCGTGCCCAAATAGAGCGAGCTGAGATTCTTAAACCACTTATTACCCCAGAGGCCGGGATGCTCCGTGCGAGAAAACATCCCGCCCACCCGGTGGTAGTAGACACCAAATACCTTGGAAAGTGAAAAGAATACGGTATCTATTACGTCGTGGCGGGCGTCAATTCGCTTAGAAGGGTAGGACATTTCGGGCACGCAACCGACATAGCAGAGATCCAACATGACTTTTATATCGGTCTGCTCATGTACCACACTGAGGAACAGAGAATAATCCTCCCAGAAATTGCCATCGATGGAAGAGGGGTTACTAAGATACCACTTATGACCCACAGTCGACTCCCTACTAGCGAACTCTTCTAGGCTCTTTCGCCAGTTTGCTCGATCATGCTCAATGACCCGGATACCATAAGGCTTCGCAAGCGCCTTATACCCTTCGTACTCCCCTTCGAAAATATGAATAGTCGGTACGCCCTTATGGGGCTGGTACTGAGCTAAACAAGCATGTTGCGCAAGTGTCTCACGTATCGCCTCCGAGGACCCAGCGGTTGGGTACTTGTGAGAAAACCAACACGGCGTTGCCACTTTCTCATCCACCCAACTCAGCCACGTATCGAAAAACTCTTTGTGATACGCATCTTGTTTGGAGGTCCACGCCTCCCTGTGGCGACCACGCAAAAGGGTCTGGTGTTCCTTCGAGCCTGCTATCTCTTGAATCATCTGTTCTGTCTCAGGCATGACCCAAGAGTAAACAGTCTTCGATAAACGTAACTCATCTTCGGTTGGTGCCCTTCGTGGTATTTCCATAGGTTCCATTGTCAAATCCTATCCGTAAGGAATCTCATATTCGTCTGCGAAAGGGCCAACAGGTTCGGGGTCAAAGTTAGGAGGACCACCCCATGCCACGAGCCCGGTAAGTTCGGACTCTGCAAAAATCTGTTTGCCGTGGTGTTCCGTAAACACAATGACATAGGTTTCATACTGGAGGGTTCCATCTTCCGGCACCGGGCAGTACCGCACTGCATAAGCCCACGGTAACATCATGGAGGTGCCGTCCTCATGCTGGACAATAACACATCCCCGCAGCCGAGGATCACTACCTTCCAGAGTCTTCTCGTAGTCTTCGGCCCAGTCCCACGCCTCTTGCATCTGTACACTCATAGTCATATCAACACGACCCAAATCTATATGAGATAAATCCACCATCTTCCCAACAACCAGTTTCCGGGGAGAAAAACCCCAGTTCATCAAGCCTTTTAGTATCCTCCTCCGAAACCTCGGTGGGATCCACTGAAACAGAAAGCTTGTCATGCTCACAGTGAAAGGGACATCGTGGGTTATTGTATTTTTTGAAAATTTCACATGCCTCGATTAAATCATCGAAACCGCCGCTATCTTCACTACTCATAGGCATCCTATTTGCTACAGAATATTCTTACCACATCTTGGTACTTATACCCCAACCATGTTTAGTGTGTCAAAGGGAATTAGGTTGCGAACTATGTAAGCGGGCCTCTACCCGTAAAACTTCATGGTCTTATCTTTTGGGAAACACGTAACCACATTGGAAATCCCCTTTTCCTCTACGAGTACAAAAAGCCATCCAGAGGCATAGCAAGCCGTACCACGGTTTTTGGCCCGAAGGAAGCGCCCGTGCTTACCCTGTCGAAGTAAAATAATGATAGCAAATAATGCTTGGTCTGGCTCAGACAAATCCAAATGAGGGAAAATCTTCTCCACCCTTTTTCGAGCTTTTTCGGCATCCAAACTAGGAGCAGGCCCCGTAACCCTCTCCATAAAGCGGATCACAGCGTGGTTAGTGAGAACGTACCTGTAACCCCCAGTAGTGACTGTGGCAGTGAGTACATCGCCCGTACCCTCTAAAGTAACCCCCTCCTGTCTTCGCATTACACGTATGTGTGGGGTGTCTGGGATGGCAGTGTCTGGCGGAACATAAAATGCAGTACTCATAACAGTTCTCCTAGTGGTTTGGCCCTTCCTTATGAAGGCCCTTCACTTACTTATACCCCAGTGGAGGAGGTACGTAAAAGAGAAAGGCTCTACCCCGCATTGAGGTAGAGCCTTTGTCTGTTCCTATTTAATCCGTGAATACGGTTAGAATTACCACCTGCCGCCAGACTCCTCTTCCGGTTCCGGGGGAGTATAGGAGAAGGTGATCTTCGTTGTCCCAGTTTGCTCGTCGTGTTCCATACTCAATTGGCCCAAATCGAATACCTTTTGGGCCAGCTTAGGAGCCACAACACGAAGGGTTTTATCCACGATGTTGTTAAATAGCGACTCCATTTGGTAGTTGACCATTTCTTGTTCCGTCACTCCAGAAGCCACCTCTTCCTCTTCCTCTTCCTCGGGAGCCACTGGTGTAGCCTCAAGCTCCACATCTATAAGCACAGGATCACGTTCCAAAATCATGTTGAGGTCGTCAGAATCACTTTCCACTACGTGAGAGAAAACCGAGGCATCGTCATACATCACATAAAGCACGTAGGAGTGTGGGGAAGTCCCGGTAATTCGGGCTATCCAGCCACGCTCATCTAAGGAAACAAGAGCTTCGCTTATGGCACCACCTGAGCTAGCGTAATACCCACGGAAAGCCACCATGACTAATTGGGCACTGCCAATTTTCACGATACCATCGTCGTCTGTCAAGTCACGGATTGCTGTGTAAAGCAACGCTTCGTGCCATGAAAGATTTTCGAGGCTTGAGACCTGCATTTGAAACTCTTGCTGCACCGGCTCTTCTGTATCTGGCTCTTCTGTAACCACCGAGGCCGTATCCGTATCCACTAAATTATAAGCCTCGTCGGGGGACAAACCATTAAAAACAATCTCAGTAGAATTGTAATTCTGCCCCGGAATTCGAGCTAAAAACCGGTGATCGCATAACCACTCTAAATGAGTAGCCACTTCGGATTTTGTAAGCCCTGTTAGACCTACTACATCTTGTCGTTTATACCGACCTTCCTGTGCGTTTAGGTACACAAAAGCCGCCAAAACCTTCGTCGGGTTGGCATAAGATTCAGACAGTCTCTGAAAAACCAAATGAGCCTTAGACTCTAATACATCGGACTTGGATCTATATTCAGAGATCGAAATATCAGGACGGTTAACACGGTAGGTAAGGTGCGCAAAAACAGCCTTATTATGGGCATCCACATAAGGAGCTAGCTGGTTGGGCTTCAATCGGCCTTTCTGTCCACTTTCTTGTATAACATTCTGTAAAAGTCGGATGAAAAACGGCAAGACACGGATCATAGGGGCATTTATCTCCCCATTTTTAAGTCTGGACTTGCTCTTGAAAAACCGATTGGTATACCCCAAGACCTTCTCATAAGTAAGATCTCCACAAAATGCCACCTCTTGCTCGATTAAATAGTTCATATCGAGCGCATTCAGCTCTTTGTTATGCTGGTACCCATACAGCTCGGTACCAATGAGATCGAAATTCTGGCTCTTGTATAGAACCTCTTCACACATCTCAATAAAATACACGAGATATGCCATTGCCAATGGGGCATTTTTTCCTTCAATGACACTCTTGACATCATTAAAAAAACGACTCCCATAATACTGGATAAAAGTTGTGTGATCTTCCGAATTGACTTGTGGCATGTAATGCTCCTACGTATTTGTTTGTAATAATCGATACAGTAATACCCCCCTTTTCCGATCCTGTCAAGATCCAAATTAAACGGTAGCAAACTCCTCTTTGTAGTCGGGCCAAACCCACTGGGCGTTCCAGTCATGCAGCTTGGTACCCAGACCAAAAAGAGGTAGAAACATCATTAAAAGGTGACATACCGCATGTGTCAACTCTTTGCCCCATTGTTTCGCATCAAAATCTCGCACCTCTCGGAAAAGCTCTCTACACCAGTGTTTCATATTGTACTCCTGTTGGTTATTACCCGCCATTTAATAGGACCACGGGCTTCTTTGGGTCGTGATTTTTGATCCATCTTGAAATACTGTTGGCCATCAATCGCGATCGTAACATCCATAGCGCTATTAGCCACTACCGTGGAATCAAGAGGTTTAATGATAGGGAAATTCTCTACCCTAAATACCCAAGCTCCTGTCTCATCGTCTGCAGATAGAAACCGAGCTGAGACATCTTCGTCGATAATAGCAGCTACCGTGGTTTGGTCCCGATAGAAAGTAGCTCCTATCGGATAATCCGTCAGTCGGTGATAGGGCCCATACTCGGAGTCAAAAGACCGATACACATTCACCCCAATGATATCAAAATCATTATTGTTGGGTAAATTTGCAGGATCCTCCCAATATAGATCTACCGCATCCTCTACAGAAGAGAACGACCACTGAGCATTTATATTCAGTGGTGGGTTAGGATGCGTAGGGTTCTGACGCTCCTTGGTTTTGGTTTTACGATCTTTTTGAGACATTACTTAAAGCCGCGCTAGTGAATCCAAAATAGCCTGTGCGGTCTGCTGAAGCGTCGACGTAGCTGGTTCCGTGATCTGCTCCTCTTTACGAGAGTGTCCTGCGATAATCCAGACTGACTCCTCTTGCGGGTTAATGGTAACCCGTAGATTGACCATAGTGACCTCGATGGTCAGCTCAAAGGTGCCCGTCATCCGATACCCGTAGACTTCTATACCCAGCGCCTCCGCGACCTTTGGGAAACCCCGCTGCACCAGAGCTAGTATGTCTTTAGCGAAGGCAGCCATAGCTTCTGTACGGTAGGCACTCCAAGTACTAGGGGAAGAAGACTTTTCCAGTGTAGCCAACACTGGTCTAATATGAGGCCGAAGTGCCTTTTTAGACGCACCCAGATTGATGAGTTGTTCTTTTAGATCAGACATTGATACTCCATGTAAAAGGGTACGATAGTTTATCTACCTTACCCCTCCTATAAGAGAATAACCGTACGAATATTAGAGAAGAGCATCTTTAAGGTCATCGACTACACGGCTCATAAAAACCTCTGCACCTTCCTCACGTTCCCGCATCCATCCCAGCGCGACAGCGCCCGCTTCGATGACAAGTTCCTTAGGGAGCCGCTGGATAAGATGATCTTGAGCATCATCCTCTATCGGCCACGCATAGCGATAGATCATATTAGAAGACCTCTCAGCCATCACGACCAAACGTGTCTTGAGAAGCTCCGACATAAATTCCTTTGTGCTGGAAAATTTATGATAGCCCCTACGATACTGTTGCTGTCGATATCGTGGTAGGGGTCCAGATGCTCCGATACAATTCTAAAATTCCGGGACAGCTCATATACCTTATTAGCAAAGGGGGTTATACCTGATGTCTTTTCCATTATCAGCGTCCCAAATCAAAATAGGTACCCTTGGCTTCCTGAAGGGCTTTATACACATGCTTACATACGTAGTTATTGCCTTCCGGATCTCTAATACTAGGTACTGCTACCGTGCCTAATGGGTTTTCTCGTGAGTACAGATAGTCACCCTCATAAGCGTGGTGCTCACAGCCACCATAACGCCAGTAGCGGCATGAGCAGGATACCAGAACATCTGACTTCCAATACTGCCGCTCATCACCTTCTGGGACCGCACGGATCATAACCGTGTACTGTGACCTCGTGTTACCTCGTACCTTATACTCCAATTGCTTTATCAACTGATTATGCGCAACATTCACGAGGGTCACGTCTTCGGCACGTTCTATAATATCAGGGTTGATTCCAGATAGAATCTCTGAGGGGGTCTTCGCCTGCCGCACCTGAAACAGATACATAGGCACTGGATGATACCGTAATCTATAGGCGGCTAGAACCCGATGTACCAGTGCATCTCTCATCTGCGCACCGCATCGTCTGGGACATTAGGGGTGACAAGACCTGTATTATGCCCCGTCCAGTCTACGTGCTCGTCCGGATACGGCTCATGGGGTCTTACAGCACCGTTAGGCTTGTCATCGACGGGAGAATCTTTGGTTACGTAGGTCGGGAAACCCGCCAGCTCTTCTACATTAGTATAAGACGACAATAGCCTCCGCATATAAAGGGAAGCTACTCTTTTTGCTAGATAGCTATGGGACATTAGGAATACCCTTTCAGAGCCTTCTCTAACTCTTGAAACTCTCTGCAATGGGGGCAATCGTCGTAACAGCACCATCACTGTGGTAGTCTCCAATAAAGTACGGGTGGGGGGATTTGAACCCCCAAGGGCCGAAGCCCGCGAGATTTTAAGTCTCGTGCGTAGACCATTCCGCCACACCCGCATACAGGTTAATGAATATCACCTACGTGATAGAACGTAATATCATCCTCAGAAAATCCCAGCTTCAAAAGAATTTTCCGTGTGTCGGCAAGATTCTCTGCATTGGGATCGAACGTGTTAGGTCCAATCTCCCCGTGCATGATATCACCAATCTTACTCAAACGAAAGCCTACTATGGGATCTTCATCATACGAGTACTGTACTATGTCTAGTTTTGTAGACCCTTCGGGCCAGTCACTATACTCAAACCAGTCACTAAGCCCGTGCTCTACATAAGGGGGAAGGTAGGGAGCATACGCCTCTTTAACGTCAGTCTCGACGGTAGTGAGAAAAGCAGGGACTCCACATACGGAGCAGAACTTATCACCCTCCTCCAAGGATTGTAGGTGACACTTCGACTTCACCTTTACTTCACCTTTACTTCCCGCTCTTCTACAAACCTGTCGGAGTTTGCTTTTACCCCGTATACAACAATAGACCCTACATATACACCCATAGCAATACCTCCTAAAATCCTACCAATCAAACAATTTACGGCGTATACCGCCCATGAATTTGCCTGCACTCTTAAACGGGTCGTCAAACAAATCAAACGGTACATCTATGAAAATATCGAACACGTCCCGATTATCGACGATCTTTGTCTTGCCTGTGCGGCGGTGCTTCAGTTTGGTATAATCCCCTTCCTTAGACACAATTTCATAATCATTCCAACTTTCCACCATCTACCTCTTTAAGTTACGGAAACCCAGTGCCCTGACATTCGATCAAGTATCAGGAGCATTTTATCCTTCTTTGGAGTCTCAAATTCCATGATATCGTAACCAAGCCCGCTTCTCTGAGTACGTAAACAGGTACAACCTTCCAGTGATACCAACATCAAGGGAGATCCCGCTTTCTTTATTACAGTATCTTCCCAATCGGACCCGGCCTCTTCTACATAAGCCCGGGCAAATCTCAAAAGATTATCTTGGTACGGCGACATTTTCTTCCTTCTAAGGGGTAAGTAACAGTGTTACCGTAACAGACTACGTATCACTCTACAAGTACCATATAGAAGGATAGGTTACAGAATGTACGACAGACCCAATCCCAGACCAAAACCTACTAGGAGAATGAAAACTGTCCAAATAGCCAGAAAAGCTGGCCCACCGTGCATCGCACTCATATATAGGTCCCCGCAAAATAGCCCGCCACGACAGCGGCTAGAAAAATAACCACTGATGAAAATATCAAATTGTCCCAAAGGGAACAAAGCAATATATGAGGAAGACACAGGATGACGGACACTAAGTGGAATACGTTCATAAAGATCTCGCCTGCATGATATTGTAGACTACACGATCCAGACCAATGGCAATCTCCAATACCAGCATATCTTTATCCCGAAATTTACCCTCAAAGTCTGTACGCTTTGAGATAGAGCACACTTCCATCCACTTATCGCCGTTGTTGACCTCTACATCCATCGTACGGAGACTATAGTCAGGGAGCCGGTCTGACTCCACCAAGCTAGTAGGAAGAGGTATTACGTCCGCATGTACCTTCTGTACCCCATCTAAACAGTTATCGTGATAGTCGTTGAAAGTATCAGCCGTGTAGAAGCACTGGAATTCCTGTTGGTAGAATTCTTTGAGCCTCATATGTTTAGTGGGTTGGTCCTGCTCACGCCAAAACGATTTGCCTTGCTGCCAAACAACAAAAGGGGGGCTTGACTTTTGAATGAGTGTCTAGCAAATGCTGGGCGTAGACGTAAGAGCCGGGGGTGGTCTCGGGACGCAAAACGAGATCAGACTCCTCATCCTGAAACCAAACGTCCGATACAGTGTAATTCGGGTTAATCAGATCTGTAGGAGTAAGAAGAGGGGACTCTATTCGGTGGAGTGACCATGCAGGGTTCATCTCCCTGAGAATGGCGGGTATCCGCAAAGCAAAGTGCTGGGCTACCTGTTCGCGGAGTTGGATCTCTTCCGCAGTCCACGTCACAAGACCATTTTTATCATACAGATTCATCGTTACTTCCATTTTCAATGGTAATATACAGTTCGGGGTTTTCTACACGTGCTTGCAGCAAAATCTTTCGTGGATACCCACGGCCCGATAGGGTTGTTGTGTCTATAAGGCCCTTACGAGATAGGCGAGTCAGGGCGGCACTAACGCCGCCGGTGGTGAGGGGGTCGAACGGGGTAGAGGCTACGCGAACTAAATCTTTATTGGACACACCCACTACGACCCAATCACCTGCATCCCGATAGGCCAACTGTTGTAGCGTGGCCAAAACCTGTCGCTCCCTATCGGGAACGCTTTCGGGTAATACATAGGAATCATCTCCTATCTCATAGGTAGGAAGGGATTCGTAAGCTGCGATTGGGTCCGTAGCCTGAAGATCTTCTACCAAGGATTCCATTTCTGCTAGTGCCAATTCGAAGTGCAACTCTTTACGGCGTAATTGATCTTCTCTTTGGGCAAGTTCTTCCGCACACTCTTCTAATGCGGAGAACACCTCCTCGATTACCACGAGGATTTGCCCCTCCAGCTTTTCTTTCAGTTGTGCTAGAGGGGTCAAATCAATCCTCACGACGTAAGAAGATACGCTTCATGATTTTTCAATTTACGTTTCAGGCGGATATGCCGGGTAGAGTCTTTCCGGTACACATCGATCGTACCATCTTGGCGCATCCGAGATAGCTGACATGAAATGGTACCCTGTGGCATACCAGTCACTTGGGAGATTTCAACGTTCCGGAGAGCGCAGGAAAGGGATCCCTCGTCCTCGGCGTGCTGTTGAAGAAACGCCAGCAACTCTCGCCCCCTTGGAGATAGAGATTCACCTGTATTGACAGGAAGGGATGCCAGAACATCTGATACCACGACAGTATCGGAAACTTCCGGTGTCTGAGAGACTTCATGGTGAAGCTGTGTTTCAAATTCCTGAAACAGGGACCTTACTTTCTGTAACTTAGCCTCCTGTTCCTGTAACAGTTGCTCTTTGGAGTGGAGAAGGTTCTCCCACTCTTGAAGCTCTTCTGCACGCCCTTGAAGAGACTCTTGCTTCTCGTTGAGATGTTGCTGGCGGGCATCAAGATTTGTCTCTTTTTCAGAGAGCTGCTCTTCATTGTCATACTGAGCGTACATCTCTTTTTCGAGAGCACTGAAAGCGGTGGTTAAACCACTTACAACACCATCTACGAATTTTCCTTTCAGTGCTTCAAAACGTGCGGATCTTTGTCGCGATGTCATACGTACCTCTTAGTCGTTGGAGTAAAAACAGCACGCCCGACAGGATTCGAACCTGTGACCTACGGATTAGAAGTCCGTTGCTCTATCCAACTGAGCTACGGGCGCTTATTTGAATACCATAGTGACCTTAGCCTGTCAACAAGGTCAAATGATACTTATTCCATGAATCCGGGATGAGGATGCCACCCGGATCCATTACAATCCCTACAGTTAGGATGCCTATCCTGCTCGCCAAAACCATCACACAGCGGACACAAAAGATTATACAAAGAACCTTCCTGAAAGCACCTTGGGCACCCCTCCCCGTCGCAGGTGGGGCATGGGATTTCATCTAATTCCCCAACACCCTCACACTCTGCGCAGGGCTCCGTGATCACCGTGGCGTAATCAACCGTATCCCCTTTGCAGGAGAGGCAAATTACCATCATCTCTGGAGGCATCCCGGAGCCCATACAATCAGTCCTGTGGAGAGGGGTTCGTTTCAAAGGCCAGAGGAAGCACTTCGTCGGCCACATCTACGAAATGGAAAGTGATATCAGCCTTCACAGACTCGTCTACATCGACCAAATCTTTTTTACACACAGCGGGCATAATAACCGTAGTAATTCCGGCCCGGTGAGCTGCAATCACCTTCTCTTTGATACCACCGACCGGTAAAATATTACCGCTCAGGGTAATCTCACCTGTCATAGCGACATCCTTCCGCACTTTAACCCCGGTCAGACGACTCAAAAGAGCAGAAAACATCGTGATACCGGCAGAGGGGCCGTCCTTTGGGATCGCTCCCGCAGGGAC
>Ga0306869_1001083_pt1 | contig 10866 bp, 8 predicted proteins | sample AntRauTorckE6833_FD_190421 | JGI IMG/M metagenome (GOLD analysis project Ga0306869, IMG submission 190421) | Saline lake microbial communities from Rauer Islands, Antarctica - Metagenome Torckler E6 #833 (v2) (version 2) | ecosystem: Environmental > Aquatic > Non-marine Saline and Alkaline >... | reverse complement strand
GTGGTACATCACGGAGCGGAAGAAAATCCAATCCGCATGGTGCAAGTGGACCTTCGATGAGAATGTAAACATCGTGGGAATGGGGTTCCTCGAGGAATACCTCTACCTCGTCTACAAGGTGGGCTATGATGTGCGTATTGACCGTATCTTGATAGGGCCTATTCTCAAAAAGGAACTGTTGCTCGATCACCAGATCACCAAGGCAGACTTCACGTCGATCGCCTACGACGGGACCGCCGACGAGACAACCGTTGAGACCCCCTACGACACCCCTACGATCCTCGAGTTCTACAAGACCGATGCAGGGGCATTTGCGCCATACGACGGTGTTACCAAGTCAGCCGCAAACACCTATGTGATCCCCGGTGACGTAACGGCTAACCAAATCACCGCAGGGATCAACTACGAGTTTCTCTATGAGTTCTCAAGTCAGTATCTCCGAGAGAAAGGCAGTGAAGGTGAAAGCCCCATCCAAGATGGGCGGCTACAGCTCCGTTATTTCTCTGTGATCTATACCGACACGTCTTACTTCGAGGCTCACGTTACCCCCAAGGGCAGCCAAACGTCGGTATCCGTGTTTAACGGTAGGTTCTTAGGTGACCCTGATAACGTGGTCGATCTTATTCCAAAGGATACAGGAGAGTTCAAGTTTCCAGTGTTTGCTCAGAATGAGGAAGTGATCATCCAACTGAAATCCAGCCAACCATACCCGGTATCCATTGGCTCCGTTGAGTGGACGGCTGTTTATAAGCAAAAGGCTAAGAGAGTATAATGAACAATAAAGGCTACGTCAGAACTTCAAACAGCGCAGACATCCCTATTGTCGCTCAAGACATGCGGGATGCTGACGTGGCCGAGGTCCAAGCATGCTCAGGGCACACCCCCGAGCAGGCACTCAAGCATGGCCTCACATACCCCGGTGGCACCACGAGGTCGATATGTCTTCCCACTGGTGTCCCCGTCGGTATGTTCGGGGTTGTCCCCACAGATCAGCCTAGGGTCGGCGTCATATGGATGCTGGCTTCGAAAGGTATAACTCAAATCCAACGGCAGTTCCTAAGGGAAAGCCGAGGTGAGATCAACGGCCTCATTCGAGGATACGATCTCGTATTCAATTTCACAGATGCCCGTAACACTACCCACCACAGGTGGATCAAGTGGGCTGGCTTCACGATTATCAAGAAACACGAGAACTTCGGGAAAGAGCAACGACCGTTCCTCGAGTTCACCCGCATAGTGGAGAAAGATTATGTGTGAACCAACCACGATTGCGATGGCTGGTCTCTCCGCCATGGGGAGCATGTCAGCCATCAGAGACCAGAATGACGCAGCGGTGGCTAACAGAAGAAACGCCATCACCGCGCAGAATAATAAGATCGAGGACCAAGGCCGCCAATACATCGAGCAGAACCGTTCGTTAATTCAAGGGGGCTTCGATAGCGTCCTAGCGGGCCGAGCGGCTCAGGCCGACGCTTATACCGCTGCTATCGCCAACGGCGTACAGGGTAACTCGGTGAAGGCCATGCTCTCCGATCAGCGTATGACCTCCCAGCGGAACACCCAGCGCACTAATCAAGAGATGTCTAGCCTCTCGTATCAAACCGATGCGAACTTCAGAAATATTCGTGCTGGCACCCAAGGCAAGATCAATTCAGTGTCCACCACCAGTTTCGGATTGGGGGACGCAGCGAAAGCACTCACCCCTATCGTCCGTTACGGAATGGAGTAACACATAATGGCACCTCGCAATACACGGGTAAATCCCGAAGTCGAAGTCCGAAGCCCAGCGCGTAGTTTCGCTAAGGTCCTCGACAATTACTATGCCCCTTCGCGGGATCGCCGGGGTGAACAAGCATTCCAACAGGGCGTGAACGCGTTTGGGGGTCTCCTCGAAGAGAAGGCCAACCGGCTCAAATCCCAACGTCGCAAAGATGAAACCCAACAGGGCGTTGCAGACGCAATGCGTGAACAAGCTGGTGAGGAAATGAAGGGCGTCAAGACAGGCTCCATCTTCCGCCAGAACTCATCGTTCTACATGGCTGGCCTCAATGAAACCCGTGGTAAAGCCGCAGCAGAACGCTTTAAGCAGGAAACCGCTAGGGCCTATGAAGAGTGGTCCGGTAAACATGCCGATGATAATGGTGCAGGTTTTCGCCAGTTCATGAACGACCGCGTGGGCAACTTCATGGACAGCCTCGGGGACGACCAGTACAAGATCGCTGGGGCACTCCCGATCATCAACGAGACAGCCCGTAACTACGCCACACACCACACTGCGTTCACCAATAAGCGCCTCGAACAGGAAAGCATGGAAGCGTACGACGAGATCGTCTCAGGGGTATTCAATGACCTCGCGACCGGCAACCTTGACATGGAAACGGCCATTGACGCTATCGCAAACGAAGCTGACATGATGTACACCACTGACGGTGCCCAAGCGAACGACCGAGTGGTCGAAGCCTCGATCCGTCATGCGAACATCCACAATGATCCCACTTCGATCCTCGTGATGGCAAAGGCCCACGATGCGGGAAAGCTCAAGCTATCCCTGACCAACCGTGAGCGTCTTGCGGATGCTATGGACGCGGTAGAGGCTGATATCCAACGCAATGCCAACCGCGAGAGCGCCAAGGACACCGAAGCTCGCAAGGTTCGCGAACGCGAAGTCAACGCGGCTTGGTATGAGCAGTTGCAAGATGACCCGTATACCGACATCACTGAGTGGACATCTCAGAATGGCGTCGAGGGTGTTCACTTCAAGAACCTTGAGAGCCTGCAGTCCGCACTCATCCGAGGCAAGGAGGTCACCGATCCCACGATCACCACGCAACAACGCCTCGGGTTTGAGGCTGAGATGCAGGACGCATCAACTCCTTCCGAGAAGCTCACGATCCTTCGAGACTTCACTGCTGCAAATCCAACGGCCCTGACAGGTAATGAAATCTCCAGCTATGCAGATCGTGTCTTCAAATCCACTGATCCCGGCTCGATCATCAACGATCCCACCATCGGTCGGTTTCGTAAGAGCTTCGGGGATACACTCGGGACATTCTCTGAGGGCAACAAATACCTCAGCACGGACCAATCTCCGTTCCTCAAGACCCAAGGCATCGAAATGTATAACACATTCATGCTGGCCAAAAGTGGGCGAGTGGATATGTCGGACCCCTCTGCACTCGTTGAACTACATGAGCAAGCAGAAGCGTTTGCCATCAAGGAACTCACCAAGATGTTTCCTGATCAAATGGGTCAGAAGACGGAAAGCCAGCCAGAAGCGGGTGCAGTCCTAGGTGTCCCCGGTGAACTGGAAGAACGCCAAAAGGAAGTCGAAGCGGCTGCTGCGGAAGAGTTCAAAAAGATGGTTGGCGGCGACGAAGCGGAGACCGAAGGTGTTCAAGGCGAAGATACACAGATCGAGCCTACTGCCGGTGAACCTGTTGAGATCGATCCACAGGCACTGGAAGAAGAGCCAGCGCCGTTCGATGATCCCGACACTGATCAGGAATACTCTCCAGTTCGTGAAGGTTTCTATGGCGAGATGATCCACCGATTTACCGATGGTGAGGACACTCGGACAACACTGGAATCTGCTTCCCGTGTCCTTCAGGACAACCCCGATTTTAAAGAGGGCATCAGCCGTTTGTCCACGAAGTACAACGTCCCTCCCAATGCTCTCATGGCGATCATGGACTTTGAAACAGGTGGTTCGTTCAATCCAGCAGAAACAAACCAAGCAGGGTCCGGTGCAACTGGTTTGATCCAGTTCATGCCTAAGACAGCCCGAAGCCTAGGTACAACCACTGCTGAACTGGCTCAGATGTCCCAAACTGAGCAACTCGTGTACGTCGAGAAATACTTCGATCAATTCGGGGACCGCCTCTCAGGGGGCAACCTGGACGACATCTATATGGCCGTCCTATGGCCCAAAGCAATCGGCAAACCCGATGGCTACGTCCTCTTCCGTCGTGGCACCACTGCCTACCGACAGAATTCAGGTCTCGATCACAACGAAGACGGAACCATCTCGAAGTACGAAGCGGCCACGAAAGTGAGGCGCACGTTCTACGGGTATTAAACTAAGGAAACCCCAAATGGCAGATTATGAAGAAATCCCACAGCAGGCTATCGACAGCCTGTTAGCCAACCCTGAGAAAGAAGGTGGCTTCGATCAGGTGTTTGGTAAGGGACGGGCAGAGGAGGTTCTCGCAAGCCGTGACCCTCAGCCCGAACCTAAGGCCAAGAAGTCCCCTGAGATGGGGTTCTTCGAGACGGTCTGGGATGTGTCAGGCCGTGCCGTTGGGTCCGGTTCCGAACGAGCCGTCAACGAAACCTTTGACGCTGCTGAGAGCTTCGACCGTTGGGCCTCCGCCAATCTTGACTCCATCGGTATTCCTTCGCGTCTACAACTCGTGGACAAGGATGGCAACTTCGACATCGACCTCAAGTATAGCCATGAGGTTGACATGGAGGCCCCCTCGTATGGTGATCTGAATATCGACCTGTTCGATGACCCTAAAACAATCACAGGCGGCATCGTATCAGGTGTTACTCAATTCGGTGTAGGCTTCTTGGGTGCCGGTAAGTTCACCAAACTGTCCGGTCTCCGTGGTGGGTTCGTCAACGGAGCAATCGCTGATGCCGTAGTCTTCGATCCTAACGACAAGAACGTCATGGGCATGCTGGACCAATGGGGCATCGACACAGGTGCCGTAGGGGAAATCCTTGCGACCAACCCAGACGACCCTGAGTACATCAACCGGCTACGCAACGTGGCCGAGGGTGTCGTCGCTGGTGGTATCGTGGAAGCCATAGGCTGGGGCATACGTGCCCGAAAGGCTAAGAAGGCAGGTAAACTAGCCCAAGAGGCTGAGTTCAAAGCTAAGGAAGCTGAGGCCCTCAAGCCACTTGATGAAACCCTGCGTGAGCAGGCGATCAAGGAAACTGACGAGGCCAAGGAAACTCTCGAGACCGCTAAAGAGATGTTTGGTGACGACTTCGCCAAGCGCACGGTCGATCCTGACGGACAGCTCAATATGGACCTTGGGGATACACCCTCGGTTCGCCCTGAGGCCGCCACAGCCCCCTCTAAGAACCGCATCTACCTGACGCCTGAGAAGGCTGAGAAGATCAGGTTGCAATCCAATCTCGCCAAGGATGTATCCCTGAGCGACAGGCTGACCGATATGTCGTGGCGTTCCCCGAACACCATGAAAGATTGGGATGAGGTAGCAGATGAGATTGGTGGTGTAACGGCGGTCCTCAAGGAACAGTTTACAAAGGCCAAAGGTGGTGACTTACAGAGGCTGTCCACGGTTCAACTCAAGGCCGCGCAAGCCAAGCGACGGTTAATCGAGATGGGGCATAAGGACACCGAAGGCCTCATCGCGGAACTTCAAACAACCTACAAAGGCGATCCTGACGGAATGGCAGCAGAAATGCTGGCGCGTGAGGACTTTGCACGGAGCATGGGTGAAGAAGTTACGAGAATGGCCAAGGCTATTTCGGATGAGACATTCCATCCTGATGCGTTCCCCGGCTACAAGAACTTTGACGAGTTCAAGATGGGCTTCGACAACCTGCTAGAGGTCTATGCAAACGTCCTGTCAGGAAACAACGCCAACCGGTCAAACGTAGCTCGTACCATGAGATCCATGCAGATAGCTCGCAAGAGCACCAAGGGTATCGAGAAAATCCTGAGCGATCCCGGCATGTTCCGTGATGTGGAAGCTAAGGCTCGCGCTCTGTCGGACCCAGCGAATGCTGGTAAGCCGATCACATCAACAGTCGAGAAGGCCTTGGCCGAGGTTCATGGTTTCATGGATCGGGTCAACACCTTTCGGATCAACGCACTGCTGTCTGGCCCCGGCACTCAAGAAGTGAACTTGGTGTCAAACGTTATCAACAGCTTCGTGATCCCCGCCGAAGAGTTTATCGGTGGTCTGTCAAAGGGTGATCGAGCAATGATGGTACACGCCACCCGTACTATCCAAGGCTACATGGCTGGTCTTATGGACAGTGTCAAAGCTGTTGGCCAAGCTGGCTGGTGGGATGATGCGATCTTGGACCCTCACTCTCTCAAGGTGGACGACAACGCACTCAGGGGTCAAATCTTTGAGCCAAAGTTGGGCAATGCTGCGCTTTCCACTGTCGATAAAGGCGTGAAGCTCCCCCAACGTGGTCTCATGACCATAGATGAGTTCTTCAAGCAGTCTCAATACCGTGGACGTGTGTTAGCTGATGCTAACGCAGAGGCAACCGCAAAGCGTCTCAAGGGACCTGAGCGTGAAGCGTTCATCAAGAAGTATCTGGCCGAGAGCTACGATGAAGCAGGTGCAGCAACCCGTGCGGATGCTCTCCTACAAGCACGCCGTGCCACGTTTACTGAACCACTGGAACCGGGTTCGTTCGCTGCAAGCATCCAACAGAAAGCCATCAAGCATCCCGGCTTTCGGTTCGTGGCCCCCTTTATCAGGACACCTATCAACCTCCTGTCACAGACGTATCAACATGCGCCTCTCGTGGGGAGATTGTCTAAGCGTTTCCGTGATGACATCGCAGCTGGTGGTCCAAGGGCTGCTCAAGCGCGAGGGCGACAGATGTTAGGCACCGCGCTTGTGGCCATAGCAGGCACTATGGCAGCCCAAGGTATGATCACGGGTGCAGGGCCTCAAGACCCTCGTATCCGCAAGGTGTGGCTCAAGAACAACCAGCCGTACTCTTTCCGCATCCCGCAGGAAGACGGCTCGGTCAGCTTTGTGTCCTTCGCACGTCTTGAACCATTGTCCAACGTCTTCTCTATATCGGCTGATGCTGTGGAAATTGCAGCAGATGAATATAACGAGTCTGATACCACTCCAATGATTCAGGCCCTGTTTATGTCCATCATGGATAACACGGTCAACAAGACGTTCACTCAGGGCATCTATGACGCCATGTCGGCGTTCGTTGGGAGACCGCATGAACAGAAAGCCGCTGTGCGAAACATGGTGGCCTCGTTTGTGCCCAACGTGTTGAACCAGACCAACGGCGATGAAGCCCTCAGGGAAACCCGCGACATTGCCGATGCCGTATTGGCCCGAACCGGGCTGTACAATGGTATCGATCCCAAGCGTAACGTGTTGGGTGAGCCTATTATCCGAACGCTTCCGAAGTACGATCCCCTAGGATTGACTGAGGATGACAATCGAGTTATCGATCCCGTTCTGAAAGAGATCACTGAGTCTGCAATCCACAACCAAGCGGTTGCAGGTCAGCCCTCCAAAAAGATCGCAGGTCCCAACAATATCGAACTAACGAAAATAGAGTCGGAGAACAACCCGAACCAGACACTCTACGACGAGTGGCTGGAGAAGACAGGAACCACAGAGATCAACGGAAAGAACCTAAGGGAAACCCTCACGGAACTCATCAAGACCCGAGATTACCTCACTGCCCCACAGGGCAACATAGGCGTGAGTGGTAGAGGCACACGAGGCTCTCTCATTCGTTCCCGCATCGAAGCGTTCAGAACCAAAGCTCGGTCTGAAATCCCCCAGCTTATGGACCTAATCGTTGCGGAGAAGAAGGGAACGGGTGAGCTGCTTCAAATACAATCGAAGCGTAATCGCGAACTGTTTCCCTCCAGGTCTAATCCACCAAACGTCCTCAAGAAGAAAACAACCTTCGAGGACCTACTCAAATAATAGGAAGGTCCCATGGCAGCTAATGAAGAACTGCTCGGTCTGCTGCACGAAGCTGTGGCAGGCGACCTCCTCCGGCGTGTCAAGTCGGGGGAGGCAACATCCAGTGAGATGAGCGTTGTCGTCAAGTTCCTCAAGGACAATGGCATCGAAGCATTACCCACTGAAAACAACAGCCTAGGTAATCTTGTTAAAGAGATGCCTGAATTTAGCGAAGAGGATGGCCTCTATGCAAAACACTGACCCTGCGTACCAAGACGACATCACGTTCGTAGCACAAGGTCAACATATACGCGACCCTATGATCCACGACTTGCACTCTCGGGTCACCAAGCTCGAACACTCAACCAGCGAGGCCCGAACGAACATCGCGGTTCTCCTGAACGACCTCTCATACGTAAAGCGTGAAGTCACTGGTATCTCCAAGGGTATCAACAGGGTTCTCTGGTCCATCGGTCTATCCGTTATCGGAGCGATCGCCACGTTCATCCTCTCAGGTGGTATCACAATCGTTCAACCCTGACATTACACTCAAGGAGGTCTCATGGCCTACTCAGAAGCCCTGTATACGGGCGACGGCACTACCACCGACTTTGTAGTGCCCTTTGACTACCTCGATCAAAGCCACGTCTATGTGGCAGTCGATAAGGTTCCAACCTCTGCGGTTGGCTCCAACTATACAGCAGAGTTCATCAATAGTTCGACAATTCGCGTCTACAACTCGGTGGTCGCTGGGGACCCCGTACCCGCTGGCATCGAGGTTCGCGTCTTTCGGAAAACACCAATCAATAACCCCCCCGTGGTATTTGGTGGAGGCGCTTCCCTTTCGTCGGAAAACCTCAACAAAAACTCACAGTACCTGACGTTCGCGCTTCAAGAAGCCACGGATACCAACGAGATATTTACCTCTCTGTACTTAGGTGCTTTCGAGAGTGAACCCCTCACGGATAATGAAGGTGAACCCCTAAAAACGGGTGCGATCTACTACAACTCTGAGGGAGGTATGCTGTTTTACTATACTGGCTCTATATGGGAGGACCTTGAGGGACCCCGTGGAGTCGATGGTTCCATTGGTCCAACAGGTGCTACAGGACCCGTAGGTCCTCAGGGTGCCCAAGGTCCCCAAGGTATCGAAGGTCCTCAAGGTATCGAAGGTCCCCAAGGTGAGACAGGACCTATTGGTCCCGAGGGTCCCCAAGGTGAGACAGGACCTACTGGACCAATAGGTCCTCAAGGTGAGCTAGGACCTATTGGTCCAGAGGGTCCCCAAGGTGATCTAGGACCTATTGGTCCAGAGGGTCCCCAAGGTGACACCGGACCACAGGGCGACACCGGACCCGCTGGTGCAGACGCGACGGTGAACGCTGCCGATGTCGCGGCGGCAGGCGGGGTTCTCAGCGACCCGACTGGCGTAACTGGTGCAGACGCAGTGGCGAACATCCTGAGCATGACACAAGCAGAATACAACGCAATAAGCTCACCAAACGCAGCGACAATTTACATAATTACGGACGCATAAAATGGCCCTAAAACTTGGCGTAAACTCAATCAACAAACTATATCTTGGTAGCACGGCAATCAACAAGGCTTACCTTGGCGCGACCGTTTTGTTTTCAGGCGGCGGCGCAGTCCCCTTCTCCCCCGCGTCCCTCTTTACATCAAACGATCAGGGCTTTGTCGTGGATGCCTACGCCACGTCGAGTCTTTGGCAAGATGACGCCGGGACAATTCCGGCGACGGCCCATGACGATCCCGTGGCTCTTTGGAAAGATAACAGCGGAAGCACGAACGGGGTGGATCACAGCACGGCGGTACTCGCCGACCGTCCGAAGTTGCAGATTGTGGGTAACCGTCGAACGATACTTTCGGACGGTATCAGTGACAAACTGACGAGCGTGACCCGAGACTTCACAGGCAAGGATGTTTTCACCGCATGTTTTGCGATCAGGTCGCTGGACACAAACGAAAACACCAACCCTGTCTGGGCTGCCCATGATCTTAATGACGGACTAAGGATTATCTATGCGCCGCAAGCTTCGTTTTCCCCTGTCCGGTTCCAGACTGACAACAACGCGACAGATGTTCTCGATGCACCCAGTCCGACATATGATCCGCCGCTTGACATGGTGATCATCGTAGAGGGCGACATACCGAGCGGCACTCTTAAACTCTGGATAGACGGAACTCTAGTTGCCTCGGAAACAGGTATCAGTTTCGTGGATAACTGGCAAACAGGAATTAGCCGATTGTTTGGCGACGAAGGTGTGTTTGGCCAAGAAAATAATTTTGCCAAGGTAGAAATAGCGCGAGGAATGGAGATCAGTCGCGGCCTGACAGCGTCTGAATTTACAGACCTCTTAAACTGGGGACAGGCAGGTCTCGACGGTACCGTCGTGACCGACGTGTTCACCCCTGCTGATCTGTTCACGGGAAGCGAGACAGGTGTCTTCTACGATGTATCCGATCTGTCCAGCATGAACACGGAGGCAGACCAGTCCGGCAGTGTTCCCGCAGTCGGGGATGTGGTTCGGTTCATCGCGGACAAGTCAGGGAACGGAAACGACGCACAAAACACTTCCTTGTCTGCATCCCCTGTGCTGCGACAAGATGCGAACAGCAGGTATTATCTCGAATTTGACGGTATCAATGATGCACTTGTCACGCAGTCCAACGTCAATGTAAGCGGCAACAGCACGCGGGAGTACGTTGGGGCCTTCGGTTCGGGGGGTGCTGTGTTCACGCTCAACATCGGGGGCGGTGTCGGCGAGCGGTGGACCGTGCGGGCAGATAACGGCAATCTGCGTGTCGAGATCAAGGGCAGCTCGTATGTATCCGGGCTTTCATCAGACGGCGTGGTCGGTATCCGCCTTCCGGGTGGGGGCACATTGGGCGACCATGTCCTGTCCAACGGCACAACGGACGAGAACGCCTCGGGGTCAAATATCGTGAACACTGGTATCAGCCCGCTCCGCATCGGACAATACGGCGATGCCGATTTCTACGGCTGCACCCTCATCGGCAAGCTACTGACTGCACAACAGCGTGCTGATGCCCGGCAATACTACGCAGAAAAAAGAGGCTTATAATGAGACTGACAATAGCCTGCCCTGATGCGTTGCGGGATGATGCCAACAACCTAGCGATGGTTCTAGGCTACGGTCCCGACGATGCAGAAACCTACGTGGCG
>Ga0306869_1001080_pt1 | contig 10875 bp, 4 predicted proteins | sample AntRauTorckE6833_FD_190421 | JGI IMG/M metagenome (GOLD analysis project Ga0306869, IMG submission 190421) | Saline lake microbial communities from Rauer Islands, Antarctica - Metagenome Torckler E6 #833 (v2) (version 2) | ecosystem: Environmental > Aquatic > Non-marine Saline and Alkaline >... | reverse complement strand
AATGCGCTCGGGCGGATCGGAACAATACCCCGCCGATAAACTCAACAAAATGCTGGAAAACAATGCCGCCAACATGAGCACGTATGTAGGTTTCAGTCAGGGTGGAGCCGGACTCAATGCCCTTAAAGAAGATTTTGACGAGCTGCTGCCTGTTTTCGTGAACGTTCTAACCAATCCCGCATTTCCCGAAGACAAATTAGAGCTGGCCAAAACGCAGGCCAAAAGCGGAATCTCCCGCCGAAACGACAATGCCGGTGCTATTGCAGGGCGCGAATTTGACAAGCTGATCTACGGCGATGATTCCAAATATGCCCGCACTACGCAGTACGAAACCATTAACAATATTTCCCGCGAAAATCTGGTTCAGTTTCACAACGAACACTTTAATGGAAATAATATGATAGTGGGCGTTGTGGGTGATTTCGATACTGATGAAATGAAACAAAAACTACAAAATGCGTTTGGTGATATACCGGCCGGTCAAGAAACCGATCTGAATTTCCCCGAAGCTAACTATGATTTTGGCAGCACCATAAACCTTGCAGACAAACCGGATGTAAACCAAAGCACCGTACTGCTGGGCCACATAGGCGGCATGCGCGATAATCCCGATTACGCCAAGGTACAGGTAATGAATAACGTACTCAGCGGCGGCTTTTCCGGACGGTTGTTCCAGAAAGTACGCACCGACCTGGGGCTGGCCTATTCGGTAGGTGGCAGCTATGGCATGGGCAATACCTTTTATCCCGGCACCTTTACCATCAGCGTGCAAACCAAAACCGGAACCACCGCCGAAGCGATTGATGCCATCATCAACGAGGTTGAGAAGCTGCAAAGCGAACCCATCACCGAAGAAGAACTGCAGGATACGAAAGATCAATTCCTTAATTCTTTGGTATTTCGCAACACCAGCTACAGCCAAATTTTGAACAGGCAAATGAGCAATGAGTACCGCGGCCTGCCCGAAGACAGCTTTGAAGAGTTTGTTGAAGGCGTTAAAAACACTTCGGTTGAAGATGTGCAAAACATGGCGCAAAAATACCTGCAACCCGATAACATGGAAATTCTGGTGGTAGGAAATAAAAGTGAAATGGGCGATCAGCTGCAAAAATACGGCGATGTGAATGAACTTGACATCAGCATACCGCAGCCCGGCACCGACCAAAACGAAGAAATGATGGAAGGCGACTCCGAAAAAGGACGTATGCTGCTTGACCAAATGGCTGAGTCTATCATTGCTCCCGGTACCGATGTGAACACGCTTACCGTAACCGGTGAGGTTAAGCTATTACAGCAAAATATGACGGCCGGCATAACCATGACAATAGACTATCCCAACAACATGGAACAGCTTATTGAAGCTCCGCAGGGTACCATCACCATGAACCTGAAAGACGGGCAAGGCACCATGTCGTTTGCCGGAAACGAACAACAGCTGCCGGCCAGCTCTCCACAGGTACAAAACATGAAGAGCACCCTCAACCAGAGTATTATCACCATTGCCAAGAAAGCTGATGAGCTTGATCCGCAATTTATTGGTACCGAAACTATGGAAGGAACAACCTATAATCAGGTGAACGTAAATGTGAATGACAAGACCATTTCGCTGTTCCTCAGCCAGGATACCAACCTCCCGGCCATGATGCAGTATCAACAATTTAATGCCCAGCAGGGTAGTCAATCGCAGGTGCAAGATCGCTATTCGAATTGGACCTCCAAGGGCGGCGTTGCTTATCCGTACATGCAGCAATCATTTCTGGATGGTAATAAAGTTTCCGAGGGCGTTTTTGAATCCCATGAAGTAAACGGCAGTGACCAATAACCCAACATTTTAATCAAGCGTCCGCTGTGGATGCTTATCGATTGATCTATTTCAAAGCCTGCTCTCCCGAACACTCGGAAGAGCAGGCTTTTTTTATGGGTTGAACACAAAATTTCAACCCTGCTTGATTACGGAGCGGTTAAGTGATTCCAGAGCGGAGCGCTGGAATCAGTAGGTGTGCTTGAATTTTAATTTTTCCCTGTTTCCGTCGCTCCGCTGCGGAAACATTAGGGGCATTTTCCCTTGCGGAGCAGAGCGCCGCAAGGAGATATAGTAATAATGATCTGCTGCGGAAACGGGAGTAGCCTGCGTGATTCCAGAGCGGAGCGCTGGAATCAGTATTTAGTATTTCCCCTGCGTCCGTCGCTCCGCTGCGGACGCAACATCCACCAATGTAACGGGAATTAACGCTTGTTCACCCGCATAATTTCGGGCAGATGAATACCGCCAGTGTTCCGGTTGATCAACATAGCCACGCTTGACAGGATTATTATGAATATAGCCCATTTTCTGCTCCATTATTTTGTCATTATCTATCTGTTTGGGGTGATATCCTTCCTGCCAGAACTGAAAATCGGAATCATGGTGATGAGTTAATTTCAATTTTTCCAGTTTTCTCAGATACAAAGAATGACCACACAAGGAAAGGTGATCCACAATTTGCCGCGCGGTGAATGACTTAAATTCCCGCATACACTTTTGTAGCTCATCAGACCGGGCAATCAGGTGCATGTGATTTTCCATGACTACATAGGAATAAAGCTTGAAGTCACGCTCATCCTGAAGAAAGATCAGGCTATCCAGCACAAGCTGTACCGCTGCCGGAATTGAAAAGATTGGCAGCCAGTCAACAATGCTGCAGGTCATAAAATACGGATACTTTTTTTCGTAAACTTTGTATGATGTACGTGCCATTTTTTTGTTGTAAGACAATCCAAAAAGCAATTCCTTACAGTATTATTTCTCATCTTGCTTGATTACGGAGCGGAGCGCCGTAATCAGGATTTGAATTTTTCCCTGCGTCCCTCGCTCTGCCAACCATCTGTTTCCGTCGCTCTGCTGCAGAAACATTAGTACCAAAGCGGCCCTTTCATTAATGCACAATTCTCCTATTTTTAGGCCACACCAAAACCATACGATACCAGGCTTTTTACTTATGACGATTGACCAGTATCTCCAAACCATCAACGAGCGCTATCAAACCGGCCGATCTACCGAACACAGCTACCGGGGTGATTTACAGACCCTCTTAGAGTCGCTGCTTCCCAGCCGCAACATCACCAATGAGCCCACGCGATCGAAAGTAGGCGCACCCGATTACATCATCACCAACAAAAAAATTCCGGTAGGCTTTATTGAAGCCAAAGACATCGGCGACCCCGACCTGAAGGGCAAAAAGAAGAACAAAGAACAGTTCAACCGCTACAAGGCCACGCGCGATCCCTTCATCTTTACCGACTACCTCCGGTTTCTATTTTATGATGACGAAGAACTGCGCGCCGACATCCGCATTGCCGACATCGAGGATGGCAACATAGTGCCCCGGTCTTCAAACTTTGATGAATTTCGCGATTTATGTACCGATTTTGCCACCCAAAGCGGGCAGACCATTCGCTCGGCATCCACCCTTTCTAAAATGATGGCCGGCAAGGCGCGGCTGCTGGCCACCATCATTGAAAACGCCCTGAACAGCGATGAGGAAGCGAGCAGCCAGGTCAACGAGAGCGCCAACACCACGCTGCGCGAACAGCTTGAGGCCTTCCAGAACGTGCTGATCCACGACATCGACGCCAAGGAGTTTGGCGATATTTATGCCCAGACCATTGCTTACGGCATGTTTGCCGCGCGGCTCAATGACACCAGCCTCGACACCTTTAGCCGGCACGAAGCCGCTGAGCTTATTCCCAAGACCAACCCCTTCCTGCGCAAGCTGTTCCAGTACATTGCCGGCTACGACCTGGACGACCGCCTGACATGGATTGTGGATGCGCTGGCCGACATTTTTCGCGCCACCGACGTAGCCGCGTTGCTCGATGATTTCGGCGCCGCCACCCAGCAGAATGATCCCATCATTCATTTTTATGAAACCTTTTTGGCCGAGTTTGACCCCGCCCTGCGCAAGAGCCGCGGCGTGTGGTACACCCCTGAGCCGGTGGTGAATTTTATAGTGCGTGCGGTTGATGACATCCTAAAAGATGAGTTTGACCTCAAAGACGGGCTGGCCGATACCGCCAAAACCACCGTTAAGGTGAACACTGATGTTAAAGACAAACGATCACCCACCGGCTACAAGCAGGAAGAAAAGGAGGTGCACAAAGTACAAATTCTGGATCCCGCCGCGGGCACCGGCACCTTTTTGGCAGAGGCTATCAAACAAATTCGCGCACAATTTGACGGGCAGGAAGGCCTGTGGCCCAACTACGTGGAAGAGCACCTGATCCCGCGCCTCAATGGCTTTGAGCTGCTGATGGCCAGCTACGCCATGGCGCATCTTAAGCTGGATATGCTGCTGCGCGAAACCGGCTACGACCGCGAGGCCGACCAGCGCTTCCGGGTGTATCTGACCAACTCCCTCGAAGAGCACCACCCCGACACCGGCACCCTCTTTGCCGGCTGGCTGAGCAACGAAGCCAACGAGGCCAACCACGTCAAACGCGACACCCCCGTGATGGTGGTAATGGGGAATCCACCGTATTCTGTGAGCAGCAGTAATAAGGGGGAGTGGATTAAGAATTTAATTGCGGATTACAAAGATAACTTAGATGAAACGACTATAAATTCTTTGTCAGATGACTATGTAAAATTTATTCGGTACGGTCAGCATTTTGTTGACCAAAATGGAGAGGGAGTCTTAGCATATATTTCTAACAATAGCTTCTTAGATGGCTTAATTCATAGGCGTATGCGAGAGTCTCTCATGGATTCATTTGATAAAATTTACATACTTGATTTGCATGGTGACTCAAATAAGAACGAGAAAACTCCTGAAGGAAATAAGGATGACAATGTCTTTGATATAAGGCAGGGAGTATCAATTTCATTATTTATCAAAACTGGAAAAAATGAAGAATCTAAAGTTCTTCATTCTGATTTGTTCGGCAGCAGAGAGGAAAAGTATAAAAATCTATTAAACACAAATATAAAGTCATTAAAATGGAATGAACTAAATTGTGAACCACCGTATTATTTTTTTACACAAAAAGATTTCAGGCTAAGAAAAGTATATGAGCAATTTGTAAGTATAGAAAGCTTATTCAAAGAAAGGATATCTGGCATCGAGACTAAGAGAGATGATCTATTCACAGATTTAAGTAAAAATAAACTTGAACAGAGGATTAAGAAATTAATTACAAATAATTTTGATGAGTCATTTAAAAAGAATTTCAATGTTAAAAATTCATCAGGATATGATTTGATAGGTAGAATTAAAGATGCTGAATATAGTCAAAAATTCATTCGACCAGTTAATTACAGACCTTTCGAGAAACCATATATTTATTACGATACAAAACTACTCGGAAGATCCATGTATTCAACAATGAGAAATTTAATTCCCGACAATAATTTTGGTTTAGTTGCTTCCAAGCAATGTCATCGTCATTTCACTTTTTCTTTCATTACAGATAAGATAATCGATAGTAATTATTTAGCATCCGCAAAGAAATTTGGTGGCGGATATGTGTTTCCCCTCTACCTCTACCCCGAGGATGACGGTCAGCAGACCCTAAGCGGGCGGCCCGAGCGGAAGCCGAATCTCGATCCTGATATCATCCAGGAAATTGCCGACGGGCTGGGGCTGCGGTTTGTGCGGGAGAAAAAAGATGGAGTCCACCTTGAAGGTGGGCCCCATCTGAATGTGAGTGAAGAGGGGCCCCATCTGGACACCTTCGCGCCAATCGACCTGCTGGATTACATCTACGCCGTGCTGCATTCGCCAAGCTATCGAGACAAGTACAAAGAGTTTCTCAAAATCGACTTTCCGCGCGTGCCCTACCCCTCCGATGCCGATACCTTCTGGCAACTGGTTGAACTGGGCGGGGAGCTGCGGCAGATTCACCTGCTGGAGCATCCGGTGGTGGATGATTTCATCACCACTTACCCGGAGGCGGGCTCCAACGAAATCACCAAGCGACTCACCAAAACGCAGCCGGGTTTTATTCCGTACAAAGAAGATGATAATCCGTTGGAGTCCACCTCCAAGATGGCCTCCAACTTTTTCGAGCCTTTCAAGATGGAGGCCATTGGGAAAATGGACTCCATCACTTTTTCCTTGCCAGATGGAGGCCACTCTAAAAGTGGACTCCATCAAAGTGATCGCTACCCCAACGAGCCACTGGGCAAAGTGCAAATCAACGAAAAACAATACTTTGGAGACGTGCCCGAGAAAGCATGGAACTTCTACATCGGCGGCTATCAACCCGCCGAAAAGTGGCTGAAGGACCGCCGCGACCGTGAACTCAGCTTTGAGGAAATTCAACACTACCAGAAAATTATCGTGGCGCTCATGGAAACGGATCAGATCATGCAGGCCATTGATGGTATAGAGCTTGAGTAACTGTGATTAACAACTCTTCCGAAATAATCTTATTGACTTAGGTAGCAGATATTGAATAATTTATAACTGTTTAACCTTTTTCTGAGCTTCTTTAGTCTTTTCCTCCATGCCAAGTGCTTTATAAACCTTAAAGAGACTTCGCCAGTATTTATTGTCAGCTTTATCCATTTCAGCAGCTTTTTCATAGTATTTCATTGATTTGTACAGTTGCTGTTTAGCGTGTTTATCATACTTAGCAGCTTGCTTGATATTAGGAGCGGTATTGCGTTGTTCGAATAGGACCGAGGCTTTATTTTGGAAAATGATACCAAGTGTGTTATAGGAAATCGGTTCGTTTGGACGATTTTTTAAGCATTCATTTAAATGTTTTATAGACTGGTCCGTAAGCCTGTTTATTTGATCTACAAGCTTTTCGTTTTTATCTCTCAATTCTTGGATAGTGCTTTTTAAACTTTGCTGCAAGTCGTCATTTTTATTTAGTTTTTCCTGCAGATCAAAAATTTTGTTTGCATTTCTATCATACTCCTCTTGAATGTTTAGAGCTGACTGATAGAGTTGAGTTCCTAAAGAAAGTTGGTATTGAGGATTCGTGGGGTCTTGTTCTATGAGATAACTCACTGTATTGATGGCTTTTTCTGATTCTCCCGCTTGGGAATAAGAATCGGCAAGAATTTCTACAATTTGAGTGTTATCAGGATATTTTTCTCGTGTATTTTCCAACACAGAGATTGCTTTCTGAGGTTGGTTGTCATTACGATAATACTGTGCAAGAAGCATATATGATTTGGCCGATTTGCTGTCTTTCAAGTCAATGTACTTTTTCTGCGCTTTAGCGGCTTCCTCATAATTTCCGGCCATTCCGTTCACTTGGGCATAAACACTTAATGAAAGGGATGCGTCCGGCTTAAGATAAAGCGCATTCTTCAAATGGGCTATGGATACTTCCAGCGGGTTAGCTTTACTTTGCATTATACTATCGTCAGAAGCAAATTCAACAGCTTTATTATGTTCTTCACGCCAAAGTGACTCTCGAACTTTGTCAATGCGTCCGATTTCGCCTGGCGCGCTTTCTGTTCTATTAGCCAAGGCTCTTGCCTTAGAAAATGCTTCTTCCATTTGCCTGTAATGTAATAGAGATTCTTCAGGGTTTTCAATAGCCTGAGCCTGTAGACCAAGTGCAGCTCCTTTATAGTAATGACTAATATAACCGTCTATACCGTTTTCTTGTAATTTATTAATTGCAAAAATAGCTTCTGAGGGCTTATTATTTCTTATGTATTCCTCAATTTGATAGTATTGCCTATCTTTAAAAATGCTTGAAAATTTATCCAGTAATTTTTTCCAAATAGATACATGAGTTCCTTCTTGTGTCGATTGTAATGATTCTTCTAATATTTTTTTATCAATCCATTTTTCACAAGCTTCTGAGAGCTCAAAATTTGAAGCTGAAGTAACCTTTAGCCTTGCCTCAAACTGGTCATGATTTTTAAATGATAATTGAAGCTTTTCTAAAGCTTCTCCTAATTTTAGAGATTTTAGGGACTGTATTTCAGTTAATAATTTTTTGAAAAACGAATCTGAATCATATCCCGAGATATGGTATGTATTTTTTTCAGGTTTAGATAATAATCCATTCTTAACTTTCTCAATTGGCTCTTCATTGTTAAAACCAATCCAAAATAACCCTTCATTAAATTTTTCTAACTTAGATAGTTGATCAAACACGAAATCATTTCCACTATATCCAACTATTATCCATGATCGGTGGGTACCTATCTTGTCAATAATAGATCTAATTTCGCTACTCTTTTTTTTAAGTTCTGCTTTTGTATTGAACTGCCAAACATTCTGGTATTCACCATGTAAATATATTACAGAAGGAAAAGAAAGATTAAAACCAGCTAAACTAACATTATTTGCAATATCATAGACTTGATTTTTACAATTTAGCAATGAAAGTGCCCTTTTTGTTAATGGATCAAAGTTAGTTGTTACTATACAATCTATTAAGCCAATTTTCATCAAAACGGCTATAATTAGATGCGTTATATTGATTTTTGACTTATCTATAAAATAATTCAATATCCTTTGCCTATCACCAGAATCTAAATCACCCATTATTTCAAAGTATTTAGAGCTATTGGGATTAATAAAAGTGTTTAAATTTTCTTCACTTTTGATGTAATCTATAAGTTTTAGCGCAGTGGGGATGCCAGAAGAAACAGATGCTCCAGCTCCTAAAAATATAACAGTACTCTCACCTCTTTCAGATTGTTGAATAATCTTCTTTGCAACTCTTTCAATCTTAGAAGTCCGCATTATTTGATCAGTCTATTTTCCAGATAATTATAAGTTCCTGCCATGACTCTTAAATCAAAACAGTTTTCCAGTTTAAGCTTAGGAAGTTTAAAATTCAATTAGGAAAATAAATGAAATTTCTTATAAACTCATGTTTGGAAAGACTAAAATAGCCACTACCAGAAGATCATCGTAGCCCTTATGGAAACGGATCGCATCATGCAGGAGATTGATGAGATTCAAATTGAGTAGAGCCTTGCTTGATTACGGAGCAGAGCAAACAGCAAGAATAATTCCCCTCTAACAAGAGGGGTGGCCTTCACGCGGGTTTTCGTGATGGTCGGGGTGTGTTTCGCTCCACTGCGGATGCAAAGGGTAAATCATACGGGCCGATTAAACAAATCGGCCTACATTTTGGTTTTGTCTTCTACCATGCCGGAGCGAAGCGCTGGAATCAGTATTAAAATTTGGGGCTGCGTCCGTCGCTCCGCTGCGGACGCCACCGGTACCATTCCCCTTGCGGAGCAGAGCGCCGCAAGGAGATACAGAGATAATGCTCCGTTGCGGAAACAGAAGAACAAGCAGTTAATTAGTAATGGATCGCTGGCAGAAATCATCCGTACATTTCATATCAATGCTTTTAATAAAATTACCCGACCATGGCCAACCAAAAAAAACCTAAAATTGTGCATGTGCACCTGCCCAAAGACGAAGCGTTCAAATCAACCCTTACCGCGGGCGACCATGAACTTATTGCCGATGAACCCGAAAGCGTGAAGGGCGGCACCGACCAAGGGCCCGACCCTTATGATTACTTGTTGATGTCGCTCGGCTCCTGCACCGTGATGACGGTAAAAATGTATGCCCGTCGCAAAGAATGGGCGCTGGATGATGTCTTTTTAGAGCTAAAACATAACCAGCGTCATGACAAGGATTGTGAGAATTGCGAGGAAGCCGAGAGCAAAATTGATGTAATCCAAAAAGAGCTCATCATCAAGGGCGAGCTTTCTGATGAACAGCTTAATAAGCTGCTGGATATCTCTAAAAAGTGTCCCGTTCACCGCACACTACTGGGTGAGATGGAAATTGAGAGTAGCGTTAGCCGAAAATAAACAAATAGTCATCCCGCAGATCCATGCGGGATCTTGTGGAGGCGGGTAGCGTTGGTCTGGGTACAAAATAGATTGGGGGGATCTCAGTCATGCGAGATCCTGCATCGCGGTGCAGGATGACTTTGTAATTTAAATTTCTATTCTAACCATCATCCTTTAGCCTCCTTTCCAATCCCACCAACAGATTAACACGGATTAAAAACGAATATCCGTGCCTATCTGTAAAAATCAGTGGCTAATTCTACTCCACCGCCGCCGGTTCCTGCCCGTCGGTGTAGGCCTCAATGGGCACGCAGCTGCACATCAGGTTACGGTCGCCGTAGGCGTCATCCACGCGGCTGATTGACGGCCAAAATTTACTAAACCGCAGATGATCAAGCGGGAATACGGCCTGCTCACGCGAATACGGATGCGACCATTCCTCCGCCAAGGCTACCCGCTGGGTATGCGGGGCATTTTTGAGCACGTTGTCTTCCGCATCGGCTTCATCATTTTCGAGGGCACGTATCTCCTCCCGAATTGAAAGCATGGCCTCACAAAAGCGATCCAGCTCATCTTTGGATTCGCTCTCCGTGGGTTCAATCATCAGTGTGCCCGGCACGGGAAACGACATGGTAGGCGCATGGAAACCGTAGTCCATCAGGCGCTTGGCAACATCTACCGAATCAACCCCGGCCGATTGTTTAAACGGACGTATGTCAACGATAAACTCGTGCGCGGTGCGACCATTTTTACCGGTGTACAAGATAGGAAACTCATCCTTAAGCCGCTCTTTCAAATAGTTGGAATTGAGGATAGCTTTTTTGGTGGCTTGCGTCAACCCTTCAGCACCCATCATTTTAATATACGCATACGAAATAGTGAGAATGCTGGCACTGCCCCAGGGCGCGGCGGATATACCGTGAATGGCATGTTCACCGCCGGTTTGCACCAAGGCATTGCCCGGCAGAAAAGGTTTGAGCTTTTCATTCACCCCAATGGGCCCCACCCCCGGTCCGCCGCCACCGTGGGGAATACAAAATGTTTTGTGCAGGTTGAGGTGACACACATCGGCCCCAATTTCGGCGGGACTGGTAAGCCCCACTTGC
>Ga0306869_1001077_pt1 | contig 10905 bp, 7 predicted proteins | sample AntRauTorckE6833_FD_190421 | JGI IMG/M metagenome (GOLD analysis project Ga0306869, IMG submission 190421) | Saline lake microbial communities from Rauer Islands, Antarctica - Metagenome Torckler E6 #833 (v2) (version 2) | ecosystem: Environmental > Aquatic > Non-marine Saline and Alkaline >... | reverse complement strand
GGACAATAGCAGCCTCGACCAACGGTGGGTGGCGATTGCCAAGACCGACCTCCAGAAAGGCTTTATGGCCGCAACCCGATCCATCGCAAAACCAGACTTTTTCTGAGGAGATCACAGTGAGCACAGACAAACAACTAGCAGCACTGATGGGCGGCAAGATGCCTTCGTTCGTATCGAGCGGGGCAGGTGCCGAGCTGAACAAAGAAGCCAAGGCGGGTACCGGTGGCGAGAGCATCAACCGTATCAGCATGAAGCAGTCGCGCTTCCGCCTGATCGTGGGCGGTGAGCAGGTCAAGGTCATGGACGAGCCGTACATGGACGTGGTCGTAGTGCGGACCAACCCCAACGTGAGCAAGGCGTACTACTCCAAGAAGTACGACCCCAACGCTGAGGACCAGTCCCCCGACTGCTACTCCAGCAATGGCGTGGTGCCTGACGATGGGGTAAACGACAAGCAGTGCTCCACCTGCGCCAACTGCCCGATGAACGTGTGGGGCTCGAAGATCAGCGACACCGGCAACAAGGTGAAGGCGTGCTCTGATATCAAGCGGCTCGCCATCGTGCCGGCCAGCAAGGTCGACGCTCCTATGTTCCAAGTGGCTATCCCTGCGGGCAGCCTCAAGGTGTGGGGCAACTACGTGCGCATGCTGGACCAGACCTCACCGGCTATCCCGTACAACGGCGTGGTAACGCGGATGAAGTTCGACCCTGACAGCGACTACCCGAAGCTGCAGTTCGAGCCGATCTCTTGGGTGAGCGACGAGGACTACGCCACCATCAAGGAGCGGTACGCCAGCGAGGACGCCAAGCACGTGTGCACTATCTCTGATGTGCCCGGTACTTCGCCATCAGTAGAGGCCCCGGACAACAGCGCCGCTGAGGCTGCGGCCAAAGCGGAAGCGGAAGCGGAAGCGGAAGCGGAAGCGGAAGCGGAAGCGGAAGCGGCCGAGAAAGCCAAGGCTGAGCAAGCCAAGAAAGCCAAGAAAGCCAAGGCTGACGCTGCGGCTAAGGAAGCTGCTGCGGCATGGGGCGGGGCTGAGAAGCCGGCACCTGATTCGACCCCGGACCCCGGGGCCGGTGGCAACCCTGAGTTTGACGCTGCTGGCTGGGGCGCTCCATCGGCCAAAGCCAAGCCGGCTGACAAGAAGGAGCCGCCGGTGCAGCACCACGAGGAGCAGAACGCCGCTGTCTCTTCAGACGACCAGAGCCTGAACGCCGTGTTCGGTGAAGGTTTCGACGACTGAACTACCTGACCAAGCCCCCGCAAGGGGGCTACATTGGAGAAGACCATGAGTGAACTACAACTTACTAGAGAACAGGACGAGTTCCGCGCTGCGCTTGGGCGGTTCCGCGCCGAGACGCAGCTCTCTCAAGCGTCCGCTGCGCGTCTTATGGATGTGAACCCCGGCAGTATGGCAAAGTGGTACAAGGCAGACCCGCAAAGTGGCAAGGTGCGTCTGCCCCAGAGCTATGTGCAGGATGCTATCTGGTTGAAGATCCAGAGATTGAATGCGGCCAACTCAGACGGTGGGCTGTATACTCAACTCCGCGGACTAAAGCCGTCTGAGCGGGTGAACCTACTACAATCAGCTCTCGACTCAGGCCACTACTCCTAAGCACAACGACGGCTACAAACAACGAGGAGACTGACTGTGGTAAATACGTTCTTGTCTAACCTGTTGCCAGAAGAGGGGCCATACCTTCTGGCAACACCCGCATCATTCGTTAAAGACGGCGAAACGATTAAGTTCTTTAAGCACAAAGCGTTTGATACCGTAGCCGATTTACAGCGTGAAGCCTTCACTGCAGCGGCCACGCCACTGGATGCGTACTTCGCCATGGGCAGTGTCCATGAGGTGAAGGAAAAAGACATACGCAAGAAGCCGAACATCAACCGCCTGCGCACTTTCTGGCTGGACATAGACGTGAAGCAGACGGGCAAGCACTACCGCAGCAAAGGTGAAGCAGGCGCAGCAGTGCGCGAGTTCTGCCGTTACAACAACCTGCCGAAGCCCTACGTGGTGGACAGCGGCGGTGGGCTGCATTGCTACTGGGCCATGTCAGAGTCCATCGACAAAGAACAGTGGGAACACTACGCCGGTATCCTCAAGGCCGCGACCGTAAAGTTTGGCCTGCTGGCTGACCCCGCCCGCACCAGCGACTGCGCCAGTGTGCTGCGCGTACCCGGCACGGTGAACTGCAAGACAACTCCGACAGTGCCGGTAACTCAAGCGGTGGTGGGCAAGGTGATTACCGCCAAGCAGATGCTGGCCTGCATAGCGTCGTCACAGCATGACCCCGCACAGATTAAGGGCTCAATCACCGTGACTGGAATGCCCGTGGGTATGGGCGAGCGACCGGCTCACATAGCGGCGACCAACGTGAACGAGGAAGCTGCCGGTGGTATCGGCATTGAGATGACCGAGGCCAATCCCAAGCGAGTAGTCCGTAAGTGTAAGCAGCTCATGTGGCAGGCCACCAACGCCAACGACGTCGAAGAGCCACAATGGTACGACATGGTTGGATGCCTTCGCCATGCGGAGCAGGGCAGCTCGGCCGTGCATGCCATGTCCAAGCAGTACCCGGGCTACAGCGCCCACGAGACAGACACCAAGATCAACCAGCACGTCGAGGCGGGGGCAGGGCCCACGCTTTGTAAGACGTTCGAGGACCACAACCCCGGGGGCTGCGACGGCTGCCCGTACGCAGGCAGGATCAGCACGCCCCTACAGCTGGGCAGAGAGATGCGTGCCGAGACCGCACCGGTGGTTGAGCCCAAGGTAGTGCATGGCGCCGAGCAGTCCGTCGGCACACTGCCAGATCCGCCCTTCCCGTTCAAGCGGGTGCGCAACCAGAAGACCGGCGAAGTAGGCATCGGCTACTCTATCTTTGGGGAGGACAACTACGAGGAAGAGGTCATCATCTATGAGCATGACATCTACCCCGAGCAGATAATATTCGACGAGCGGGAAGGCAAGTACGTAGCGCAGGTGCGTCGGTACCTACCGAAGGACGGCTGGGACTCCCTGCCGGTACCGCTGGGCAAGTTCTACGATCGACGCAGCTTGGCGTCCACATTAGGGGATCTCGGCGTTATGCCTGACACGGGCAAGGTCGAGCTACTGGTGCAGTATATGGTTGGGTACATCCGTGAGTTACAAAAGCACGCTCGCTCTGCTGTTATCTATGCGCAGCTGGGGTGGCGTGACGAAGACCGCTTTGTCCTTGGTGACAGGGTGTTATACGAAGACCACGTGGAGCGGATCAACCCGCACCGCAACATCGTCAACGCACTCGGCTGGTCTGAGCCCCGGGGCGAGTTATCAGAGTGGCGCAAGGTCATGGCCATGTATGAAGCTGAAGGTCTGGAGTCGTTCCAGTTCGGTGCCGGCGTGGCGTGGGCAGCACCGCTGTTCAAGTTCACCAACTTCAACGGCATGATCGTATCCATGGTGGGCGAGAAGGGCTGCGGTAAGTCCAGCATCATGCACCTCGTCAACAGCGTGTGGGGCCACAAGGAGCACAGCTGGGTAGACATGGAGCACGACACCATGCGTGCCTTCTATAACAAGCTGGGCGTTTTGAAGAACCTGCCAGTGTGCTACGACGAGGTGACTAACCTGCCCGAAGAGCCGCTGTCGGATCTGTGCTACGCCATCTCTAAGGGTCAGGGCCGGCAACGCTTGAACCAAGACGGCAGTGCCAAAGAGAACTTCGGTAACTGGCAGACGATGATGCTCACCACTAGCAACGCCAGCCTGCACGGCCGGCTCGCTAACGTGAAGTCAGACGCCAGTGCTGAGGCGGTGCGGGTGTTTGAATACTACGTGCCCTCTGGGCAGCTGCCCAAGGCTGTGGCTGACGAGACGCTGGACCTGCTGAACTACAACTACGGCATCGCCGGCGACCTGTACATCCAAGAAGTAATGAAGGACGTCGGTGCGGTGCGTGACCGCATCAAACACTGGACCCGGTACATGGAGGAGCATGCCAAGGTCACCAGTGGTGAGCGGTTCTGGGCCGCTGGGCCCGCCTGTGTGCTCACAGGCTACGAGATCGCCAATAGGCTGGGCCTGACCAACGTCAACATCGAACGCCTTGTCCGGTTCTCTGTGAAGGCCATCAACAACATGCGCGGCGTCGTGTCGGAGAACACCAAGAACCCGAACAACGCGATCGCGGACTACCTGAACAGCAACCTGCGTAACATGCTGGTGCTGAACAGCCAGCCGCTGGACGGCAAGCTGGCGATGGTAGCGCAGGAGCCAAGGGACGCGGTGCGTATCCGGTACGAAGTCTGGAACAACCAAGCCTACGTGGACCGCAGCCACCTGCGTGAGTGGTGCAGCGCCCGCTCGGTGGACTGGTCTAACCTCAAGCAAACGCTCAAGCGTCAGGGCATCCTGACGGGCGAGGTGCGCATGGTGCTGGGCAAAGGGACATCGTGGAAGACGGCGCAGACGTGGTGCTGGACATTGAACATGGGCCACCCAGAGATGGCGGGGGTTCAGCAGGCATCCGCGTTGAACGCTTCGGAAATCGTGGGCACGGCTATGGCCGATGCCCAGAAGGGGTGAACCATACCCCCGCTACGGCGGGGGTATGTAGACCGGGTTCGCTGGGTCAACGAGCGGGTCGCTGGTGTCAGGACTTATATCAAATCGGCGGTCGCCTATTGGCCCCCCTCCCAAGACCAGCTGTGTTAAGTCAACTACTTGGGCTGTAGCGTCCTCGTAGGCGTGTACACTATCCCCCAAGCCGGCGAATACCGCGAGGCCCCGTGCTTTAGCGGCTACGTGAGCCGTCATTAACTGTACACCAAGCCGCGTGAGAGTGTTGCTCGGCACATCGAAAATAGCCGCCTCACGGACGTCCTGCCCCCGCATAAGCAGCCTTGAGGGGGACAGCCATACGGCGTTAATGTATCCATCGGACGCATTGAACGCCGCTATAGTGGAGGCCGCAGCGTTCATCTGAACCCCGTCGCTTACCCTCACTGGCACGTTGCCCACCGTCACGTAGTCTAGCCCTCCTGCCCAATCTACGAACCCGCCTGTCGGTCCCGCCTTGATTAGCATCATATCGAAGAGCGGATTATTCGGTATGTCGGTCGCCAAAGTAACCGATCCGGTCGAGGTTACAGCGTACAGCGTCCACGCGTCTGTCGCAGTCTCTTCGCCGTAGTACATAACGGCAGCACTGGTAAGCGTCCCCGGGGACGCTTGGTCTATAAACCGTGACCCCACTGGCGGGACTACAGTGGCTGACAGGGCCCCCGCGGAGTCGAACGCCCGCAAGAAACCGCCAGAGTATGTGTTTACAAGAATCTCGGGGTTATTGGCATCCCCCGAGCTAGACGCTGGTTGCGGGTAGGCGAAGCTGTTCGGGAACGTGTATGTGTTTATGACCCCAGTAGTATCGAAGAACGTCAGCTTGTCAGACCCCCTAGCAAGAAGCGTGTCTCCGAAATGCCCGACTAAACCAGAGGCGCCGTTTGTGGGGGCTACTCCTCCAAATAGCTTGTTCAGGAATTTATCGAAGAACGCCAAATACGGCTCGCCAGCGTCTTGGGCAATAGACACCCATACGCCGTTAATAGTAGCCACCACGTAGTGGTTTTTGGTAAAGGCACCGGAATAGGGGTCTGGCGACCCAACACTTGCTGAACCTATAGCCAGCCACGTATCCTCGCCGCCGTATGTGTACAGGGTCTGGGTATCTGGGTCCAGCACGTACAGCAGGCGGCCTGTGTAGTCGCCTGCTGTGGGGGACGCACTGGCGCAAAAGTCTATCTCTCGGCTACGGAGGAACGCTTGCCAGAACGGGGTGCATATTTCAGCCATCGTCGCTTACCTCGTAGTACATACAGTGGACAGCCCAAAAATAGCTGCATTCGCTCAAAATCCTTCCTCCTTAAATAGCCGGCCGCACTGCCCGAAGTGCCCATTCCCTACGTAGTGCACCTCGTTACTGGCGGCAATCCCGGGGATTTTCTCCCACCCTACGCCCTAGCCGCAAAGTCGAACCCTACCACCCCCGTCGAGATTGGCGGGGTTACGGGGGCCCACGTCCCCACGGTATAGAACAGTAGTGCCCCGTTGGCGCCCGTGGCGGTGCTTTCACCTTCCCCCGCGGCGAACAGGGCGCCGTCCGTGCTAAACCCTGCTTGCCTCGCTCGCCGCGGGGACCCCCCGAAAGGAAGCCCAGCGGCCTCTCCACTGAATACCGGCCCGTTAGTGGTCGCGTCGTCGGTAGGACGTACCTGAAAACCGCCGTTATACCCAACCCCGTCAAAGGTGTACCCATCCCCCCTTGTGTCGTATCCGATAAGGGCCCCGTCGGGGGATACTGCAACAGAAACTGCCTGCGACCCAGAATCCAACCAAGTAGCCGTAGAGGCCGAAATAGGGTCCGCCAGTCGGTACGGGTGCGGCCCTGCTGCCGGCACCGTGTAGGCTACCACCCCACCAGCAGCTGCAGTGTCGGCAACCCCGGAAGAAAACCGGCCGGGCGGCGCGAAATCAGCCACACTTACGAAGGACAGCGTTGCTAAATCGAGCAGCCCCTTGGACGGACTGGACGCGCAGTTCACTAGGTACTTGCCATCGGGGGTGAATACGCAGCGAGCCGCATACAGTGCACCTGAGCTTAAAAAAGAGTACCCCGACAGGGTGGGTGCGCCCGCTACGGGCAGCCAGTCTGCGGTTGAGACGAGCACGGGGGTGTTCTCCCCGGCGGGCACTAACGCAGCCATAGCCCGGTCAACGCTAAAAGATACGTTCCCGCTGTGCAGGTTAGGCACGGTGTCGATAATAGTCCACGCACGGGTCTCGTACAGCGTGGTTGCGATTAACAGCCATTCGCCATCTGGGCTGAATACCGGGCGCTGGCCGCCGACGGGTAGGGTGGCGATGGCCGTGGTCAGGTCACCTACTTCGTACACTGTGGTCTCTGTATCGGTGGCCAGTGCAACGAAGTGCTGCGGGTCAGCCGGGGGGCATATGTCGATCTCTCTGCTACGGAGAAACGCTTGCCAGAACGGGGGGCAGGAGGCAGGCTCCGGGGCGGTTAACGCCACAGTATACACTCCGAAATAATCGTCCGCGCCAAACTCCCGTGAGCCCAGTAGGGCGTATTCGCCTGATATGTAGGCCCCGATCTCGACCACCCCCCAGAATAGTACTGGTTTGTGAGTACTTTTATTTCCGGTGGCAAGGCCGCCAAGTCGATTGGGTCTGGGGCTCCCCCGGTAAGAGGGACGAACGCGAACTCCACGAATTCAGTGCCGGGTGGGGGGAAGTCCCCGCTATCCACACTCAGTAGTGTGGCGTAGGTCGTAAACCCCCAAGGGATACCCTGAGAATAGGTGGAAAAGGGCACGTCACTAACGTACGCAGTACTCGGAGTCCCTCCGTTAGAGGACTCCGTTAGGTAGACCCCGATGTCTCCGATGGAGAACGCGTTTTCGTCAAACCCGTAGATCCGTATTACTGTGGTGCCGTCAGCAGGCATGCCGCTTTCTCCCGATCAGTGGTTTCTGTGGTCAGCAAGTGGTGGGCGCCCTGCTTGTGGACGCGCCACACGTACCCTACGTGGTCTAACTGCGTGGGTGCCAGTGTCCTGCGGGTCATGCGGTCCGCCGCGTAAGGCGTAGCTTGCATCGCCGGTAGCAGAGGCAGGATGTCCTCTCGCCTGTACACTACGCCGTTGTGGCCACTCTTGGTATACTTGTGGCGCCGGCCATCCGTGTATTCTACATACTCTCTGGGCACCACGCACCGGTGGTTTGCCATAGCGGCTAAGCTCTTGGCGTAACCCCCCGGCACCACGTAGTCATCCGAGTCCACGTACGCCACGAACTCGCAAGTGCCCAGCTGGAACCCTTTGGCGCGGCCAGCACCGACGCTGCCCTCTACGCCCTCGACTACATGCACGACCACAGGCTCGCCTTCAAGCGAGCGCAAGCACTGGGCCAGCCACTCGGGGTTTGTGCCGGAGTGGGTCAGGACGTGGACATCAATCACGTCACAGGCTCCCCTTTGCTGAACGGGCGTACGACGAGGTTGTTGCTGATATACGCAAGGTCTCGATAGCGCACCCCACTGATAACCCTCGTCCACGTCAACCCTCCGTCGTTGGATATGTACGCACCGGAGTCGTCTGTTACGGCCAGCACACTGAGGGTGGGGGGCTCGGCAGGGTCGCTGTTGGGTAGCTCCTCTTGGATAGTGCGCACGCCTATGTCGTCAATAGTTTCGGTAGCCGAGGCTTGCCCTTGGGGTATTGCCCGAGAGTAGGCGCCGGCAATTCCAACAAAGCCGAGCAAGAGGTTTAGGTTAGGGTCGCTTGCCTTAGTGGTGGCCACAACAGCGAAGGTGCCGCTTCCGACGTAGGCCGCCGAGGGGACGAGAATGTTCAGGTTGGTCACGCCCCCGAAAAACCCCTCTCCGTCAAGCCCTTCTATGCTGAGCAGGCGGTCGATCCTTGAAAACACAGACTCGTAGGAAAGTATATTAGACGGGTACGAGTAACCGGTTAGCTGCCCGTCTTGGGCCTGCACCACGCTGTACTGAGTGCTGTTCGTATTAGCAATTTGCCGCTGGAAACTTATGTCCTCCTCTCCACCGTCTGGGTTCGTGAACCCCGTCAGTAGTAAAATACCAACGAGCAAAATGTACCGCCCGTTGTCATCATACCCAACCCCTGATTCTGCGACTTGATGCAAAAGCTGCCCTGTAACCCCCAAAGAATTAGCCGGCACACTGGGTACACCGTACGCTTCCAAAAACGCTTTCATTTGATTCTTTATCGGTAGCGTCAACGACGGCTCAGCGTTTACCTGATTGTAATAGTATGGCCCCGTTGCTGCCCCCGCGGCTATAATTGATGCACTAGGTACGCCTTCTGCGGACCACCGTGCGTACTGAATAATTTGCCCCCCTATGGGGTATAGGGCCAGCGTTTCTACGGCGTAGGGTTCTTCTGGGTCTTGTATGGAACGCCGCTCCGGTAGCTTAATCGAAGTGGATATGCCCCTGACTCCGAAGACTTCCCCGGCTTCGTCCATCTCAAGAATGTCCACGACGGTGTTCCGGCTAGTGCCCGTTGGCGGTGGCCCGATGTAGTCATCTGGGTCGTAAGGGGATTCTCCGTATATAGGGTACGGGGCCGTGCGTAGGTCGTTGTCCGCTTCTCGATCCCAGAACGAGGTCCACACAATTTCTGGGCGGCCGTCTTCATCCAGCACGGTTAAGTCGAAGCAAAGGGTCAGCGCGTTGCACACCCCCGTATCGTAATTGTTTGTCACTTCGTTGAACGGCTGCGCTTTACACAACGGCACACTGATCGCCAACCGGGTGCCGTTAGAGCACGCTGCCACATACCCCGCTGTCACCCGGTACCGGTGGGCTCGACTGGCCAGCTTGTGCCCGGGAGCGTACTGACTGAACCAGTCTTCACTGAACGTGAGGCGCGTAAACCTATCCCCACCTCGGCACAACACGGCCTCCACCCAAAACTTGTCCGCCGGCAATACGAACGGCGTGTCCGTAATAGTCGTGGGGCGGTCGGTGTTCAAAAAATGGAACGGCCGATTAGCCCTTGTGGTGGTGTACCCTTCGGCTTTCTTACCGGTGAACCCGGTGTATATAAACGACATCGTGCCCTCTGGCATAGGGTCGCCAAAGGCTATGGGGTCGGGTATATTGGCAGGGCGCGTCTTTGCCTCCGCCGCTATATCCACCCCGCCGTCTTTTGCGTAGAACGCATCCCGGGAGAATTGGGTTATGTCCACGTCTCGCAAGAAAGCCCCGCGCCCGTTAGCAAAGTCCGGGCCGATCTGGCTCGTTATATTTAGCGCAAGCGCTTTGACCGGAAGCACCAGCACCGTAGTAGCGATCTCTTTCGCTGAGGCCGTTGTTTTAAACAGCGTGCCGTCGTAGAACTTATACCGGGTCCCCCGCGCTAGGCTGGACGCCCGGTTGTTAAACCGCCTCGCCAGATAAACGTACTCCTTCGCGGCGAGGGAGGTGGTATTTATTTTTTTCTTCCTCATATGCCTTCGATCTGCGCAATGAGGGCACCGGAAGCACTGGACGCCTGAGCAGCCACATCCGCAAACCCACGCACCGCTGTGGCCAGTGCCGAGTTAGCACCGCCCGCGTCATACAACGCGATCTTGTTGCGGTCAGTGCTGATCTGGGTCTCTGCGTCCAGACCCTCTGCCCGCAAGCGTAGCTCCTCGAAGGAGATCTCCACGTTGTAGTAGGTGCTGAGGGCAGAGTACAGGCTGCTGTACGCTTGCGCCCTGACCCGGGCCCGCTCGATTTCTTTGTCTGGTATGGTCACCCAGATCCTGTAGAAGTCAGCCAGCGCAGACATAATAGCCATCTTGTACTGGTTGGCCTGCTCAACCGCGAACTGCAGTAGCTGCAGCTTGACCTCTTCGTTCCGAATAGCCTCGGTGCGGTTCACCTCCTGCACAGCCTCAGACGCCTGCTGGCGGGCGCGGTCCAGAGCAGTGATGTAGGCCCCGGGGGGCAGCGTAAAGCCCCGTGAGGAGAACTCAGTGCGCAGGGTGGCGTCGGCCGCGCGGAACTGCCGCTCCTCTCTGTCCCGGGCGCTGTTCCAGATAGCCTCGAACACAGACTCGTGCAGGCCAAACGGGTTCTTGTTGGTGATGATGTTGCACAGCCACTCGTCCGGCACGTTCTGCAGGCACTCATCGATAGCAGGGAAGTACCGGGACAGCCACTCATTAACCTCGCCGTTGAGGCGAGCCACTTCCTCCGATGTGCCGTCCGCGTCAGGGAATAGATCACTGAAGTTCGGCGGCTCTTTGAGGTTGGGCTTGTTCAGATCCACGTCCACTCTGGGCGACGAAAGGTCCGGCTTTATGTTGGTGCT
>Ga0306869_1001076_pt1 | contig 10911 bp, 11 predicted proteins | sample AntRauTorckE6833_FD_190421 | JGI IMG/M metagenome (GOLD analysis project Ga0306869, IMG submission 190421) | Saline lake microbial communities from Rauer Islands, Antarctica - Metagenome Torckler E6 #833 (v2) (version 2) | ecosystem: Environmental > Aquatic > Non-marine Saline and Alkaline >... | reverse complement strand
CGTTTTGGATTATATCACCCTCAATGGTTAAGTTCCCTACCATTGTGTCATCCACATCACTGCGCAAAAACCGACTGCTGTCAATATTTTTCCAAAGCCCAGAGGACTGATCATACCCTAAAAAGTGGGAATCAAAAGGACTAACAATTGAAACATCTATTAATTCATTCAAAGTCGTGGCCCCAGTAACATCAGCACCATTTGCTGCTAATACTTTAATAGAAGAAACCCCTTCACTAAGATGTTTATATCTTTTGTTTCGGCCTTGCGCTGGTATGTCTAAAGAATTGAATATCATATTACAGGATTAATGCATTTTGTTCTTCTTGTTGTATTTCTTCTAATGTAAATTGTGTTCTATCATTGACAGCATCATATTCCATAGAAACAGGAAATAACCGGACATTAACCCCGTCTTTTTGCAATAATTCAAATTCAAATAATTGCCACGGTTTAAAAAATCCCCTTAAATTAACTATAAACCTATATCGTGTTTGTTGCAAATTAGTCAAATAAGTATTTAAAAGCAAATCTTCTAAATATCCTTCGTTATCTCCTCTGTTAAAATATTTAATACGAACAATTCTTGCATGTTCAATTTCATAACCATCTGGGGCACAATCATAATATAGATCTGTTTCCGCTGCACGATACCCTTTATCCATATATAAAGCCCCTCTACACGGTGTTTTTAAATCAGTTCCTATTATAGTATCTATATTTAATTCTTCTATAAAAGTAAAACCTGATGTGGCTTGATGTTGTGCATCTTTAGGCTCTACATTTTTAAATTGTTCCAAGTCATTTCCTTTTTGTTCTAATAAATGAATTTTTAAATCTTTTATTGCATAACCAAGATAATTTTCTAACTGCCATATTGTTGTACCCTCTTCTGGACTAAATATTTGAAGAAATAAATATCCTCCTTTTACAGACTTTGATACATTCTGCGACCAATTTTTTAAAGGCCAAATAGGACTTTGATAAAAAACAGGATCAACTCCGGGCGGCCAGAGAGCAAGATTCCCAGACCCCCCATTTATTTCATACCATTTATTATATTGAAGGTTTCCATTGTATTCCTTAAAACTTATAAAAGGGACTTTTTGATTTCCTGAGTCAGCATCAGCAATAACTTTACCTTCTTGCCAATAGCCAGCATCGGTGTAACGATCATAATAAAAATCATTAATTAAAGTAGAATAAATACCTGTTTTAGTTTGTTGTACACAAAGCCTAATAGTAATAGAGCTGTATCCTAAGGAAGTCATATCTGATTCCTTCATATAATCAGATATGTTCTCGAACATAACTTTTCCACTCATTCCAATAAATTGTAGATTAGAAGAATACACATAAATTCCTGTATTTATCTGAACTGCCCAATATGCTGGGGAATCAGTATCTGGCTGAATTCTCATAAAATATTCTGCATTTTGTGAGCTACCATCACTTGATGGTACTTCTCTTCTAACAAAAGAAGTACCGGCATAATTCAATATTTTTTCAAAATTTTCACAAGAAGCATACCTAAACTCTTTATATTTTACATCATCATCCCCATCTTTAACGTAATTCACCTGTGAAAGAAAACTGGACATTGTATCATTTGATATTTCTATTTCCCTTGGATTATTCTCTACATATTTATTAAAATTGATTGTGACTTTTCTTTTTCCAGGAACCATTTCCACAGAATGATCTTCTAATCTTTGGTCTATTGTTTTTAGAACAGGGTCTATTGACTCTACACCTTGATAAGTAAGATCTGTATAACTATATGACTTAACATATATACTGGAATTGGCAAGGTTGTAGAAATCTAAAATATAAATGTTATTATTAAATGCAAATAGACGTGCCCCAAACGGAAGTAAGATTGCACTAAGAACTTCTCTACATGTCATCTCACTTCCTTCCTCATCATAAAAGTTGTCCATATTAATTAAACACTCATGAAAAACCCCTGTAGAAGAATTTGCATCACTATAATAATTCTCATATACTGATGTAGGAGCACTAACACTCCATTTTCGTACTTTAGTATAAAGCCCTAAATTTAATGTATCATAAGAAATACCAAGTTTATCCAAACAAAATTTTATCACATCTATTAATGACCAAAGTCCAGATAATTGATCATTATTACTATCTAATAAAGGAAATCTATCCAACACAGGAAACCCATTATTTGCTGTGATATTTATTTTATAATTTAATTGTTTGCTAATTGGATCATTGTATTGTTCTGCATCTATATAGCCTGTAAACGTAGGGGAATTAGAAACACCATCTGGAATATAATAATTTTGGTAATATCTAACTTGTACTCCGGTTGGATTTATAGTATAGAATATATCAAGAAAATCAAGTGGCTGATTAGAAATTAAAGCCATGTCCACCCCTTCCCCTATAAGACATTCTTTATCTGAAAATAAATCAAAAGAAGGACGTGTGTATTTAAAACCACTTATAGTGACTTCTTGCGGTGTAGCAGAAGTTTGTACATAAACCTCTACACGTTCACAAAAATCAGGATCACTTTTTCCAAAGTCATACCATTGCCCATAATATTTAAGATTCCAAGCCATTATCTAAAAGAATTTTGTTTGTTTCTATATCGTTTTAATGTTATATCTAATTTATCAGCAGGTATTGATACATTCGCTGTTTCCCAATTCCCATAAGATCCGCCCCCAATCATTGCCTTTAATTTATCTAATGGGGCCACAACTTCTGGATTTGACCTTGCACCGGGGTATTCCCCTATTTTCCCAATAGTAGGGCCATAAGCTAATCCCCCATCCGCATATTCAGGAACATTAACTGCCCTTAATGACTGTCCTTCTTGTGGCCCTGCATTGGCTATTGCTACAAAGTGTGCTCCGAGTGCAACGGCTGCTGCCCCTGCTGCGAGTGCTACCAATGGATTCGCCAGCAAAGTATCTTTAAATGCTTCTGTGGCTAATGCAGCGGCCATTAATGCTGCTCCTAAGTCCTGCAAAAATGCACCAATAACCCCCATCATTCTTTTTCCAAAATCTTCCCCTTCTTTCAATGGTGTTACCATTGCAGTTATCATACTTTCTGCTAATCTTCCAAATGATTTCGCTAATATTTCCCCCACGGCAACTTGGCTTTCCATTGCTTCTTTCTGACGTAACAGTGCTTCTTTATTCTTATATATTTTCCCAGTCAATTCCTCCCATTTCTTAATAAGCTCTTTAAGTCTCTGTCTCTGATCTTCTGTCAAACTGTCAAAAGAATTAAATAAATTATCTATTGTACTTTTTGTATCGGATACATCTGCATCTAATAAATTAAAACTATCCCCTAATAGTGAAACCTGAACCTTATTTTTTTCCATTTCCCTTCTATAATTTTTAAAGATCTCCTCTACCTCTGTTAAGGGTTTTTTAAGCCCATCAAACGCATTTCCGAGAGCTTTTATAGATTCTTCAAAATTCCCTTTGTAGTCTGGATCAAGAACTTTCTCTAGAAAATTCTCAAGAATCTTCAGTTTCTCAGCAGTAACATCTATTTCTTTGCCAAACACTTTCATAGTAGCACTGGCAGTATCCTCCACACTCTTAAATGCGTCCTCAATCTTTGTTTTATCTATTTCAATATCTAATTTTTTATCTTTTTTCCCATCCCCAAAAAGTGTGCTCATTTTTTTCTTGAGCCCATCAATCAGTTTTTGTAAAGCAACAGCATCAGCAACTAACTTAACAATTCGACTATCAGACATATCTACACCTGCTGCAAGCAGATCTGATACTTGATTTTTCAAATCCCCCAATTGCTTCTGCCATAGATTTATAGTAGGGGTTAAGATATTTGGATCTGCAAGAGCTTCTCTGAGCCTTTTCATGTCGTCTTCTATTGCTTTAGTAACAGAATCGAATTCTTTCCGCAAAAAAGAAGGAACTGACCCAAACGTAGAAATGTAATAATCCATTTTTTCTTTTACTACACTAAGTTCATCTTGCAATGGAATTAGTTTTGATTTTAGATTGGCAGCTAAATTACCAAATTCATCATCACTTGTCTGGATAAGTTTAATAGTTTCTGCAATTTTAGTATTTATATCAGTGTACTTTTCTTCTAAATTTTTAAGTTCTTCCGCAACCCCGCTATCTATGCCAAGGCCAGCGAATTCGGCTTTTTGATAACTATTCCAAGCGGCTTGAAATTCCTTTGATTTTTTTATGACTTTTCCTATACTCCTCGCAGTAGCTTGTACACCCATATCCAAGTTCGTCCATTCTGATGACATCCTCTTCCAGATAGAAAAATCCTCCACTTCGGCATATTTTTCTAGCATTTTGCTAATTTCATCACTATGCCCTTTCATTGCTTCGGTTGCAATATTCACAGCAGCTGGCGTCTTGATTCCATACTCTCTCAAGCGGGTCAATGCATTAACATAGGCTTCTGATTGTAACTCCGCAAGTCTAGCTTGTTCTTTTTGTATTTTGCTTTCAAATGACCTTAGAATATTATTTGTTCTAAGTGCTTTATTAACTTTTTCCATTGCAGTTGCCAGATCTTTCTGAGAAGTTTCATCTGAAATTACAATATCTAAATACTCCGCATATTTTCCGTTTACTTTAGACAATAAATCACTTTGTCTTTTCTTTTGTACATTGGAAAGATCGTTCTGTTCCTTTAATGCTTTTAATTCATCGAACAAAAGTTTTGATTCTGCAACTTGTTTAGAATATTCCGCACGTACTTTTTTCATTGCTTTTTCAGCCTTTTGTTGACCTGTCTCGAAGTGCTTTATAGCAGCCTTAACAGCAAGATATGCAGCAGCAAGAGCAGCAAGACCAATAAGCACCCAACTAACAGTGGCGGACATGCTTAAAAATGCAAGTCTTAATGTATTAAGATTCTTAATTACAAATCCCACTACTTGTGTCAACGCCCCTAAACCAATAAGAAGCGGGCCAAGTGCAGCAACAATCCCGATGATAATTGCAATTGTTTTTTTCGCTCCATCACTAAGATTTTTAATCCAGTCTATAAGATCCCGTAATTTAGCAGTAAGAGAAACTAATATTGGAATCAGTATGGTTTTGAGTTCTTTCCCAATAGTAATTAATGTGGCTTGCATAGTGGATGTTACAATATTCCATTTTTGTTTCAACGTCATGGAAACTATTGAAAACGCCTTATCAGTACGCCCTAATGATCTTGTCATCTCATCAAATATCATACGGTTGTGTTCAATATTTCCACCCATGATATCAAAAATACCTGTCAATGCCCGGATATTACCAAAAACCTTTTTTGCAATTTCTATATCACCAAATTCATCTACTTTATTGGTAAATGTTTCTAATGCTTTAAATAATCCGTCATCTCTAATACTTTTTCTGAATTCAGTAGCAGACCAGTTTAAATCTCTTAATGCCGTTTTTGCTTCTTTAGATGGGCCAATCAATTGTCCTAATGCTTGTCGAAGTTGCACAGCAGCAGTTTCTGCCGGAGTACCTGTTCTTGTTAATGAAGCCACCCCCGCAGCAATTTGATCAAATGAAACACCAAGTTTAGAAGCAATTGGAAACACATGGCCCATAGCAGTTGCCATATCTTCTGCTTCCACCTTACCAAGCCGAACAGCATTAATAAGAACGTCTGTTGCTTCTGCGGCCCCTAAATTAGTATCTTTATAGGCATTCATTGCAGATGTAACGTTATCTGCAACTAATTTCACCTCACCTAATCCAGCAGCGGAAGCCTTTGCAGACGCCTTCAATACATCCATAGCTTCCGAACCCCGTAATCCGGCAGATGTAATAAAATACATGGCCTTTGCTAATTCTTGTGGACTTTTTCCAACAGCAGAGGCAAGATCTAAAATATCGTCCCTCCATGCATTTACTTGTTGTCTGGAAACCCCTACCAAACTTATCATTTTTGTTAATGCAAATTCAAAATCCATTTCCATTTTAACAGCAGCCACCCCAAGTGCAATTATAGGGGCGGTAACATACATGGTCATATCTTTCCCAACCTGCTTTATTTTTTTCCCGGCTTTTTGCACATCCTTTCCAAGTTTCTTGAAATCTCTACCTGCTTTAGCAGTTCCTTCGGAGATAGTATCTTCAGCAGATTTCATGTCTTTTTTGACCTGCTTAATGCCTTTCTCAAATTCATCCATGTCAATCCCTAAAGAAGCAATTAACGAACCTATGTTTACATTTGAAATCATTTTTCTATCCTTTAGACTTACGTTTCGCTGCTGCGTTTCCCCTTGCTGCTACACCTAACATGGTATTAAGCATATCGTTCATAGATTGTGGTTCTTTTTCAACTTCCTTGTCCCATGTAAAAGGAATAAGTTTTTGTGCTGTGAATTCCGGTTTCTTTAACGACCGTTCTGATGAATTCCATAAATGAACAGCAAGAAACCGAGCAACTTCCATTGAAGTCTTAAATTGCTGTTCTTGCTGTTTGTCTATAATAGTCATAGCATGTGTAAATTCAACTGGACACAAATCGTAAAATTCATCAGAACTTATATGTAAGGTTGCTAACGCCACACCACAAGTCAGATCAAAATCAAATCTGGTAGGGGCACTTACTTTTTTTGTGGTCGGGATGCTTTAGGCATGGCCGATTCTTCTTGTTTTGGAAAGAATGCCGGGATAAGTTTAATAAAATCAAATAGGCATTCATCCAAGACCTCTTCCATTTGATCTTGTTTTAATTCAAAAGTCTTTTTCTCAGCTTTGCATCCACTTTCAATGGCATAGAAAAGTAAGTCTTCTATTTCCCCACCATAAATGTTTTGTAAAGCACCTTCGTCCATTAAGGATTTTCCGGTTTTTTCTTGAAATCTTTTTAACGCTGAATACGCAATTCTAATTGGAAGCTCTCCAAAGGATTCTGTTTTTAAATACTTAATCATGATTATTAGTTTTAGAAATTATACCGTGAGTAGGTAAAAATAAAATTACAATGTTTCTTCATTAAGCTTCGTTAGAACTTGCCGAACTTCCTTCCACAGCAACCACTCCAGAAATCTGAATAGTCACATCCATAGTGATTTTATCACCAATAGGAATAGAAGTAGGTAATTCAGTAACAAGCCCGTTGAATGTAAAAATTGTTTCATCTACATCCGGGAAATGAATTTCATACGGTTGGATATCATCATTTTCAAAATCTGTATTGAAAAGATCAAATCCATCTCTTGTAAAGTTCATGTTCAAAGTAACCGTTCCCGGTTCTCTTAGACCACCAATATATTGACGATACCCATCTACATCTGCTAAATTGGTAACATCAATAGTTTCTCTTGATTTTCCAGGGCCTTCAATACTATTGATTTCGCTAATCTCAACACCATCTCTTAGAAACTTCGTTCCTTGTCCTGTAATTGCTTCGCTTTGTGCCATAATCTACAAATTTAATTTAATTAAACATTCCTTCTCTGTGTTTGAAAATTAACAACTATTATTGCTCTATTGTTGTCGTCATACCCTATATGATACGGGGCAATAGTTTCCCGGATCAAAGCGTAGAAAATATTATTGACAATATACGTCTTTCCTTGCAATATTCCAACAAGACTATAAATAACATTCATTGCATCAGCATAATTATTGTTTCTAACCCTTATTTGTATATCATCCCGGTTGTACTGTCCATTTTCTAAAGTCAAGTCCGGCATCCCCCCACCTGTATCATAAATGGTAACACAGTTATCTGGGGATGCTGGTTCATAAGAAACAAACAGATCAGTTCCAAAAACCAGCCCAAGACCACTTTCGGATTCTAACATCGTTTTTATATCTATTGCAGCGGAATTCATTTCTTTGCCTTTCTTTTTACTTTAATATTATTTGCCAATATCTTAATAATATCACTTTTATTATTTTCCAAATTCCTTTGAAACCACTTTCCACCAGATCCAGATTTTGACCAGTTAGTATCACTATCTGACATTTCATGAACAGCAGCAGCATAATTGGCAGAATATCCGAACATCATATTAGGATGTTTTTTTGCCTTTGATACAGATGCAGCAACTGCAACAACATTTCTTTGTAGTGCCCGATCAGAAGATGAAACTTCCGCTGGCTTTAGCAAAGGGTAATCAACTGTTCCAACTGCCCCTTTCCCTTTAATAACTGTAAAATAACTTGCACGTAGATTCCCTGTATCCAATGGTGTTACAGGGGTCGTAGTTTCTGTTGATCTTCTAATAAGCATAGAAACTTCAATAAACCCTTTGTTAGTTATACTTGATTGTATATCCTCAAGTGTTTTATTAAGATTTCGCATAAAGTCATCTACACCCTTTATGCTTCCTTTGTACGTGTTATTAGTTTTTTTAGCCATTACAAAAACGCCTTTCTTACAAATTCAGTTGTTGACTTTATCATAGGGACTTTAGTAAACCGTTTTACTTCATTCGCCCCTTCTACATTTTTTGGATCCGCTTCTGATGCTATATCTACCAATGTGCCAAGATATAAATAATCTGTTCTGGCAATGTCCTGTGTTATTATAATCTCTGCTTTGCTGACAAACTCCTTTCCATTATCATCTACACTCATCTCATCTTTCTCCACCCACCTACATTTGATTTCAACCGGGAGGGCAAATGAAGTCTTTCCAAACCCATCAGTTCCATTGTTTGCCCAATGGACAGCAGTCTGGACACAAATCGTTTCTATAAATTTAGTAATTCCCATTAGTCTCCCTCTTTAACAGCAAAAAATGTAACATTCTTTCCAGCCAAACTTTTTAAAATACCAGTTGTATCTATTGCTATTGCCATCTGTCCGTATGAAGTTTGTTGCAGCCCCGTATAAAATAAACCCGCATATTTAATATATGCATCCCCAGCTCCTTCTTCCCTTGCTTGCCTTTCTTTGGAAATGGCAATAAGATGGGCAGTAATCCATCTTTCTATTTCCTTTAGCATATTTTCCGTTACTGCTATTCCAGAAAACCATCCTTCTATTGAAGCATTAGCACTACCAATATAAGTATCAACATTGGTGTCCTCCATATCAGTCTCTATAATTGCCTTGACTTCTGCTGCCGTAACTCTTACCATGATTGCTATTTTTTACGTATTTTTAAAAACTTAGGATCAATCCAATTAAGAATTTCAGTTTTCCATTCTAACCCCAACCATTCTATTAACTCCCATATTTGCCCATAATCTCCGTAAGCCATACGATGTGGCCAAATAACTTTGCAATTCATTCCCTCATCAATCATTTGTGAAAATCTACTCTGGTAAGATCGACACATATCTATCCAACCATCTTTATCATCATGTTTATTCATATACCCTGTTTTAAGACAAGAATTAACAATATCACCCGGTCTTCTTCTGACAATAATATGTTTGGCATTTGGAAAAGCATAATTCCAGACAGGCCATGTAAGTCCAACCAAATTAGATTTAATAGCCCACGGCCCATCTTGATAACCTTGTTTGACTATTGTACTTGTTATTTTAGCCCCCCAATTTTTAGGAATAGAAATGGTGTCTGTATCAGGATGATTTATTTGCCCGGTCACTTCTGCCCCTATTTCATCCATATACGGGAAAAGGATATTGTTTTTTATTTCTTTGTTCTCATACATGTTATTAACATCACCCATATATGCACCACAAATATGGAGAATACCTGCTATCATACTTGTGCCGGATCTGGGAATGCCTGTTATGATAATTGGGTCTCTCATTTTTTATGTGTTTTCTTGATTTTGAAATAAGAATTATGATAAAGTTCTTCTTTTATTACGACAAAATGTAAATTATTTTTTGCTGCCACAACAGGAAAACTCAATTGATCCCTATACGTATGGTATTGTATTTCCCTCCACCAATCTAACATAGTTTCTTTGGTATCTATGGCATTATGGCGTCTTATTAGGATACCACATGCGTAAACAAGATTTGCCATGAAATCTACATACTCTTTTTGCTGTTTTTGTAAATCACTTATATTTGCCCTGCTGTGTTTAATACATAGTTCAAATTCAGTTTGTAAAGTGTGTTTCTTTGGGGGAAGGAACACCACCATGTTTTGTTTTTCTACATATTGGAGTAGTTTAAGAATTGGTTTATGGACTATAAAGTTTGCATCCACCCAAATGCTAATATCATAGTCTGGTAAGAACTTGTGAGGAAATAGCTTTACTACTTTATCTATACGGTGGTAATTCTCAATTAACCGGACTTCCCATACATCAGAATACAGATTAGGATCGTCTGTAAAACAAATGTAATCCACCCCATCGTGTTTGTACGTAGGTGCAGATAGTTTATCATACCCATTAGAAATACCTGTATAGATTACTATTTTCATAACAATTGTTTCATTTGTTCGTAAAATACAAACGCCTCATCATCTACCCACTTACTAAAATCAGTAGTCATTGGCTTTGTATTTTTTCTTGTCTGATGATAGTTTCTTCCATTCATACCAACACCATGTTTAATTCCAATAGGAGGGGTGATAAACTCAACTTTAGATCCCATTTGGTTTGCTTGCCACAAATACAGATCAAAAGACCTTATATTGTCCGGGCAATCCAAATAACTTACGCCAGAAGAAACAGCAGTACAAAAAGCAGAACAATGAGATGGATTAGGAAATTTTTTGTACTCATTGTATTTGAGATAATAATAAGTTGTGCCCCTGACACCGAGCAAAGAAGGTTTACCATAAGCAACCCATTCATTTACCATCTCTTCTACATAAGTGGTTGGGTAGTAATCATCATCTTCCATAAATATAATAAGACCAAACCCTTCTTCTAACAATTGGGAAATCCCTTGCTTATACCTATTTGACAAATCTATTTGTCCATTTGTGTTTTCATAATCCACTTTAAGCCACTTATCTGGTTGCCGGGTTTGCTTTGCAATTC